>Ga0315330_10001627_pt1 | contig 15205 bp, 17 predicted proteins | sample M140m34915metaG_FD_203453 | JGI IMG/M metagenome (GOLD analysis project Ga0315330, IMG submission 203453) | Ammonia-oxidizing marine archaeal communities from Monterey Bay, California, United States - M1 40m 34915 | ecosystem: Environmental > Aquatic > Marine > Intertidal zone | place: USA...
TAATGCTTGCGGCACGAGGCAGCAGAGAGAGTAATCATGAATCCAGTGGAAGACATATTTGAGTTTTGGTTTTTGTTTTGAATTGTTTGGTTATTCAGTTTGTTTTTGCTTGTTATGGTGGGTATGGTTGAGAATACTTGAAAACTAATAATTTCAATTTTCAGATATTCTGATCTTGACTTGTCGTGACTTGTCATACCATATATTATATCCCTAATCTGTAACCCTAACATTTTTCCAAAATTGAAGATTTTGGTTTTCAAACTGAAATTAGGTATAAAACTATAACGACAAATAACTTACTATCAAAAGACTACACAAAAACTACAAAATATGCCACGCAATTCGTCTCTTACAATTCGTCGCTTAGGTAAAGGTGCTAGTGCCCCTAAGGGCAAAAACGGGAAATTCCTTAGGGTTAGCGTTCATAAGACTACGAGAAAGGTAGAAAAAGTTCAGCCTAACAACTGGACTGAAGAGGCCAATACCTTATTCACCCAGACCTACCCGGATGGTCTTGCCTTGAAAACCAGAAGGAATAAGAAGCCTACTATGGTTACTATTGTGGATATACCAGCAGAAGAGCCTCAAGCCAAGGTGGAAGAGGAGAAGGAAGACTGTTGTATCTGCTATAGCGAGATTCCTAAGGCTAGGACTACATTAGAGTGCGGACACTCATTCTGCACTAAGTGTATCCTAACATGGTTTCAACGGAACAATAGTTGCCCTATGTGTAGAGCTACGGTTCCAGAAGCCGCGGGCCAACGAGGACTACGTAGACATCTTAATATCGGATTAGCTAGGGCTATTATTGAAAGCACTAATCGCAATATAGAGAATAGTTATGCTGTAGTCCCAACTAGAACTATATTAGCATCACGCACTAGAAGTTGGGGTAACGCTGGATCTAACTATGCTCTGGCTGTATTGGCTTACCTTAGCGACACTATGGAATCAGCAGATGATAGTCTATATGATAGACTAGTTCCCGTATATAATCCAAATAACTAAAAATAAAAAAATATAAAAACAAAAGAAAAAATAAGAAAAATATATAAGCATTCACGAGTTGGAATGGTCCCTAAAGTTTTTTTGTTCCAGTTTTACCAAATAATCTTATGGACCCTCTTTTGTGCAAAATACCGTGGTCGCTATCATCGTCATCATCGTCATCACTATTAATTTCTACGTCAACTATTGGTTTCCAATCTTTAAATGGATCCAATACAAAATCGATAAATTTATTTCCTTCACGTAAATCCTTAGGCATTCTATAACAACATTTACTACACCAACTTTTCCGTTTATCTTCAGCTATAGCCATTTCTCTTTTCCATAATTGATCTATAATAGAAAACGCGGTTCCTAATAACAAAATTGTGCTTAAAATTTTCTTCTTTTTTCTATAATATTTCTTTAATTTCACTTCCTTTTGATGACGATCCCATTCTGGATGTATTTTAGTGAATGTAATTTTGTTTGATATATCTCTCAATCTTGTAATATAATCTTTCCGTGTGTTTTCTATCTTTTTAATTATTGAAAATACATTTACATTATAAATATATGGATATGCATAACGAATTTCCCTAGGAACAATAAACTGATTTGTTTCTTTTATTTCTTTAATCTTTGTCTCAATATCTTTAATTTTTTGTGTTAAAGCCAGTTCATCTTCATTTTTACCAGAAGTTAGCCGATTACTTGCCCCATTTATTGTGCTGTCCACACTAGCAAACATTAAATAATATCCAGAACTAAATTCACACATAGATTGTAATTTGTCATATTGGTGTGCGGATATTTTATGTGCTTCTGCCTGCGCATCCAACTTCATATAACTAACTACTGTTAATAAAAAAGAAATAAAAGCATTTAATCCGGATAAAGCATATGCTCCCCAAGCCAACGCATCAAAACCCACTGATAAAACAGTTGCAAGTGAAGATAAAAATATTGCTGGTAACATCAACTTATTTAATTGATGTGTTCTATAATAATGGGATTCCATATAAATAAGTTTTTGACCTCTAACGTAAGATGCTAAAATATCCATAGCAGACGAATAATATTCACATTCGTTAAAGTATAATTTTGTTAAACTTTTATACACTTGAGTATATGTTATTTTTTTATATTTTATCATCTTACAAGAATCTTCTTCTAATTCATTATCTGAATATTCCATTGGACCAAGTTCATCATAGTCGGTGAAATCGATTTCCTGTGGGTTTATTTTTAATTTTATAGATGATTTTACAATTGTTCTTACGCTTTCTGGAATATTTCTAGAAATATCTACTAATTCTAATGCTTTATCTATTATATGATCGTGAACGTCTACTGTTAATCTTCTTTCCATTGGGGACCGAACTTCTTTTTCTTCTACATTTAAATTTATATTATTTGAGCTTATATCATTACTCATATAATATATGAAATTAATTTATTTTTTTGGCATTGCTTCCTTTATATTTATTACCTCCGCAATATTGCGTGCAATATTTTTACTTGCTTTTTCCTTTCCTTCTACGGCAGACAGGTTTGCCATCATATATTGCCACTTATCTAATAAAGCTGGATCATTTTGAAAGTTTGGATGTTCTTTTTCCCATTCTGTTAAAGATTGTGCTTGTTTAATTTTTATATTTGTAATTGTTCTATCAATCTTTTCATTATTTAAATCTTTCTGCCACACGTCATCTTCCTTCACATAGAATTGTAATCGCTTTTTATCACTACAATGTATTGGACGTTGAGTTGGGTCCAAATCTTGTAATTGTTTTGTAAATATATTTGTAACTCCTTTTACAAATCCGTTGTCTTTTGAAAATTCTAAATCTTCCAAACTAACATTCATATTTTGTATAAAATCGGTCAAATTCATCGCATTTTTACAATTTTCATTCAAAAACAAGTTAATTGATATAGTATTGTTGTTATTATTGCCTATATTCTTAGACATTTCCTGATTTGTTTGGATTGATTGTTTTAATAATTCTATTGTTTTATTTTGTTGTTCTAACATTGTCATCAATAATTCTTCTTTTTCTTCTATTTCTTTTTTTTTTATTTCTAGTGATTTTTTTTCTGCTTTTAATTTTATGTTTTTGGGGTTTTTTGGATTTGGGTCCAACGGTTCAACAAGAGAAGTTAATAATGCGTTACACTTTTTTTGGTGCTTACGTAAACCGCTTTTAGTTTTATATTTTTTATCACAATAAACACATTCAAATTCAACAAACTCCGTTTTTGGGGTTTTTTTTCCACACCATAAATGTTTCTTAGTTTTTATGTGTCGATTAAAATCTTTTTTATTAGACGTTAAGAAGTCACATTTTTCACAATAATATTCTACTTTTTTCTTACGACTTTTTTTTGGGGTTTTTTTTTGTTCCATATTTCCTTATAAATGGATTAGATAAAAAACCCCTAAATTCTTTTTTTTACTTATAAATTTTGGGGTAAAAAAATTTGTCGTCACAAAAAAAATTAGAAGAAAATTAAAAATTCCTACATAATGGTCTAAGTCAAAAAACTGCCGGAAAAATTGAAAAAAAGTTTATAGGATTTTCGAAAATGGACATTTTTAAAATGTCCAAAATGCATATATGGGAAAAGTTTTTTATAAAAAAAATGGCGGCAATTAGTTCTTTTTTTTAAGTAACTGAAAATAAGACGAAACTTTGATTTAAAGAAAAATAATTATTATTACCTATATGACGGAAACCCAGCAAATAGTGAAAGAATTCTTAAATAAATGTGGAATTGTTTTCGAAGATTATAAAATGTTGGATGGAATGTTAATTCCACGAGAAACTTTATTGAGTCAAGAAAAGTATGAAAATATAAAAAAAGATTTGGAAAAAATGAAAAAAATGTATAGTAGTGGAGCGTTAACGGCTCTACAAAAAAGTGCTGAAGTAAAACAAAAATGGCCTCTATTAAATCTAGTAAGACAAATATTAAAAAGTAACAATTATAATATGGAACCAACAAGAAAAAGCAATGGATATACAAAAGAAGGAAAAAAGAAATATTTGCGCTTTTTTATTATCAAAAAAATTAAATCAACAAAAGAGGTGGAAGTAGAAGTTAATTAAAAATAATTTAAAATAATAATCTTATATTAAATTATATGTGGCCTTATGACAGAAATGTATCGATTGCCCTTGGGGTAGGAAGTGTAGTTAGTGCTGTAGCTTGTTATTATATGTATAATAATGAATCGGGGGGTGGAGGACCAGCTGCCGCTGCAGTAACAGTTGTAGCAGCAGATGGTGTAAAAGCAGTAAATAATGTTGAATCAAAAGCGTGGGATATTTCGCGACTTTTTGGTATAGGAAAAGCTATATCTGTAGCATCAACTATTGGCGTAAAAGTAGCGGAAGGAACTAAAGATGTTACAAGTCCTTAAATAAATATAATTTAAATATAAAAACTATATTTATATAAATGAGTATAATGGAGATTGCACGAAAAGTTTCCCCTATGGGGTTGATGGATGGTTTTGTTGGGTTTACAGGATTTAATACACTACATGGTATAATAAAAACCCGAACACAAAACGGACATATGGCGAATAATTTTACAGCATTATTTCACGCAGGAACAGCAGCACCAATTGCCTTGTCTTATATTTTATCAGGAAACACAAAAATCTACTACTTATTACAGAAGTTTTGCTCTGGATATTTTACTTACGATACATTTTATACTTTAAAATACAGAAAATTTAATTTAACTTCTGCGATGTATTGTTATCATCATTTAGCAAGTATTTATTATTTACATCAAAATCCAACAAGTTATATGGCGGACCAAGTAATTTTTTGGGGTGAATTATCAAATTTACCTTCATATTTCGTATATTATTATTTAAAAACGAATAAAGACCCGAAAATGTTAAAATGGTTGAAAAGGTTGCAATTTTGTCTGTATTCATTTATTCGATTACCAATAATGAGTTATTTAACTTATAACGCATTATCAACAGTAGAGGATAAACGACCTATTTATGCGGTCTTACCTGTGTATCTTATGGGTTTATTTTGGAGTAGAACACTTTATAAAAATCTTTAGACGATATTGCCGCTATTATCAGTAGCATTATCATCAGTTTCTTCGGGTTCATCTTGTTCTTCAATTACGATAGAAATTCCTTGGGCTGTGGGACTACCAAGTGGTGATAATAAATCTTGTCTAGAGTTGATACCAACTATACTTTCATCGTCACTACTACTAAAACTTTCAACTTCTTCCACATTAGTTTTTAATGAACTTAATAATGTTTCCATACTATCTTCAATACCAGAAGGATTAAATTTACTTTTAACTAGTTCTTTTTGAGTTCGCAGTTTTGTAAGTTCTATCATTTGTGCCATTTTCTTTTCTCTTTCTTGGAATTCTGCTCTAATTTTTTTGTGAATAGCTTCTTGTTCTATCTGTTTATCTTGTAATATTTTCTTCTCGAGTTTTCTTTGAGTTTCAATTCTTTCCAATGCTTCCTTTTCTGCCTTGGCCTTAGCTCTTGATAATTCTTCTTCTTTATCACGATAAATGGTAATAGGTTTAATATCCAGAATTTCAGGTCTAAAGAAGGTATATCCTTTAGTAGTAGGATTACCACTAGAATCCTCTTCTGGTTCAGGGAAACGTTTCATAAACCCTTTAATTATTTTTTCTGGAATGTTAGGAGACTGTTCTACAAGTCTATCTAATTCAGCTCTACAAGAATTAAGGAATTCAGAGCCATTAGCAGTTCTTTCCTTAACTGGAAGACTTAGTTCAACGCTAATATTCCTTGAAAATTTAGAATAAGCAAGACTAGCGGCACGGTGACCTTCTAGTAATTCACTAACACGTAAAAATTGAGAAATAGTAGTAATAAGACCAGCCGATAAATTAAGAAATCCTATACCTAAAGGAACATATGTTTTCCACGAATCCGGAAATGACCCTTGTGCGAAATTCGCTGTACCAGTAATAGTAGAAATAACAATAACAGGTAACGCAAACCATAAGTTTTGACTATTAAATTTGTGAAATGCTTTATCATGTAAATATCTATAACTTGAACCAATTTCACTCCACCTCTTAAGTATTAATTCTTGTTGTTTATGCCATTCTGGAACAAAATTAGGGTCAACTTTGCTTTTATCATTAGATGAAGGCGCTTCTTTTTTTTGCGACATTTATATAATATTTCATTAAAAAAAATAATTTTATAAAACAACGCATATAATTTGCTAAAACCTAAAAAATAAATGAAAGTGACTTAGAAAATACTAAACAATATAAACCATTAATGTATTGGGGAAATCCGGATGCTTCTGTGAGTTTTTGCGAAGATAAATATAATGTTCTTCCATATATAGCAGAATATTATAACACTATGAGTGCTATCAGTTACCTAATTGTAGGACTAATTTTTAAGAACTTTACAAAATTAAAAAAAATTTCAAATAGTATATTATTTTTAGGAGTAGGAACAATGTTATTACATGGCACTTTACGAAAATACGGTCAATGGGTTGATGAATGTGGAATGTTGAGTTTTAGTTATGATGTAATAGTAGAATTTCGAAGACGTAGAAATAAAACAACAAATTATTTATATTTTGTGGCATTAATTAGTAGTTATTTTATGTTAGTGAAATTTCATTTTTTTGTATTATTATTTTTAGGATTACAACTTTATATTTTTAAATTATCCAACAAAACATATAAAAATTATAGAGAGAAGGTATTAATACAGGCGTATGGAGTGATTTTTTTAGTTTCTATGGTTTTATGGTTTTTGGATCAGTTTTATTGTGGCTATACAAAAAGCTATCAATTACACGCTTTGTGGCATGTAGGAACAAGTTTATCAATATTATTAGGTTGTCTAACTTTAATCTAGTTGTATTATATATGTGGCAATTAATGATGGGGTTCGGTTTAGGCGTGTATGTAGGTACGATGTATGATTGTAAACCTACAGTAACATTCATATCAACTTGTTTAAAAAATAATATACCAAAAGATGCGTTACCAAAAAGGAAGGATGAAAAATAATTTATTAGTTAAATAATTCATAAATTATTTGAAGAATGCCGGAATATCATAATTATCTCCTTTTTTTTCGTATTTTGCGATAACTCGTGGGTTTACAGCTTCTCCAAGTATATCGTCTGTATCATATACATTTCCACCGTCATCAATATAATAAATAATGCCTTTGATTTCCTGAGCCCAACAAGTTTTTTTAGTATGTGTTTTTGGAACTTCTGTTTGTGTAATTTCTCCGTGTGGAGTTCCTTTTACGTGTGTTCCACAAAACTTAGGATGATTCTTTTTTCTTCTAGTGCATTGTTCCCCATTAGCCCTAAGAGCACAACATCTTTCAAAGAATGGGACAATATTTTTAACACGCTTTCTTTTTTGAAAATCTTGAGGTAGAAATGTAAGTTGAGGATAATCATAAATATATTGGACTATATCATTCATATATTGAGGGTCTATTTTACCATCACTAACAATTTTATTTTTCAATGTTTCTTTAAAATTTTGAAAGTATAAACGAGTTTTGGATGAGATGCGCTTTTCCATAATAGTAGTATATGAATATTTTATTAAGATATATTAAAATCAATTTTTAATATATTTTAAAAAAAAGACTTAAATAGTAAGAAAGCTTGCTACTCTTGTAGGGAGAAATAGTGCTAAAAATAAAGCTACATTAATCCATAAAACAATTGGTAATATTTTATCTGCTGGTAGAGAGGGAACTAAATAACCTGTAATAGCAGAGAATCCATTAACTAATAAAAATGCTAGTAAAATCATTACATATTTATTCATATAATAAATATAAATATTATATTATCGAATATTTATCAAAAAATGGATCCCAAACAGGTTTTAAAGTTTTTTTATCTATAAAATGATAAGTTAATGATGTAAAAGCTTCAAATGATTTCACAACAAATTGTGTATTTGTTTGAAAATATCCATTTATATTTTTAAATTTAAAATTACTAATAATAATAGAATCGTATTTTTTAGCCCAATTAATTTTGGCTATTTTTTTTTGTTTATTAATTTGAGATGTATCTAAAATTTTAATATACTCATAAAAAGGGTCTGTAGGTCTATATAATGCGACACGTGGCATTCCCGTAAATATCGCAAATCTAACAAATCCAGAGCACTTAAGTAATCCGTTATCATCTGTAATAATTTTATTTTGTATTTCTCTTTTTTTATAGTTACTAGACCACGAACCTCTAAATGCATTTTTATAATTTTGAAAGTAATAATACGCTCCAAATGTTCTACTCGAAGAAGCTTTAATACCCATGACAGATATAAACGGTAGCAATTCTTTAGATTCTGTATAATATCCTATAGTAGGAATTTGAATGTTAATATTATCCTTGTTTTTAAGAAAAATTAATTTGTTATTATTTAAAAATAACTGTGTAACAGAATTATGTATTGGAAAATTTAAAATACATTTAGAGTTACAAATTTCATGTATGGTGGTCCACCATAATTGTGTATTTTTTTTATAAAGATTAACATTATATTTTTTATAAGGTATTTCATAAAAAAGAAAAATTCCTTTTCTATTTTGTATAAATCCAAGGCAATCGGTAGTTTTGTATTTAAGATCGTTTAATAATTTTTTACTGGCCTGTTTTACAGTGTCTTTACCCAATATTCTAAAAGGAAATATACATAAATTACTGTGTGATGAATTACTACTTGGATATTTAAATAGTAAATATTCTAAAAATGGATTTTGTATAATTTTATTAGGTTTGCTTTCAATAACTCTAAAGCAACAAGCATATATAAACGTCTTAGATGTGGGTTTTAATTGAGAAAAGTCGCTATTTAACACGCCGTGTAGATTATATTTATAATAGTTATCTGGATAGAAATCGTCTTTTTTATTATATTTTATTGAGATTACTTCATTTTTCATAGTATTTAATGAAGGAGGTTCAGTATTTTTAATAGATATATTCATATATATTAAATAAGTATATTAATTTAAGTTAATTTTTATTTTTTTTAATTTTACGTCTAATACTTTCTTTTTCTTTTTCAAGACGTGATTCCATTATAAATTTACTTAATTCATCAATCATACGCTGGTCTCCTTTAAAGTATTGAGTTAATGAAGTGAGTAAATGCTTCTTACTAAGAGGAGCTTTGGTTTTACTTTTGCTGTAAATAAGTTCACCATCTGGTACATTTAAAGCATCTATATCATTATTTTTCATAGTGCTCATAAGGTCAGTAGTAAGTTGTTTTTTCATTTTTCTACGTTCTTTAATTTCTTTTTGAAGGGCTCTAATTTCATTATCAATAGTAAGCCACGATTTTACATTTTCTAATAAAGCCTGTTGGGTTTCTTGACTCATAATATATAAATACTTATAAATTATTTAAATTGATTACATAATATAATATTTTATAAAATCAATTAAACTAAATAGTAATAACTAAGTTTTTATTTTGAATAAATCCTACTGTTTTTATTTTAATATTTGGATTTACTTTTTCTAGTTCAGCTTTTTTTTTATCCATAGCTTGTTTATATTTTCTATAGTGAAATTTACAGAGACCGTCTTTGTGTATTTTTTTACATTGACAGTTTTCACCCTTTTTTTTACCCTTTTTAAATTTGTAGGCACATGTAATTACGTTGGGTATAGAAGTTGATGTAGTAACACTCATAATCTGTTCGATTTGAACGTTGGCTAATGCATCTGCGTTTGCTGCGTGTGGAACAATACTAGTATTAGGTGTAGATAATATAAGATTTACCATAGCGGGAGATAGTTCATTAATTTGTTGTTGAAATTCCTTTTCTAGTTTTTTCTTTTCTTTCTCTAATTTTTTCTTTTCTTTCTCTAATTTTTTCTTTTCTCTTTTTTCCATAATTCTAGTGTGTGAAAGACAATATTTACCATTACATTTTTTACTACAAACTTGTCCTTTACGTTTACCAGAAGCAAACACATAACTACATTCATCTGGTAGCATCATAAGTGAAGGGGGCCAATTAACATATTTTATCTTAGAATAATTTTCTCTATATGGCAATATTCCAGTTTGAATATTTCTACAATAAGGACATTTTAATTGAAATTTTTTAACTTTATTAACCTCGCTATGCCACGGTTGTGTTTTTTGTTTATGAACTTCATTATAAATACTTTTATAATTAAATTTATGTTTACATTCGAGACTTATAAAATTATCTTCAAGTTTTTCGCCAGAAATTAGACAAATATTGTCATCATCTGCTTCTTCTTCTTCTAATAATTTCATTAATTCATCATTAAAATTTATAGTATCATTCATTTATTTATTATAAATTATTCTCTTTATATTTTTTATACAATGTCTTTTAATTTTGGAAACATGTGGAGTAACACAAAAAAAAATAATTCAAATATAAATACAAATAATATTCAAAGAAATCAGAAATTTTTACAAAACAGAATAAAAATAAATAATACAGGGCCTGTAGTAAAAAAATCAATAAATAAGAGGGGAACAAAGACCTTTTGGGGTGAACCTACGTGGATCTTATTTCATTGTTTAGCAGAAAAAGCTAACCCGGTAAAATATGAAAAACATTATTTAGTAATTTGGAATTTTATAAAAGAAGTGTGTAATGGTTTACCTTGCCCTTATTGTAAACAACATGCTTCAAATTATGTAAGAGGTATTCCATTAACAAGTATAAATACAAAAGAAAAATTAAAACAAACATTATTTACTTTTCACAATGACGTAAATATTAGAACGGGTAAAAGTTCAATGGATACTAGAATATTAGAAAAATACAAAAGTTCTAATATAAATAAAATTTTAGAGCTTTTTATGAGTCGTTTTTTTGTATCATATATAGGAACGCGCCATTTTAATGACTGGTTAAAAAATCAATTAAAAGAAAAAACAAAAACGTTTTGGAATTTTTATGTTAAAAATGTGCTGTAATTATTCATATACACATTTAAATTTAGTTGGACCTAATTTACATTTTTTACTTTGTTTTTCATCACCATAAAATAACCATTCTGGATGACTAGACTTAATAAGGGCCCACCATGCGGAGCCTAATAGAGCACCAAATACGACACCGATGGCAATAGCTTTAACATCGTCGCACATTAAAACATAACGGTAAGAAAGATTAGCAATACCAATCATACCTAATAATATAGAAAATATGATGCCGCCGGGTGGTTTGTATGGATTAGTACCAACGGCTAATACTATATACATAAAAGTAAATGTGTGGAACATAGCATTTAATGATGGAGTAGCGATAGCACTAAGTGTGCTATTAAAGTACGGTCCTTCAAATACGGAACAATAATCTGGCATAGCAAGGTCGGTATGTCCTGGCATATTTGGCGTGTTAATCCGGTGAGGAGTTCTAGACCATTTACCACCGACTCTTCTTCCATCCAATTGCCAGAATACTGTTTTTAAGAGTAATCCAATAATGTATGTTATACAGAGTCCTACAAGATAGACTAAACCTTTTAAATTCCAATCCATAGCAGATTGAACGAGTAAAAATCCGGATATAAAAATGGGTGATATATATGTAAAAAATTTCATAATATTTTCAAGTGAAAAAGTTAGAGCCATTCTTAATATAATAATAGATTATATTAAAATAATTATTGAAAAACAATTTTTAATACTTGTTGAATATTGTTAACATGTATAAATTTGATATCATCAGGTATAATATTTTTTGGTCCATATTTTTCCATAAATTTTTTATGATCTTTTAAATTTTCTTCTGGAAATATGAAAGTTTTAACACCTGCTCTTATACCTCCTAAAATCTTAAGTTCAAGACCACCAATAGCAGTAACACATCCTTGTAAATTAATTTCACCAGTAATAGCAACGTCTTTTTTTATAACTTTATTATTTAATAAACTGTATATTGCGGTGGTGATAGCTGTACCCGCGGAGGGTCCGTCTTTTGGAACGGCACCCTCAGGACAATGAATATGTATACCCTGTAATTTAGTTTTTTCAAATTCTTTGACTAGTTTAGTTTTTTTTGCTTTAGTTGTTAATTTCCATGCTAATGTTTTGGCTACATTCATACTTTCTTTCATAACATCGCCCTGAAGACCGGTAAGTTTAAAGTCTAAGAAATTATTAGAGGGTAAATAGAAACATTCAATAGGGATAATACCACCCATACCTAATGCGTTAGCCCACAATCCATTCATAACGCCAATACTTGCTTTTTGATGAATTTTTTTATGAATAATTTCGTGTCTTTCTCTAAGATATTTGTCTTTAATTTGTTCTTTTGTTATAACAATAGGAATATTTTTCTCTCCATTTTCATGATTTAGAATTTCTAAATTAATTTCAGAAATAATTTCAAACAATATTTCTTTTAATTTACGTACTCCGGATTCATTTGTATAATTTTCAATAATAAACTTGATTACATCATTATCTAGTCTTATAATATCATTTAATCCAATTTTATCGTAAAGTTCTGGCAAAATATATTTATTTGTAATTTCTAATTTATCAAATAAGGTAAGGTGGTCGAATTTGATTCTATGTATTCTATCTAGTAAAATTCTATCAATAGCACTAACATCATTATAAGAAAATATAAATAAAGCTTTACTCATATCGATATCAATTCCATTAAAATATTTATCTTGAAATCCTTCGTTTTGTGTAGGATCAATAAGATGTGTTAAAATTCCAATGATTTCTTTACCATTTTCAGTTCTACTTACTTTGTCTAATTCATCAATAAAAATGATGGGATTCATGCATTTTTGTTCCATTAGTATATCAACTATTCTACCCCAAGTAGATCCAACATAAGTATAGTTATGTCCTGATAGAGTGCTACCATTACTTGAACCACCTAGTGCTATAAAAGAGAAAGGTCTGGTAGTTCCATCTTTATCTTTTAAACAGTTAGCCAGTCCCTTTCTAGCTAAAGATGTTTTACCAACACCAGGAGGTCCTTCAAATCCAAAACAATAACCACTTTGTTCTCCTGTAATCCACTGTCCTATAACTCTTTCTATTTGTCTTTTAGCTTTATAATGACCGTAAACAGAGTCATCTAACACTTGTGTTATTTGCTTCATATTTTTATTTACTAGTTCCCAGTCTTTTTTTATATTTAATATTGATTTAACTAATTCGCAATTATTTTCATTATGTATTTTTAATGATGTTTTGTCTAATAATTCTTGTATTACAATTTCTTCTTTATTTTCTATCAAATTTTCTAATGAAATTTTAATATGACTTTTCATATAATTTATTTTTTTTCCAGAATGTAATATTTTATATTGTTTCTTATTGTGTTTTTTAACAATACTATTTATAAAGCATATATTTGAGATTAAGTTATCTCTTTTTCCCCTAGTAAATGAATGAACTAATTGAGTTAAAAATTTATTTTTAATGGATCCGATATAAGTATTAGTTAAATATTCAGAATATTTATCAATTTCTAAGAGTGAATATTTTTCTTTAGTTGGTATTTCGATAGAATTATTTTTTTCTTTAATATTTTTAATCATTTCCACAAATTTACTATTATTAGTTTCCATAATAGTTAATAAATGTTCTTTTTTGTAGATTCCAAATGGTATTTTAAGAAGTCCTTCTAGGTATTGTCTAGCTTTAGAACCAGAATCTTCTGATTTGGCTTTTACTTCTTTTAATTTCAACATCGCTTTTTCTTTAATAGTGTCACTTGCTTTCATAAGACAAATTTGTTGTTCTATAGGTATTTTACTTGTGTCAAAGTTAGTTAGATTTTTTGTATATTTAACTGTGTTTGTCATTGCGTCTCTAAAATATTTTTTGATAGACCATGGAAGACTATCAAATAGAACTGTTTGATCTAATGTGTCAAAATTTCCATTTGTTTCACTAGATAATAAATCATATAATAAATAGGCTAAATATTGTAGTTCCAAATCATTATATTTCATAAGCAATTGAATTAATGTTTTTCTTTGTCCGAATAAATCATCTGAAATAAATTCTTTTACTACTTGAGAAATAGTTTTTTTTTTCATTCTATTAATTTGACTAACATAACCCGTATACTTTTGATATAATTCTTTATTATTATAAACAAGTAGTAATTTCAATGTTAACGATTTTACAAACCGTAAAAAATCTTCATTTTGAAATATATCATCTTTGGGTTTATTTTTTATTAAATTAATAATCTTATCTTCTATAAAATTATGATTTAAACAGTCTATAACCATTTCGTCAACAATAGCAGATATGATAAGAGTTTTTCTTTTTTCTGGATTTTGAAAACAAATTTTAATACCATACACTTTTGTTTGAAAATTTTTAGTAGTTCTAGCTAAGTCAAAACAATCTAAACTATCAGCTGTTTCTACAAGCATAAAATCTTCAACAATCCTATTTTTTGCTAATTTTTGATTTATTTTTTTATTTTCAAAACTATTTTTTTCTTTCCAATCCATTATTTTATAACTTATAGGGTGGGTATACTGTTCTAATATATTATATAATCCTTCTTTGGGTTTCCCACCAAAATATTTATTAACATAATCATTTCCGATACATATATCAAGCAAATTTCTTAAATTACCAGTTCCATATGATTTAAAATTAATTGATAACTCATTATTAATTATTTGTAATCTATTAGCTACATCGTTTATATCTACATTGGCTTTGTCCTTAATGAGAAGTAACACATTTTTACAACTCTCATATAGATTTTCCATATTTTGAATACATATATTAAGATCACCCGCATCAATAATATCCAAAGTTTTATATTTTTGTATATATAATATTGTATTTTGAATTATTTCTTGATATTTTTTTATTTTTTGTGAAATTATTGAATATGATGAGGATTGTTTTTTGATTTTTCTCTTTAAGGAACTATTAATTTTACGATTTTTCATTATACCTTGTATATATTAGTAGGATTTTTATTATTACTAAATATATTCATATGATTTTCTTGTAATAATTATAAAAAAAGTCAAAACAGTTTAACGGAGAGAAAAAAATAGTGCTTACAGAAAAGTAGGTTGCTCCAAATTTTTTATAATTTTCTAATACTTGATAATTATAAATACCCCCACCAGCGATAATAGTAGCATCATTATAATTTTTATTTATA
>Ga0315330_10001628_pt1 | contig 15199 bp, 16 predicted proteins | sample M140m34915metaG_FD_203453 | JGI IMG/M metagenome (GOLD analysis project Ga0315330, IMG submission 203453) | Ammonia-oxidizing marine archaeal communities from Monterey Bay, California, United States - M1 40m 34915 | ecosystem: Environmental > Aquatic > Marine > Intertidal zone | place: USA...
CGCAAGCTTTTTTTTGCGTTATTACGCATTTTTTTTAGGTGTTGTAAGTCATTGAGTATCAAGCACTTAGGCGGGGGCGGGGGGCCGCGCCTCCTAACTCGTTGACTATCAGTGAGTTACGAGGATTATCAGCGAGCGGTCTTGTCAAGTTTTTTTTTAAGTTTTTTTGCAAAAGAAAAGCCCCGCCACCCTTCGGGTGACGAGGCTCCATGACAGCGACAGGTTACCCCATCAAGATTTTGCGTAGAGTCTCTTCAGGATTACATCCCCTATCACTAGGAGAACCGCGCCTACAGTGCTCGGTATAAACATGACAGCGAGGAAGTCGGGGCCATCCCATCCGTGAAGGACACTAGTGAAGAGTGCGGGGCCAGCACCGATAAGAACAGCACCGCAGATGACTACGAGATTAAAGGTGACGCATATCATCATGGACATGAGGAAGCGATCAACGAAGTGGTTTATGATAGAGAATATTTTTTTCATGTGGGTAGTGTAGTTTAGATTTGGAAGTTAGTAAAGTTTTTTTTTAGCAGTTGTCGGAAGCCCAGAAAGCTTTTGCGTCGAAGTCTACATAGTAGTCTTGTCTCTGCATAGACTTGTAACGGTAGCCATAGGACTTGCCACCGCCCAAAGCCTTGCGCTGTTCAAGGTTCCTAGCTATAGAACTCTCGGAAGGCCAGATGTCGGTAACCTTGGTGAAGCCCTCGACCTCAAAGTGTTCGTTGTAGTTAACTGTGCGACCATCATCCCAAGTTACGGTGTGGTCGTAGTTTGCTGACTTGTGTTCTTTGTTTGCTGTCATGTGGGTAGTATAGTGGAATTTTGGATTAGTGCAAGGATTATTTTGCGTTTTTAGAATCTTTTTTTTCAAGATACCATTCGCGCTGTTCTTTCTGGAACTCTTGGCATTCTTTTACGAACTGACCAGAGACCTCGACTGTTCTGTCTACCATCTCGTTCCATGCTTCTTCTGCTTTGGCCATTGCTGCTAGTGCTTCTTCTGTTGCGGTCATGTGGGTAGTATAGTTTATTTTTTCGAGTGATGCAAGCTTTTTTTGCTATTAAATGAATTATTTTTCTTCGACGTATTCGATCACATCGTGGTGAAAATCTTCTGCGTTGTGAACTCCAGCCTGTAAGGAGCCTTCGTAGTCTTTACCTTTGTAAGAAAATTCTACATACCAATCAGCCCACTGATCAGGGCGAAGAGTATCAGCGATGTCAATGAATGTAAGATCGGAGACTAGGGAAGTATTAATTTCTGTCATGGGTGTAGTATAGTGTGGATTCTAAAGTTAATCAAGTCTTTTTTTGATCTTTTTATGCCTCGGCCTTCATTGTCTTGAGGATCTTCAGCGCGTCTTCTCTTGATACGTCTACGCATTTAAAAGCCATCTCTGCAACGTGGACAGTAACATAGGCTTTTGATTTATCCTTGTTGATAACGATACCGCAATGATCGTTGTCATACTGATTGGCGTGAGAGTAACGGGTGATTCTGATCTTGTTTGTCTTTGTCATGCGAGTAGTATAGCACAACTCGGAGTTTATTACAAGGTTTTTTTTGCTCTTTTATTTATTTTTTTTATTAAAAAAGACTTGACACCCCCACAAGACCCTCCCCTAATTCTCAAAAAATTAGTTTGCGTTTGCGTGGCAAAGCGGCGGGGGGAGGTATTTATCAATCTGTCAATGACGTTCTGACAAACCGTTAAACGTAAACGCAGAAGCACACCCCCCCCTATTTGTCCTGCGGCAGATGATCAAAAAAATTCTCATAAATAAAATTGAAAAAAATATTCATGCCCCCAAAATAAACAGATGAGTTGCATAATATGTGGGGAAAACAAAAAAAGAAAAAGCTTCTTCGTTAAACAGAATATCCAAGAAACTGTTTGGTTCGAAAAAGAGTTTAAGATAAATAAAGATATTTGCGAAGACTGCTATAAGCCCGAAAGTTTGATTTGTCGGAAAGGATTCATTTATCACGTTTCTATAGAGCTATATGCAAAAGACTTTGAGAAAAGATTTTGGGATAGCTGCGAATTAAAAAGAGATGAAATTTTAAGTATGCACCAAGTGATGAACATTCTTGCCGAGAAAGGCATTGTAAACAACACTTTAAAAGGGAGAGATCGGGCAAAAAGGGGGAGAGATTGGATAAAGATTAGAAATGGGACTTTTTTGTTTGAAATGGGTGTTCCTGATGGAATGAGGCTCCATTTACAAAAAACTTTATTTATCTTAAGGAAAGATTTTGAAGCTTTACTTAAACTCTGGCACGACATCATTAATGGAGTTACGCAGATATCTTATATGGGAAATAAGAAACATGAGTTAAGCGAAGAGAGATTAAATGAATTACATAAAGAGGGTTGGGTTAGATTTACAGATAATGGAGAACCTAGATTTGGAAACCATTTAATTGAAAAGAGAAGATGTTGTGTAAGGTGTGGATTAATTAAAAACTGGGATGATTTCAGAAACAATAAGCAAGGTAATTCATGGGAGTGTTTAGATTGTGAAAGGGCAAAAGCTAAAAAATATTATTTAGAAAACAAGGAGTATTGCCTTGCTAGAGCTAAAAGCCCCGAAGCAAAAAAAAGAAAAAGAGAACTAGAAAAAAATCCTAAATACATCTATGCCAGAAGAATACGAAATAGATTAAAGCAGTACATACAAACTGCTTTTGGGGGAAAAAGCCCATCGTTATGGAACAAAAGGACGCAAGTTACCAGCAAGCAACTTGTAGAGCTTCTTGAAGATTTGTCAGAAGATTGGATGAATGAAAAGAATTATGGCGCTGGTTCAAATCTAGACCATGAAGGCGCGTGGCATATAGATCACCTTATTCCTCTTTGTTTGTGGGAGAAGAATAAACATATTAATCCTTTTTATATTGAAGGGGCCGAAGGTGATGAACAGATTGGGCCTAATCACTGGAGTAATTTAAGACCTCTCTGCGCTAAAGAGAATATGAGCAGGGGTAGTCGCGATCTTGATTTAAATGAAGTAAAGCTACATTACCAGAAACTTGAGCGTCTCTACCCAGAAAGATTTAAAACTCATGACTCTTGACATCATAACAAAGTATGTGCCTTTGTTGGCGGGATTGATGTATGCAGTGGTAGCTGGGGCGTACTTCATGAAGAAGGAATATGGTTGGGGTGTGGTCTGGGTATCGTATGCTACGGCAAATTTTGGCCTTATGGTAGTTGGTAATCAGTAAAAGAGTGTAAATTAAACAAATGAGTTTATCATATAGTGAGTTTCCTGTTTATATAGGTCAAGTTGGAGTGGGTACGACTTCGATTTCAGAGTTGAACGGTTATATACCCGCCACTCAAGCCAGTGTAAATTACAATACAAATCATAGCCCCAAACGTAAACAAGGAAAAACAATAGCCTCTGATGATCAGTTTGGATTTGATGGCGCTCTTACTGCTGATATATCAGTTGACTGTATACTACATACGGGGATGTTGTCTGGATTGAAATTTTTAGAAGACGCGAACCAAGATGGGTTTGTATCGATTCAGTTAGGAAGTGGTCTTTATGGTAAATGTTATGCTAAAGATGTGTCTGTAGATGTTGTTCCATTCGCTCCTGTTACCCTAAAGGCAAATTTTGTTTCTTTAGAACCTGCGGTTGGTGGAACAATTAGTGGAGACCCAAACATTTATGAAGGAATAGGAGTATCTTCTCCTCCTTTAGATAGTAGTGCTGTGGCGTATGGCCACACCTGCGTCGTATCTACTGATAGCACAAACATAATAAATAACACACAAAGCCAAATAAACTTTAAAAGAAACTATAACCGCACTCCAGTTTATGGTATCGGTTCTATCTATGCTTCAGAGATGCTTTTAGATGATGTCGAAGAAGAGATGAGTATTAATTCTACTGGATTACAAAATTTAATAGATTTTAGTGGAGACGTTTTAACAAATAGTTTGACAGTTAATCTTTGTGGTATTGGCGGGACTGCTGTTATGACGGAGATCGTAGATTTAATTAAGTTTTCGAATGGGTCTAGATTACTAGCGGAGTCCTTTTCTAGTCAAGGAGGAGAAACTTTAGCGACAAGCGCTACAATTAAACAGATTAAATTATAATTTCAGTGTAATAGTATATTACATATGGCACTTAAAAAATTGTCTAATTTTCGTCTAGAGCCTCATACATTCTTCTCTATTAAATTTAAAGAGAGGAAATTTAAGTTTACCCCGAATCAACGCAAATTTCTAGAGACTCTACTAGATCCTGAAGTAAAAATCATGTTTGTGTCTGGGCCAGCGGGGTCTAGTAAAACATACATGTCTTTATATGGTTGTTTACGTTTAATGGCTGAAGATAACGAGAAAGACCTTCTTTACATCAGAAGCATCGTTGAAAGCGCAGATAAAGGGTTAGGGAGTCTTCCTGGAGATATGTCTGAAAAGTTTAACCCTTTCACTCTACCTCTATATGATAAATTGGAAGAAATAATACATGAGGGAGATACAGCGTTTTTGAAACAGAAAGAAAGAGTATCAGCTATACCTATAAACTTTTTGAGGGGCGCTAACTGGAACAACAAGTTAATTGTGGCTGATGAAGCTCAAAACTTTACATTCAAAGAATTAACCACATTAATTACTCGAATAGGAGAAGATACGAAGGTGGTTGTCTGTGGAGACTTTATGCAAAGCGACATTAACGTCAAAACAGGCTTTAAAGATATGTTCGACATATTTTCTGATGATGAATCGAAGGAAAACGGTATAAGTTGTTTTTCATTCACTAAAAATGATATTGTTAGAAGCAAAATATTAAAATTTATCATTTCTAAGTTAGAAAAAGGCAAGAAAGTGTAATATTATATATTAAAGCAAGAAAAAAGTGTTACGCGCAAGCGGCGAACTGCTACAAACATAAAAGACACAAGCCTTGTTTTTCTTTTTTTGAAAAATTGAATTTTAATTATATAAATATATAGTATGGCTCATCTATTTTGTCACAGTTGCGGTGCGAAACTTTCTTATTCTAATGCAAAGCCTAATTTTTGTGGAAAGTGTGGTATACAACTTAACACTTTGGCTTCCACAACTTCAACAAACACTTCAGCAGGTATGCCTGTGCTAGAAAAATCTGTAGCTATTTCTCAAGACGAGACAGATGCAGAAAGTGTTCCTAACATCACCAGTTTACAAGTAGAAGTCCAAGCGTCTGACAAAAGTCCTATGACTTTTGGTTCATTAGTAGGCGAGTCAACTAAATCCGATCAGGGTCGGGCTAAGAGGGCTAGATCTATTAATGAATTTATTGATGAAAAGAAAAAAGAAGGGTGAGTATACTTATGAAGACTTTTCTGAAGTAATTGATGCAGCGATTAAAAAACAGCAATATAAGTGGAGACTTAACGCTGTAAAATGGTTTGACTTCGACGATGTTCAGCAAATCATCAAATTGCACATTTCTAAGAAGTGGCACATGTGGGATCAAGAAAGACCTCTTGAACCTTGGATTGGTAGAATAATATCCAATCAAATAAGAAACCTAGTGAGAAATCACTACGGCAATTATGTTAATCCTTGCCCCCAGCAGCATGAGCCAGATCACGACCCTTCTACCTGTCCTATATGTCAAAAATGGGAAAAAACTAAAAAATCAGCTTTAGAAGTAAAACTTCCTTTATCTACTGAAGATTTTGTAAAAGAAGTAAAAAGTAAAGAATACATAGACTTTGATTTTTCTGTATCCCTAGAAAGATTAAACGGGCAAATGAAGATTCGTTTAAGTAATATTCATTATACTGCGTATAGAATGTTGTATTTTGATAAAAGCAGTGAAGAAGACGTAGCTAAATTTATGGGTTACAAAATTTCTGCTCAAAAACGGAAACTTGGATATAGACAAGTCAAAAATTTAAAAAAGAAGTTCTTACAGGTAGCTATAGAAATACTAAAGGAGCAAGATATTATAGGAGATGGATCTAACTAAAGAACAGAAGGATTTTTTAAGGGAGAATGCATCAAAGATCCCCGATCTTATTGATTTGACGAAGCAGTGCTTTGAAGACGATTCTTTAGACGGGAGATCCAAAGAAGGTCGGGCTGTAAGGAAATTTTTAGTAGAAAACTCTATAGATTTCAAAACTACAGCGAGAGCGCCTGTAGAAGTTATAGAATTCACAAAAGAGCAAAAAGACTTCATAATTCAGCAAGCTGAAGAAGGATTGTCTTCTTTAGAGATAGCTCGCATAGTTTTCCCGTCTAGATCTGTAAGACCGTTGAGTAATGAGCAAAGAGCTGTCTTGTCGCAAATTAGAGAGGTAAATCCTGACATTTTGCCTTCTCAAGATTCAGGCGCTCTTAATTCATACATTGCACCGAAGTCTCCGTCTCGAATCATTAAAAAAATCAATGATGCCACAGGTTTAGGGTTAGATGAATCGAAACTTAACAGACAAAAGCAAATTTGCGTAGAAAAACTCGGAGTCAACTTTTCTAACTCAAGATTTCTTAAAATTATTAACAATTATTTAAATCAAGAGGATCGAGTGTTGTTCGAACATGAATTTACTCGATTGACTTGGGATAAACCAGATTTAACGGCAGATGAAATAAATTTATATCTGAACGTCTGTAAAGAGGTTATAAACTTAGAAGTTATCAGTGCTCATTTGAACAAGCTAAATAGTATGTTCGATGATGCTGACGAGCAGCAAGAAATGTCTATCAGGTTGGCTGAAATCATCAAAGCTAAGAGTTCGGAGTATCATCAATGCGAAACGCGCATTGAGAACCTGACAAAAAAGCTTCAAGGAGACAGAAGCGAAAGAATGAAGAAGATGAACAAAGAAAATGCTTCATTTCTGTCTATAGTGCAACTTTTCCAAGAAGAGGAAGAAAGAGAAACAATGATCAGAATTGCAGAGATGCAAAAGGAGGCAGTGAAGCAGGAAGCGGAAAGATTAGAGGGAATGGCAGAATGGAAAGCAAGAGTTTTAGGAATTGGACAGCAAGATGTCATATAAATGTAAAATATGTGGGGATTCATTTGATTCCTTAAAGGGACTGCATTCTCACATGAGAAAGCACGGTAAACTGTTGGGAGACTACTATGTAGAGAATTATGGCAGAAAAGATAAATTAACTGGAGAGTTAATACCTTTTAAAAATTACAAACAGTATTTCGCTACCGATTTCATAAATAAAAGAAATATGAAGAAATGGTGTCTCCAAGCACCAAAGGAGGAGGTTAAGGATTTCATCATCGCTTCCTTAAACAAAAAATTACTCTCTAAAGCAGTTTCGTCTGGACCCCCGTCCACTTACCTACTTACTAGCAATCTGCCAGACATAGATCTGTGTAAACAGATCTTCGGTAGCTACAAAGAGACATGTAAGCAGTTAGACATGAAGCCTATGCTTTCTGAACCTCTGCCAAAGCAATTTCACAAAGATTATTCAAATACACCCATACTGATAGATACTAGAGAGCAGAAGCCCCTGCATTTCACCAATTCTAAGTTGTTGAAGCTTGATGTCGGAGATTATGCAGTGGGGGGCGATTTATATGACTATACATTCGTGGATAGGAAGTCTTACCAGGATTTTTGCTCTACTGTAACAAATGGATACAATCGGTTCTTAAAAGAATTAGATAGATGCAGATCTACAGGTTGTTACTTGTATGTTGTGATAGAAACAGCTTTTGACCAAATGTGGGCTGTAAATAAGCAGGTATACAAAAAATTTAAATTAGATTATGTTTATCATAGGATGCGTGAAATACAGGCAGAGTATACCGACTGCTGTCAATTTGTGTTTAGTGGGTCTAGAGAAAAAAGCGAAGAACTGATTCCTAAAATTCTTGTTTTAGGCACGAAGCTCTGGGCGGTGGACCTTCAGTATTTTTGGGACAAACAATTAAAAAAAGATGGCTTGGGAAACAGGAAAACAGAAACTACACCGACAATACAAGGATATAAACAAAGATATTCTCGAAAAAGAGGGGTTTATAGAGGAAACTGAAGCTAAAGTTTTGCTTTATAAGTTCTTGAGAGAAAATCCTTCTTTTGCTTGTGAATTGTTTACAGGGGTTAAATTGTTCCCCTTCCAGCATATGGCTATTAAGGCTATGATGGAGTCCGACTACTTTTTGGGGATATGGAGTCGTGGAATGTCCAAAAGCTTCTCTACGGGCGTTTTCGCGCTATTAGACGCTATTCTAAATCAGGGGGTGCAGATAGGTATTTTGTCTAAGTCTTTTAGGCAATCCAAAATGATTTTTAAAAAGATCGAAGATATAGCGAAAAGCCCCAAGGCTACTTTCTTTTCTCAATGCATAACTAGAACATCTAAGATGAACGATGAGTGGGTTATGGAGATCGGCAGAAGTAGTATCAGAGCACTTCCTTTGGGAGATGGAGAAAAGTTAAGGGGTTTCCGATTTCAAAGAATGATTATTGATGAGTTATTGTTGATGCCTGAAAAAATTTACAATGAGGTTATCATACCATTCCTATCTGTTGTGGAAAACCCTACAGAACGTCAAGAGGTTTATGATTTAGAAACCCAGATGATCGAGCAGGGCAAAATGAAAGAAGAAGACAGAAAGAGATGGCCTAATAACAAAATTATTGGTTTGTCCTCCGCTTCTTATAAATTTGAATATTTATACAAAATCTATCAGCAATACGAGGCTCTTATCTTAAACGAAAACAAGCAAGATGGAGCACACAGGACAATTATGCATTTTAGTTATGATTGCGCTCCTGAACAGTTGTATGATCAAAGTCTAATTAATCAATCTAAATCTACCATGAGCGACTCCCAGTTTGACAGGGAGTTTGGCGCTATATTCACAGATGACAGCTCTGGATACTTTAAGGTTAGTAAGATGGCTGCTTGCACCATACCAGACGGAGAAGGGCAATGTGTGGAGGTCGTGGGTAATCCCAAAGATGAATATATTCTAGCTTTTGACCCCTCTTGGTCTGAAAGTGAAAGTTCAGATGATTTCGCGATGCTTTTAATAAAATTGAATCGTGACACTAGAAAAGGAACTGCTGTCCATAGCTATGCGCTTTCTGGATCGAGTTTAAAAACACATATTAAATACATGGCTTACATATTGACTCACTTTAATGTAGCTGCTGTAGTAGGTGACTACAATGGAGGAGTTCAATTTATTAACTCCTGCAATGAGAGTGAAATATTTAAAAAGAAAAATTTAAATCTTGGTGTCATAGAGGCCGACCTAGATAAATCTAAAGACTATGATAAAAACTTAAGAAGGCTTAAAAATCAATACAATAAGTCAGAAAAGAAATTTGTGTTTCTTAGGAAGCCTACTTCAGCATGGATCAGGCTAGCTAACGAATCTTTACAATCAGCATTCGATCATAAAAGAATATTTTTCGCGGGAGCGGCTATGAATGACGATTATAATAATCAAAGAAAATCTAGAGTCCCGATAGATGACTTGAAGTTCATTAAAGGTGATAATAATGACAAAGGGGGTAAAGGAGCTAGAATGATTGATTTTGTAGAACATCAAAAAGATATGATGGACTTAATGAAGGTTCAGTGCGCTTTGGTGCAAATTACGACTTCTGCTCAAGGAACACAAAGTTTTGATTTACCACGTAACTTGAGAAAACAAAGTGGGGCTGATAAAGCCAGAAAAGACTCTTATTCAGCTTTAGTGTTAGGTAATTGGATGATGAACATTTTCTATGATATGGAGTCTGATGACATCTCTGATACCCAAACGACTTTCACTCCGATGTTTATTTCTTAACTTTTAAAAGTTGAAAGTTAACTTTGTCGTGTAAGATAAATTATATTTATGGCTAAAAGAAAATACACCAAGCGCTCTGATTATTGGGATAAATTCACTCACCCATCACAGACTATCGGAGAAGAACCTTCTCCAGAACTTTTAGGAGAACCTTTTTATACTTCCGACGCATCTTATAGTTCTACATCTGAAGCTAGAAGGCAAGGAGCTTCCACAAGTGCTTTCAGCGGGTCTAGAACAAACAGATCTGCTTATGTAACTCAAAAAGAGAGGTTCTCAAGTATCCGTAGGGGATTACTGCCTTATGAGTATGGTTCTGATGGAGTTACTTGTAGAGATGCTATTGAGCTGTGCCAAAAAGCTTATTGTAATGTAGCTGTATTTAGAAACGCAATTGATATAATGTCAGAGTTCACAAACACTGATATTTACTTAGAAGGGGGCAGCAAAAAGAGCAGAGAGTTTTTTTACGAGTGGTTTAAAAAAGTTAACATTATAGGGCTTAAGGATCAATATTTTAGAGAATATTACAGAAGTGGTAATATCTTTTTATATAGAATTGATGGCAAATTTAAAGCAGACGATTATGCTAGATTAATTAATCAAGTAGGAAATATCGGAGCCACCGCCAATAAAGTCCCTTTAAAATATATTCTTCTAAATCCTTATGATGTTATTGCTAGAAGATCAACTACATTTACTAACGGGGGTGTATACCAAAAGGTATTATCTGAATATGAGATAGCGCGGCTTGGAAGCCCTCAAACAGAAGAAGACCTAGCTATATTTGAAGCTCTAGACCCAGAGATTAAAGATTCTATTAATAATGGATCTTATAGTAATAAAGGTATTAAAATAAACTTAGACCCTAAAAGGTTATCTTACTCTTTTTATAAAAAGCAAGACTATGAGCCATTTGCGGTCCCTTTCGGCTTCCCTGTTCTTGAAGATATCAACGCCAAGATGGAGTTGAAGAAAATGGACCAAGCCATCACTAGAACTGTAGAGAATGTTATTTTACTTATCACTATGGGCGCTGATCCAGAAAAAGGAGGGGTAAACCCAAATAACATGGCTGCTATGCAAAACTTGTTTAAAAACGAGAGTGTCGGGCGCGTGTTGGTTTCTGATTACACGACCAAAGCAGAATTTATTATTCCTGAACTAAACTTAGTCCTTGGCCCTCAAAAATATCAAATACTCAACGAGGATATCAAGCAAGGGTTGCAGAACATTGTGGTCGGAGAGGAGAAGTTCAATTCTACCCAAGTAAAAGCTCAAATATTCATCGATAGGCTACAAGAGTCTAGATATGGATTTTTAAATGACTTCTTAAACAAAGAGATTAAAAGAATAGCTAAAGACTTAGGGTTCCGCTCATGGCCAGAAGCTAAGATGAAGGACATTGATATGAGAGATGAGGTGCAGCTAATGAGAGCATCTACAAGGCTTATGGAGCTTGGAATTATTACCCCAGAGCAAGGAATGGAAATGTTCCATAATGGTAAATTCCCAGAGCCAGATCAATTAGACTCTGCACAACAAGACTTCTTGGAAGATAGAGAAAAAGGTTACTACAACCCAATTGTGGGTGGAGTGCCTGTATATTCTCCAGATGATAAAGCTAGTGGGCCTAGAAAAGAAGCAGGTAGGCCAGAAGGGACAACTGACATCCCTTTGGCTAATGCTAAATATTCTAGATCAAATATACAAAAAACTATTTATGATATAGACAGCTTTGTTCATGATGCAAAAGATAAAATGATATCTCATCTTAAAGTTTCTAAGCTTAGTGAAGCCCAAGAAGAGATGGTATCAAATTTATGTGAATCCATCGTTTGTTCCCATAATAAAGAATATTGGGGCGAAACGTTAGAATCTTGTGTAAAAGACTTTAACGAAATTGAAAATTTAGACACTTTAAAAGAAGTTTTAGATATTTCAGCTCAACATACTTTAGAAACTTACCCAGCCGCAATTTTATATCACAGCCATGAAAAACAATAATTTTAAGTCTACAGAAATTGAAGTATCTATTTCTTCAGAAGAGATCGAAGCTGCAATGACAAAGAAGCAGTATGATAAGATCGATACCAAAGAACTCAAGAAAGACAGTAAAAAAGAAAAGGTCGAACACGAAAAAGATGCTGTTAAGGATGACAAGAGTAAAATGAAAAAGCTCGATAAAGGCGCTCCTTCGGAGAAAAAAAATGCTGAAAAAAAGGATCTTAAAAAAGACATGAAGTTCGACAAAGATTCTGAAGAAAAGATGAAGGCTGGCTATAAAGATGGCAAAAAGAAGATGAAAGCCGAAATGTCTGAAAAACAGAAGTCTGGTTTAGACCAAAATAAAGACGGCAAGATCGATAAGAAAGATTTTGAAATGCTCCGCAAAAAGAAGAAAAAGTCTGATGCAGGATATGGCGGTGGAGACATGAAAAAGGAAAAGTCTGACAAAAAGAGCTACGCTCAACTACTTACTGATATCGCGTCTAAAAAATATAGCGATGGAGTATAAGTATACAACAACATTTCAGGCTCCTTTAATTTCTTGTGAAATTAGCGAGGCTTCTTTGATTTCTAAAGCTTCTTTGGAAAATCTAGCGCCTTTAGTGCCTGATAACATCAACTACGATGAAAACGTAGATTTGATGGGTGTAGCATTTAATGCTGCGGTAATTAATCAATTTAATAAAAATGGTGATGGGATGGACACATCTACCGCTATAAAATACACTGACAAGTTTATTCATAAGCCCACAAACATAGAGCATGATAAACAAAAGATTGTCGGCCATATTGTTTCTGCTGGTTACAGCAAGTTTGGGTCTAGTGAGTTGATGGGAGAAGAAGAAGTTAAAACTATTAAAGAACCCTTCAATATCTCTTTGGGTGCTGTTTTATATAAAACAATAAACCCTAATTTTACTAATTTAGTAAAAAATTCTTTAGATTCTGAAAGTGATAAATATCAAAAAGTTTCTGCTAGTTGGGAAGTTGGATTCAATAGTTATGTTTTAGCTGTTGGTAGCGATAAATTAAGTGAAGCCAGAATTATATCTGATCCTGAAGAAATAGCCAAGTTACAAGGTAATTTAAGGAGTTACGGTGGTAACGGTAAGACCGACAATGGGGAGAAGATAAACAGATTAATCATGGGTGATATATATCCATTAGGAATTGCTTATACCTTAAATCCAGCAGCAGATGTGAAAGGCTTATATTCGAAGCCCCCCGAAAAAACTCAAATATTTATAAATGATAAGAGGGATAAAATTTCACAAAATAATAATTTAAATGTAAACACACAAAAGAACATTATCGATATGGAACTTGAAAATACTCTAAATGAATTGAAGGATCTTCTAAATGAGAAGAAATTCTCAAAGGAAGCTGTCGCTTCCATGACTGATACCTTTGCTGATGCAATCCGTCAACGGGACGAACAGTACCGTAAGGATCTCGAAGCAGAGAGATTGGAAAAAGAAGATAAAATTAAAGAATACGAAGACCTTAAAGCTTCTGTAAAGGCGCTTGAGGAAAAACTGGGAGACGCTAGCGAGCGTATTTCTGGTTATGAAAATGAGGAAAAAGCTCAAAAAGCTATTGCTTCATTTAACACTCGTATGGACCAAATTGACGAGAAATTCGAACTTGATGATCAAGATCGTGAGTTTCTTGCCTCTGAATTGAAAACTTTAGATGATGATGCTTCTTACGAAGCTTTCGCTTCTAAACTCGATATTCTTTGGAAAAATAAAAACAAAGAAGTCCAAGAAGAATTTAATTCTCAAATTCAAGCTCGTATTGATGAAGAAGTAGCTAAAAAACTCTCTAATGCTTCTACTGAAGAGGTAAAAGTTGAAGAAGCTCTTGACGCTGCTGAACCTGTAGATGCAGAAGTCTCTAATGCAAATGAGGCTTTAGCATCTGAAGAACCCTCTTTGCGTGATAAGTTTAAATCTGCTTTTTCTCGCGAAAACATTGAAATTTCTTAATTTAAAATAAACAAAATTATGGCATTACGTATTCTACCATTCAGACAATATTCTGATCATGACGTTGTGAACATGTATGCGCTCAAAGATGCGGATATTCTCACAAGCACTACTGACACAGGCGCTGGCGATGCTGGCGTTTTCGTGAAAGTACACGACGGAAACTTCGATAACGATCCAGTAACCTATCAAACGAATTCTTACTTAGGTAAGAGTGATTACCCGTTTCTTGGGACTGCTGATATGTATCCTGAAGTTAATATCAAGATTACTAGCTCTACCTCTGGGACTGTTCCTTTGGGTATGACATTGTATCAAACTGCGAAAAACGATGAGAACGGCGAGAAGCTGCTTTACAATCCGCAAAAGCAAGAGGAACTCCAAGCAATGCTCCCAGGGCAAGCTGTTCCTGTTGTAACTAAAGGAATCTTTACTTTAGCTGCTGCTGCTTTCGACGGACCAATTGCAAGCTACGCCCCAGGAAATGCAATCATTGCTTCCAACAACAACGCTGGAAAAATTACTGGCGCTGCTCGCGGAAACGCTAAAATTGAACATTCTGAAAGAGTTTTCGGTCACGTTCTTGGAACAGGAACCCGCACAAGCGTTGGTCCTACCACTGATCAGTTTGTTGGTGATTACATCGTCGTTTCAATTGACTGCAACTAATAAATAGAAAGGACTTTATAACATGAAAATTACTTTAAAAAGAACTCCAGAACAAGTCGAGCTTGTCAAAGCTATGGCTTCTCGTAACCGCTCTGTGGCATACGAGGCTCAAGTAGCACTTGCTGAATTCATCGGACCAGTTTTGGCCGAGGTTCTCAACAACGCTCCTACTGTGAGCAACCTTTTCAATTCGCTTCAATTTGATGCGGATGATAACCCAAGCATCCCGCTTGATCTTTACTACGACATCTCCGACGAAGATTACGTCAAGGTGTGGAGTCAGAGTCATGCAGGTGGTCTTCCAAGTAACCAAGTGCTCCCTACAGCTTCCGAGCTGAAGTTGGCCACTTACACTCTTGATGCCGCTGTTGACTTTGATCGCCGCTACGCAGCAAAGAGCCGCATGGATGTTGTCGGTAAGACCTTTACCCGTGTCGCACAAGAGATCCTTCTTAAGCAAGAGCGCACTTCTGCTACTCTTCTTATGGCCTCACTTGCTGGCGCTTCGATTAGCTCTTCTCCTTTGTTCGAGAATAAGCAGATCTTCAGAACTGCTGTTGCAGACAGTGTTCTTATTGATGATTTCAATAAGCTCATGACTCTTGCGAAGCGTATTAACACTTCTTGGATTGGTGGAACTCCCACTACTCGTACTCGCGGTATCACTGATATTGTTTGTTCTCCAGAAGTTGTTGGAAGTATCCGCGCTATGGCTTACAATCCTGTAAACACCAGTGCTG
>Ga0315330_10001632_pt1 | contig 15164 bp, 12 predicted proteins | sample M140m34915metaG_FD_203453 | JGI IMG/M metagenome (GOLD analysis project Ga0315330, IMG submission 203453) | Ammonia-oxidizing marine archaeal communities from Monterey Bay, California, United States - M1 40m 34915 | ecosystem: Environmental > Aquatic > Marine > Intertidal zone | place: USA...
AATAATGGCGAAATTTTAGAAAAAAAACCTGTAGGATTCCCGCAAGACGGAGGAAAGTCAAGGCCCTACTCCAACATCTTCTACTGGGCACATGCGTGGACAAATGAAAAGAAAAGTACAATTGGTCTACATCCACACCAGGGTTTTGAAATATGTAGTTTTGTTCTAAGGGGAGTGATAAACCACTATGATACAAAACAGGAGAGGTGGATAACTCTCAAGGAAGGTGATGTTCAGATAATAAGATCCGGAAGTGGTATATCTCACTCAGAGGAGTTACTTGAAAAGTCTGAAATTTTTCAGATATGGTTTGACCCTGACCTATCCAAATCCCTATCACAAGATGCAAGTTATGACGACTACAAACCCGAAGATTTTCACCTTGAAAAAAATGAAGAGTTTTATAAGAAAACTATTTCTGGACCAGGCTCAAAAATGAAAATGGATTCCGAAGGAATAGAGATATTTGAGTATCAGCTTTCTGAGAATAAGAATGTAGATATAGTTCAGGAGAAAGAATATATATACTCCTACTTTCTAATTGAAGGATGTTTAAGAATTGATGACAAAACCATGGAAAAGGGAGACTTCTTTAAAGTACAATCTGATGAAAAAGTGATACTAGAATCTGAATTAGCTTCAAAAATATTTGTAATAAAAAGCCCAAAAAAAACGGGCTATGTGACTTACGCTGAGAAGAGGTTTTTGTAAACTATTTTTCTTTTTTAAGCCTATCCTCTCTTGCCATATCTTCCACAGCCTTATCAATCTGATCCACTTCTTTGAAAACTAATCTCAACCTTTTCTCAAGCTTGATAAGTTTCTTCCTATCTTCCTCATCTACTTCCTTTGACTTATATAGTTTAAGAAGTTTATCAGCAGCTTTAGTTAACTTCTCTTTACTCGAATCAACATATTTATCAAAAACTTCAAATATATTCTCTTCGTCTTCATTATTAATCTGAAATCCAATTCTACTCATATACAATTGCTTTTAAATACAATTTATTATAATTTATGTTATCTAATTTAAATATTTCAAACCAATGAAAAAAGCTATAATCTTCATCAATCTTATTTCAATGTTTTTTATTCTATCACTAAGTGCTAGGGTATTACCCCAAGATGTAATATGGAACAATAATGAAACTGGGTACTATACAATTAAAAAAAATTCTATTGTTTTAGTTAGCACAGTAGGCAAAAAAGATAAAGATATTCTTACATCATCAGATGTTGGTGACATGAAAATAGAATCTTTTTTCTTCTCTGAAGATAGAAAAAAAGTTTTAATTTTTACAAATTCAGTTAGGGTATGGAGATATAATACAAGAGGCAACTACTTTGTCTATGACCTAAAATCTAAGGATGGACACAGACTAGGTTCGTCGCTTCCTGAAAGCAGTCTAATGTTTGCTAAATTTTCTCCTGATGGTAAAAACATTGCCTATGTATCAAAAGAAATAATCCCAAATAGTTTCAGAAACAGTAGTACTAGAGCTAATATTTATATTGAAAATATTATTGATAAAACAGTTACCAAACTCACTGAGTCTGATGACATAGGAAAAATAATTAACGGGACTTTTGACTGGGTCTACGAGGAAGAGTTCTCTTGCAGAGACGGGTTCCTATTCAACGACAAAAGCAATAAGATAGCTTTCTGGCAGATAGACGCAAACGGTGTAAAAGACTTCCTGATGATTAACAATACTGACTCAATATATCCTTTTAACGTCCCTGTTGAGTACCCTAAGGTTGGAGAAGACTTGACACCTGCAAGGATTGGAGTGATTGACCTCAACACAAATGTTATTACTTGGGTTAAAATTCCTGGGGCCTCAAATGAATTTTATCTTCCAAGGATGACATGGGTACCCAACGAAGATAAACTCATGATACAGCAGCTGAACAGGAAGCAAAACCATAGTAAATACTTTATTGCTGACGCAAATAATGGTTCTGTATCACTCCTGATGGAAGACAAGGATGACGCTTGGATTGACGTAAGAAACACTTGGCCGTACCAAGATAGGGCTGGATGGAAATTTATAAATAATGGGAAAGAGTTTCTCTACACAACCGAGAAAGATGGGTGGTCGCATGTTTACAGGTATAATATAGAGAAGAAAGAAGAGTTCTTAGTAACAAAGGGAGATTACGATGTTATAAGGCCTCTCTCATATAATGAAGATAGTGGTGATATATATTTTATTGCTTCACCAGAAGACCCAACTGAGAGATATTTATATAAAACCTCCGAGAATAAAGAGCTAGAATTAGTGACACCAAAGCTTTTAGAGGGAACTCATAACTACCAGATAAGTACAAAGTCTAGATATGCATTCCATTCCTTCTCTAATTATTACACTAGACCTATGCAGGGTATAATTACCTTGCCAGATCACGAGTACATAAGTAAGGATGATGATATGTTGAGCAAATTTGATCCATCAAAAAAAGAAGAGAGTCCATTAGAGTTTTTCCAGATAACGACTGTAGATGACGTTACCATGGAGGGGTGGATTGTAAAACCTGACAACATGGATCCAGAGAAGAAGTATCCTGTCCTTTTTTACTTTTACAGCGAGCCTGCTGGACAGACTGGTGTAAATAGGTTCGGAGCTGGAAGAAACGGACTATACGACGGGAGGCTTGGTGAAGATGGTTACGTGTATGTGACATTTGATGGAAGAGGTACACCCTCACCAAAAGGTAGAGAGTGGAGGAAGGCTATATACAGAAAGATAGGAATAATTAATGTCAGGGATATGGCCATGGGAGCAAAAGCAGTATTTGATAAATATGATTTTATAGATACTAAGAGAGTTGCCGTCCACGGATGGAGTGGCGGTGGAACAGCAACCCTTAACTGCCTATTCCAGTACCCAGAAATTTTTCATACAGGAATAGCTGCAGCTGCAGTAGCTAATCAACTAACATATGATAATATATACCAAGAGAGGTACATGGGAGACCCTAAAGAATCTTACCAAGATTATGTGGACGGGTCACCAATAAAATACGCTAAAAACCTTCAAGGGAATTTGCTATATATCCACGGCACAGGAGATGATAACGTGCACTACCAAAATGCTGAGATGCTTGCAAATGAATTAATTAAACATAAAAAAGTTTTCTATATGATGTCCTACCCAAACAGATCCCATGGCATAAGGGAAGACGACGCCTACCCTCATGTTAGGTTAATGTTTACTGACTTTCTAAGGAAATATTGCGAGCCTGGTGGAAAGTTATACTAGATAAGTTAGGTTTACTTACGTGTATTTGATTTTATAAACTCTTTCCTACTCAGTGCCTGATATTTTTTTGTATCTCCAAGAAGAATTAATTCTTCATTAGCAACAATCCTGTGCGTGTAAGATGCCATCTTCCCGCTTTTTGAACAAACAGCGTGTACCTTTGTAACATACTCCGCAATTGCCATAAGATTAGGCATTGGTCCAAAGGGATTTCCCTTGTAATCCATGTCAAGGCCTGCTACAATTACCCTCTTACCTGAATTTGCAAGCTCATTGCATACCCCCACAATAGACTCATCAAAGAACTGCGCTTCGTCAATTCCCACAACCTCAAATTTCTCTGATAGCTTTAAAATTTTAGAGGGTTTAGATACAGGTTTGGATTTAATAGAGTTTTTATCATGAGAGGTAACTTTCTTTTTATCAAATCTCAGATCTTTTTCAGGTTTAAATATTTTAATTTTTTGCTTGGCTAGCTTTGCTCTTTTTACTCTCCTTATTAATTCCTCAGTCTTACCAGAAAACATCGAGCCACATATAACCTCAATCCACCCTATACCGTCTGCCTGATTTATAGATCTTTCTAAAAACATTTCTAAATATAATTTTTTATTTTATTAACAGGCATCATTAAATGGAGAAGAACATTCTCTTACGAAGTTAAATACCCAATCAACTTTTTTATTACCATCAGTGGTAGTAAAGCTGATTCTTAGAAAATACCTTTTTGGCTGAGCATAATTATGTATAAGCTCAACGAAGATACTCATTACAACACCATCGCTTCTTAGAATTTCATTTTTATCATTTTTGAATTTCCAAGTTCCTGAGCTAGGCCATATTCTGTCGTCATAGTTGTCTAGGGTAGAATAGCTACCACCGACAGCAGAGCCTCCAGATATGGTAATTGTCATGTTGTTGAACACGTCTACTACCATACCATCCTTTGTTACAGGGGTAACATCTTTAATAGACGGTTTGTCTGATAGGGGTTCAAGATTCCATGTTCCGTTAAGGAGATTTCCCTGAGTGTCTAGTGGGTTTATTGGTGCAAGATATGTACCTGCATCAGTATCATCTCCGCAGGAGATTAATATAAAGAGGATACTTAAAAGAAGTATATGCTTATTTAGACTCATTGTAAAATTATACAAAATTAATACAATATATAGAAGAATTTATTTAAGGTAACGGTGTACCCGGAGTGGGACTTGAACCCACACGGACTTTAAGGTCCACAGGATTTTAAGTCCTGCGTGTCTACCAATTCCACCATCCGGGCAAATAAAATGAGCGAGAAATGGGATTCGAACCCACGACCCCAACCTTGGCAAGGTTGTGCTCTACCACTGAGCTATTCTCGCTTTTACAATTTTTCAGGTCTGCAAATTTATAATTCTCTAAATGAAATCACAGTTAAAATTTTAAAAAAAACATTATTTACCTTTCATGGCATTAATAATATCTATTACCTCGTTGAGTTTTACTAGGGCCTGAACAGGATTAATATTATTAATATCAGTGCCATCTAGAGCCTTCTTAACCTTATCAAATTCAGGATCATTATAGTGTAGATCTAACTGGTTTGAAGATTCTAAAACTCTCTTATCTAGCTTCTCTCTTATCTTATTTTTCTCCAATTTTTTTAGAATCTCATACGCCCTAATTAGTATTTTATTTGGCATTCCTGCAATTTGCGCCACATTTATACCAAAGCTGTGTTTAGATCCTCCCGCAACTAGCTTTCTTAGAAAAATTATTTCGTTATTGATTTCTTCGACGGAAACATTATAATTTTTAACTCTATCAAGTTTTTGTTCTAACTGATTAAGTTCGTGGTAGTGGGTAGCAAAAAGAGTTTTTGGTCTAATTGATTTCTGGCTATGAAGATACTCTACTATTGACCATGCAATTGATATACCATCGTAGGTGCTGGTTCCCCTTCCGATCTCGTCCATAAGGACGAGACTCCTGTCAGTGAGGTTATTCATTATGCTTGAGGTCTCAATCATTTCCACCATAAAAGTTGACTCGCCTCTCGATATATTATCGGAAGCACCAACTCTTGTAAATATCTTATCAACTATACCAATACTACTACTTTCAGCTGGGACATAGGAGCCAATTTGACCTAGGATTACAATTAAGGCAACCTGCCTTATTATTGCTGACTTCCCCGACATATTTGGTCCAGTAATAATTATTATCTGCTGCGATGAATTGTCCAAATATACGTCGTTGGGAATATAAAATTCATCCTCAGGAAGACTGTTTTCAATGATAAGATGTCTCCCCTTCTTAACTTCTATCTTATGATTATCGCTAATTATGGGTTTAGTTAATTTAGATTTTATAGCAACCACAGAAAAAGAGAGCAGGCAGTCAAGGTAAGAAACCGAGAATGAAATTTTTTGAAGTATATCAACATTTCTTGAGAGTTTGTCAAGAATCATATGGAATAGAGCTCTCTCTATATCTAAAATTTTCTCATCAGCATTTAAAATTGTCTCCTCATATTTTTTCAACTCCTCTGTTATATATCTTTCTGCATTTACCAGTGTCTGTTTCCTTATCCAATTATCAGGAACTTTATCTTTGTGGGCATTTGTTACCTCAAGGTAGTATCCAAACACCTTATTATAAGCTATTTTTAAAGAGCTTATCCCTGTTCTCTTCACCTCTTCATTTTGGATATTAAGAAGTATGTCTTTACCATCATTAGAAATCTTTCTTAGGTCATCTAACTCCTGATTATAGCCATCGTTTATAACCTTCCCTGAGGAAAAGTTTAAAGAGGCACTGTCATGAATTGAATCGCTAATAAAATCAATTATTTTTTTAAACTGAGGAAGGTCTTTTGACCAGGACTTAAATTCTTTTCTCTCAGAATTTTGTAGTTGAAGTTTTAAATCTTCTACGGACTGCAAAGAGTTTTTAAGAGATATAAGTTCTTTTGGGTTCGCCCGGTTTAATGCTATCTTCGAAGAGATTCTTTCGATATCGGATATCTCATTCATAGACAATATGACTGAATCTCGCAGGTGATCATTTTCAATAAAACACCCTACATAACTTTGTCTTTTACTTATCTCATTTTTATCAAGCAAGGGGTTGAGTATCCACCTTCCCATCAACCTTGATCCCATCGGGGTCAGCGTCTTATCAATTGTATCTTTTAGTGTAATTGAGTCGTTGTGTAATGGATTTATTAACTCTAGGTTTTTAACAGTAAACTTATCAAGCCACATAAACCTATGATCTTCTATTCTCGACAGACTTGTAATATTTCTTAAGTCATTATGTTCAGTTAACTCTAGGTAGAAAAGGATTGCTCCAGCAGATATAATTCCATTCCTTTCATTTTCTACTCCGTACCCTTTAAGGCTTTTTGTATTAAAAAAAGTAATAAGTTTATCATATGAGTACCCAACTTTAAATATCCACTCATCTAGACTAAAAATATTATTCCCATGAAATTTAGATTCAACAAAATCCTTTTGAGATTTAGAGCATATAATTTCAGAGGGGTTGTAGGTATAGAGTAGCTTCTCAAGCTGGTCATAATTACAGTCACATAATGAAAACTCACCCGTTGATATATCTAGAAATGATACGCCAAATTTATTATTGGATACGTGAACAGATGCAAGGAAATTATTTTTTCTTGAGTCTAATACATTATCATTTAAAGATAAACCAGGAGTGACCAACTCAGTTACTCCCCTCTTGACAATTCCTTTTGCTCTCTTTGGGTCCTCTAACTGATCACATACCGCTACCCTACATCCCGCGCTCACTAATTTTGGCAGATAAGTCTCTAAAGAATGATGAGGAAAGCCAGCTAACTCTACATTTGAAGCAGCGCCATTCGACCTCTTTGTCAAAATGATACCTAGGATTTTACTTGCTTTAATGGCATCTTCCCCAAATGTCTCATAAAAATCACCTACCCTAAAAAGAAGCATAGCTTCAGGGTGCTTAGACTTGATCTCGTTGTACTGCCTCATAAGAGGAGTTTCCTTAGTTTTTTTTGGGGTATTAGCCAAATTCTTTAATATTTTAATTTACTTTGTGCCAGGGATTAATTTTAATTTTAATTCAAAAATAATCTCTAGCGAACTTACAATATGGTTAAACTATCTGAAAAAAAAAAGAAAGACTTTAGAAGAGATAAAGTTCTTAAATATGCCAATAAAATAGAGCCTGAATTTCCTCCTTTTATTGCTGGTCTTGATACTTATTCAGGAAATTGGGATTTTCAAATGGCAGCTCACCTGCTCAGAAGGACAACAATCGGCCCTTCTATTGAAGAGATAAATCAAAGCGTTACAGACGGTCTTGAGAAAACTTTAGAAAAACTCTTGGATGAAAAAATAATTAATGTAGATCCGCCTATAAACTATCAAGATGAAGACGACCCTGAGACACCTCTTGGCAGTACATGGATAAACGCAGAGAAAAGAGTTGATGACTTCAAGAGAAAAAATTCTTATGCTGCATGGAGAGTAGGTCAGATACTTGACAAAAACAAAGACATCTCTATAAGGGAGAATATGGTTCTTTTTTGGCAGAATCATTTTGCAACTGAAGCCACAGTAATTAACGATGCCAGGTATACCTACTACATGCATGAAAATTTTAGAAATAATTTTTTGGGAGACTTTAAGCAGCTAGTGAAAACCATAAATATAGATCCTGCAATGCTAACATATCTTAGTGGCATATATAATGTAAAGGATGCCCCAAACGAAAATTATGCTAGGGAGTTGTTTGAGTTATTTACTGTAGGTAAGGGTCCGATAGACGGAGAAGATAGCTACACTTACTACACCGAATCAGATATTTTAGAGGCTTCTAAAATTCTTACTGGGTGGAGGGTCCAGAGAAATCATGTGGGAGAGGGAAGAGAGTACTTCACCTTAGATCGTCACGATACATCAACAAAAAATTTCTCAGAAAAATTCAGAAATAAATCAATAAGTTCGAATGGGGATAAAGAACACGAGGATCTAATTGACTTAATTTTTGAAAATGATAGGGTCTCTGAGTTTATATGTGAAAAATTATATAGATGGTTCGTCTATTATGTTATTAATGACGAGGTAAAGAGCAAGATAATTAAACCCTTAGCTAAAACTTTTAGAGATAATAATTACAGGGTCAAACCAGTGCTTCAACAACTATTCAGAAGTAATCATTTCTATGAGATGTACATAAGAGGTGCCGTAATAAAAAACCCTATCTCATTTAGTTTAGGCTTTCTTAAGCAGTTTACTTTGTATGGTATTGATGAACTTGATAACTTTGAAAAATATTATTATTGGAAAGCAAGGCATACTAATATTTCAGACCAAGGTCAAAATATTTTAGATCACCCAAATGTTGCGGGATGGCCTGCATATTATCAAGAGCCTCTATTTCATGAGTACTGGATAACATCGGTAACGCTTCCAAACAGGACAATTCATATTAAGTATTACCTATCAAACAATGGCGTTAGGGCATCTCAAACAGATAATAATGTAAGGGTAAAGTCAAAGCCTTTAACTTTAATTCAGACATTTGATAAGCCTCAAGATATAGTTGATATAGTTGATAAACTATGTGAATGGCTCTTGCCTGTTCAAAGTGAAATTTCACAAGATTTAAAAAATGATTTTGTAAATGTTGTTGTAGGGGATAATCCCAATATATGGGAAGATGAATATAACGACTACATAAACGATCCCGATGATGAGAAAGAAGAATCATTAAATAAAAAACTTAGGTCGTTACTTAAAGAGATATGTCTAATGCCTGAATATTATCTTAGTTAAATGAAAAGAAGAGAATTTTTAAAGAGATCTGTTCCGCTTACTGCGGCTCCTATTTACTTGTCCGGAGTTCCTGTAAGTGCTATGACTGAGTCTTCTTCTCTAGCAGCTCTGACCAATGCCGGTTCTGTATCTGACAGGTGTTTAGTTTTGGTTTTTCTCGATGGAGGTAACGATGGTTTAAATACATTAGTTCCCCTTGACCAGTATGATATATTAATGAGAGACGGATCTGGCGGAGACTCGCAGCCACTCAGAAGACCTGACTTAATGATTCCAAAGAATAAAGTGTTACCTCTAAGTGGATTACCTGACACAGGGTTACATTCCAGTATGGATAAGTTTCAAAACTTATTCAGTGAAGATAAATTAAGCTTTGTGAGAAATGTTGGTTACCCTAACCCAAACAAATCTCATTTCAGATCTACTGATATTTGGAATTCAGCATCCGCTTCAGACGAATACGTTTACAGTGGCTGGTTTGGTAGATACCTAAGCAGCAACCACCCCTCATTCCCAGATGGATATCCAAACTCTAACTACCCAGATCCATTAGCTCTATCTATAGGCAACACAGCATCAAACACATGCCAAGGTCCTATAATTAATATGGGAGTTTCCATAAAAAACTTAAATAATTTTATTGATATAAAAGAAGGAGGCACAAATACTCCAGACACACCTTATGGACACGAGTTAGAGTATATAAGGACAGCATCTAACCTGACTAACGAATACTTTGACAGATTAGAAGAGGCTGCGGGAAGAGGTGGAGATGGAAGTGTAGAATATCCTGATTATAAACTTGCAGACCAACTTAAAATTGTAGCTCAACTTATAGCAGGGGGTATAAAATCTAAAATATTTGTAGTTAGAATAGGTGGGTTTGATACTCACGATAACCAGGTAGAAGAAGGCAATCCAGAGACAGGAAGACACGCATTGTTAATGGAAGAGTTATCTGAGTCTCTTTTCTCTTTTCAACAGGATATAATTCAAAGGAGCCTTGAGGAAAGGGTTTTAACTATGACCTACTCTGAGTTTGGAAGGAGAGTATTTCAGAATAAGTCTTATGGTACCGACCACGGTGAAGCTGCACCAATGTTCTTTCTAAGTCCTTATGTAAACCCAAACCCTATCGGTTCTCTGCCATCACTGGAATACATAGATAATATCGAGTATGAATATGACTTCAGATCAGTATATGGTTCTGTCCTCATGGATTGGTTTGGAGTTGATGAGGTAACAATCAAATCAATCCTATACGAAAACTTTCAATATATTCCAATTCTTACTGGAACTCAGACAAGTGTTGGAGAACCACACCCCATGTCTAAAAGAATTGAGACTTATCCAAATCCATTTAAAAATATTCTTAATATAAATATTGAGGTAAAAGCTGGAGATACTCTCCTTAAATTAGTGGATTCTAACGGCAGAGAAATTAAAGAAATTGTAAACAAAAAAATAAAACACGGCACTCATAAATTGAGATACGATGGATCTCATCTAAAAAATGGCATGTATTTTGTTCTCCTAGAGAACGAAGGAAAAAGAAGTGGAGTATCCGTTATAAAAAGGAGCTAATTTTCTAATCAGTAAAAATTAGAGGACAAGAAAATATAAAATTGAAAAAAACTAAAATTGAAGATCTAAAAAGAATTGAAGTTGAGCAATTCAAGAAAAAGAAGAAGAGAGAAGTCATTGTAATCTTAGATAATGTAAGGAGTTTAAATAATATTGGATCTTGTTTTAGGACCTCAGACGCATTTCTTATCAAGAAAATTTATTTAGTAGGAATCACAGGCACTCCTCCAAATAAAGATATAGACAGAACCGCGCTTGGGGCAACAGAATCTATAGACTGGGAACATGTATCTTCAATCTCTAAAATTGAAAAAATATTAAAGGATAAAGGATGGAAAATAGCACTTATAGAACAGACAAATCAGAGCATCAACCTTCAAGGGTTTAACCCTAAATCAGATGAAAAATTTGCTTTTGTCTTTGGTAATGAGGTATTTGGAGTGTCAGATGAAGCTCTTAAGTGTGCTGACCTAGCAATTGAAATTCCACAATTTGGAACAAAGCATTCGTTTAATATCACAATCTCTCTTGGGATAGTTTTGTGGGATCACCACACAAAAACTACAATGGCTCACAGAGGCTAGGGAGTTTTGACTCAAATAAGTTTTTAATCTTCTCAAGAAACTTCATATTACATTTTATCTCTCGCCCATCTATCTCAGTTACAGGTGTTATCTCACCATTAGTTCCTGTTGCAAATACAAGGTCAGCATTAATGAATTCAACTAAAGATAAATCTCTTTCTTGAACCTTCATTTTATTATCGTTAAGGAGGTCTATAAAAGTTTGTCTTGTTATTCCAGGTAAGCAAGCGTGAGCAAATGGTGTAAATACAGTGTCACCTTTTAACATAAATAGATTAGTATCATTGAGCTCAGCTACAAAACCCCTCTCATCAAGCATTACTGCTGCATCATAACCTGCAATGTTTGCGTGTATCTTAGCTATAACCAGACTTAACATATTGTTATGATGTATTTTAGAGTCTAAGAAGGCAGGAATGCTTCTTCTAATTGAAGAGCTAATTGCCCTAATCCCCTTTGAGAAATCATAGACTTTTTTCTTCCACTCTGCAAGAACTATAAGACAACATCCACTCTGGTTAAGCCTCGCATCCATCCCTGAAGTGACTTTCTCTCCTCTAGTTAATGTAAGCCTTATATGGGTGTCATTATCCATTCCATTAGCGTCAAGAGTTTCTTTTATAGCCTTCTTTATTTCTTCTTTAGTTGGCACACCTTCGTATGAAAGTGCATGAGCCCCTTCTTGGAGTCGTGTTAGATGCTTGTCATAACAAACAATCCCCTCTGGGTAAACTCTTAACCCTTCCCAAACACCATCACCATTCTGGACAATACTGTCAAACACAGAGACCTTTGCCTGGTCCCTTGGCAAAAGCTCACCGTTTACGTAAATGAAAATATTTTTATTTTTTGGATTATATTCTTGAAGCATCAGATTGTTATTGAATTAGCTGTTAGTTTATTATAATATTTTAATGACTCAATATAAAGACTTTGACAGTTTTTTGGTAACTCTCTACTACTTGTTTTCTGTTTTACAAATCCCGTTGAGTTATGAACATTTTTATACCAGAACTCAGCCCAAGCTCCATCCTCTTTAATTCCACCCTTTTCCCAAGAAAGCATCTGATCATAAAATTTAATCTTAAGCTTCTCACATAAACTCATTAGAAGTTTTTTGGGATCTTTTAAAATTTCTGCGGAATCTAATACTAGAGGATTCTGATTTTGAATCATATTAAATAATTCCCAAGACTTCTCTAATCCAATATCTTGCATTTTCGGCGAGTCAATCACTTGTGCAAAAGAGGCAATTAACTGCTTAGGGTTCCTTACTAAAAAAAGATTCGTCATATTATCAAGAAACTCTAAATTCATCTGCTGATGGTGGTGAGCCATATTTTTAAGAAAGAGGATTTCACAATCTTTTCTAGAATATATATCTGAAATTATTTCTTCTATGTCCGATGACATAGAATTTAGAGTTTCCTCTCTCCCAGGATGATCAATTTTATTAGTTGAAAGGTAATGTGCATAAAAAGGCTCATCAATTACTTTTGTGTCAGGTCTCTTAGAAAAAGAATACATCAATGCTGTTGATAAGTTTCTTGGACCTGAAATTAAATTAATAATTTTCATTTCTATCTTGAATAATTTTAAAACAGAATATATTATTTTTTTAAGACATACTTTTTATATGTCCTAACTAAAATCATTAATATTATTGAAATAATGAAAAACCATGCGGTTGCATATATCCAGGAAATATTATTTTTAAGTGTAGCTATAAATATTATCGATATTAGAAATAATGTAGCCCCTTCACTAAAAAGCCTTAACTTAAATTCACTTAAAATGATCTTTCCAATTTTCATCTGGTTTAATAATAATTGACATACTACTACATATATTAATAGAAGACCAACAAGAATTAATTTAGTTTTCATCCAAGTTAATTCTAATAAAGCAGTGTTTTTATATACCATTGTCCAACCAAAAACTGAAGTTAAAAGTACAGAGGGCCATAATATAATATACATTAGGCGCTTTGCCATGATCAGAAACTGACTTTGAAGGATATTTTTTTCGTTATTTGGTTTAGATTCAGCTTCCTTAAAATAAATGAAAATCCTCCCAATATAGAATAAGCCTGCAAACCAACAAATAACAAAAATTAGGTGTAAAGCCTTAATTGCTAAATAACTCATAACCTTTCAGTTGTCCAATCAGAAATAACTTTAGCCCATCCATTATCATCATTTAAACATGGAATATAATGATAAAATTCTCCACCAGCTTCAATAAATTCTTCTTTACCTTCCATAGCTATCTCCTCAAGAGTTTCTAAACAATCTGTAACAAAAGCTGGGGTAATAATTACTAGCTTTTTTTTTCCTTCTTTAGCAAGTCTTTCTAACTCATAGTCCGTGTAGGGTTTTAACCATGGTTGTAGAGGCAGCCTTGACTGGAAAGCATTACTATATTTACCGCTTTTTATTCCCAATTTTTTAGTTATTAACTCTGTGGTGATAAAAACTTGGTGTCTGTAGCATTTTTTATGAGCCTCAGATGAGACATTACAGCAATCTGAAACTTTCAGACAATGTTTTTTAGAATCATCTGATATTTTGACGTGGCTCTCTGGTATCCCGTGATAAGAAAATAGTATGTGGTCATATTCTATTCCCTTAAGATTCTTCTTGATATTTTTAACCATCTCCTTTATATAAAACTCGTTATCATAAAATGGAGGAATAAAAGAAGTTTTAATTTTTGGAAACCATTTCTTAGATTCAGTTTTTACTTTTTCTACAACTGTTTCATAGGATGACATCGCATAATGTGGATATAATGGGAGCACTATAACATCTGTAACCCCTTTATTTTTAAGTTCATCTAATCCTTTTTTTATCGAGATTGAACCGTATCTCATTGCTAAAGAGACGGGAATACTTAAGTTTTTTTGTACTTTTTTGTGAAGACGTTTTGATAGTACAATAAGTGGTGACCCCTCATCCCACCAAATTTTTTTGTAAGCTTTGGCAGACTTAGAAGGTCTAGTATTAAGAATTATACCCTTAACTAATAACCACCTCAAAAGGTAATTATATTCAATAACTCGCTCATCCATCAGGAATTCATCTAAATATTTTTTAACATCAGGAATTGATGTGCTGTCGGGTGAACCAAGATTTATCATTAACAAACCCTTCATTGTTATTTAAATAGTTTTTGAGTAAGTACCTATTTTCTTTTCAATAAGAGGATCAAATCTCATTGAAATATTTCTAGTAAATAAACGTCCTCTATTATTTACTTTAATAATATTTTTTTTAATTGTTAACAATTTATCTGATATAAAATCATCAAAATTAGATTCAGAAAAATTAACAATTTCTTTTACTTCAGTAACTGATATATTAAAATATTCTGAGACCTCCTCTAAGTCAACGTAATAATTACACATAACGGAGTTTATGATATGTCTAATTATTTTTTCGTTTTTACTAAGAGAATATCCTCTTAGAACAGCCAAACCATTTTTTTCTATACTTTGAATGTATTCAGAAGTAGTTTTAATATTTTGAGAGTAAGCAGAATCTAACTGTGAGATAGATGAAGCACCAAAACCATAAACCTGACCAGTAGTCTCTCTAGTACAGTATCCTTGAAAATTCCTATGAAGTTTTTTTTCTTTTAACGCTACCGCAAACTCGTCATCAGGTTTGGAATAGTGATCCATACCTACAGATACGTATCCCGAATTTACAAGACTCTGGTAAGACTCTTCATACATCTGTGCCTTTTCGTCTGATGAAGGGAATCCAATATCATCCAGAACCTTTTGCCTTGGAATTACAGATGGTACGTGAGCATATGAAAAAGTAACTATCCTGTCTGTATTTAATTTGATTGCTCTCTCAATAGTCTTTCTAAAACTTTCTACAGTCTGTAAAGGCAATCCGTAAACAAGATCA
>Ga0315330_10001633_pt1 | contig 15162 bp, 12 predicted proteins | sample M140m34915metaG_FD_203453 | JGI IMG/M metagenome (GOLD analysis project Ga0315330, IMG submission 203453) | Ammonia-oxidizing marine archaeal communities from Monterey Bay, California, United States - M1 40m 34915 | ecosystem: Environmental > Aquatic > Marine > Intertidal zone | place: USA...
AAGGTTTTGAGGGACAGGGGTTGACCGTTGAACAAAAAAATGGACGCATCTATGTAAGTTTAGAAGAAAAGCTTTTGTTTAGCTCAGGAAGTACAACGGTTCAGCCTGAAGGAGTAAATGCACTTATTCAACTTGGACAAGTATTAGAAACAGAAAAAGAGCTAGAAATTGTTGTTGAAGGACATACTGATTCTGATAAACTCACAAGGGCCACGTCACCAAAAAACAATTGGGAACTTTCTGTTCTTCGATCGACATCTGTTGTAGAAATTATTCTTGCAAATTCCGATGTAGACCCAACGCAGCTCATGGCGGCAGGTAGAGGGGAGTTTTATCCAATATCTGATACCGAAAAAGGGAAAAACAGAAGGATTGAAGTGATCATATCTCCTAATCTTAATGAGCTTTACGAGATTATTTCAAATGATTAATTGGAGTCTAAAAAGCATTAAAAACTCACTTACTAAAACTCTATCCTTAGCTCCAAAACCCAATGTAAGTAAAAAAGCCTTGGTGGTTATCGTTCTCGCTGCTCTTTGTTTGGTGTTTATTCGCTACCTCACAGGGTTTGAACAGCTCGTCTCCTTTCTTGAAATAATACACTTGGAGTCTTTGGGTAATTATTTCACAGAATTAAGAAATAACACTAGTGATAAGCAGCTATTCGATCTCATTTATTGGACCACCTGTCGAGTGTTTTTTTACCTAATTGTTCCCGTACTCGCCATCAAGATTTTCATGAAAAAAAGAATATCAGATTTTGGCTGGAATTTGTCGGACAATCTGAATAGAGACCTAAAGATTTTCACTGTCTTTTTTTTCTTCATGTTTCCCTTGGTTTTCTGGGTTTCTACGCAAGACTCTTTCCTTTTAAAATATCCTTTTTATCGCCCCTTAACTACTGAACAAATTTATCCAAACCTATTGATCTGGGAGCTGTTCTATTTTCTGCAGTTTGTTTCTTTAGAATTTTTCTTTAGGGGTTTTGTTGTTCATGGTCTCAAGGAAGAAATTGGTGACTACAGCGTTCTTGTAATGATTATTCCTTACTGTATGATTCATTTCCAAAAACCCTTTCTCGAAACGATCGGGGCGATTTTCGCTGGAGTTATTTTAGGTTATTTAAGTCTTCGAAAAAACTCTATACTTACCGGCGTTGCTTTACATTTTAGTGTTGCGATTACTATGGATGTTTTTGCACTATACCATCTTGGCCTAATCTAAAACGGTAACATGTCCTGTGTAAAATTCACGGTCTACTCTGTCCTCGGGTAAGTATATCAACTTCCAAACATAGGTGCCATTCTGAACTTTTTCCCCTTTATAGGTCCCATCCCATTCAAAATTTAGATCCGTTGAGCTAAAAAGCATTTGCCCCCAACGGTTGTATATTTCCATTTTGATTTCTTTTACTCCAATAAAGCTCCCTGAAAACACCTCATTGAATCGATCTCCATCGGGAATAAATGCGTTGGGAATATAGATGTAAAACTCTTTATTGATTTGTATTGGAAGTGTAATGCTGTCTATACATCCTTTTGAATCCGTGGCAATCAATGTAACTTGATACATTCCCGGCGCATCATACACATGATTCGGATGAACGTCTTCAGAATATCCACCATCACCAAAATACCACTGATAAACATAGCCGTTGGTCGTAAGGTTTTGGAATGCAATGGGTAGGTTTTCAACTACGGGCTCACTGATTATAGTGAAATTTGCATCAGGTTTAACCACAACCACTTGAATCGTTGCAGAAACGCTAAAGGTTTGACAGTCATCTGAGACCTGTACTTGATAATTAGAAGTAGAAAATGGGGTAACCCATATTTGATTTATTGTATCTCCGCTATGAGGCCAATAATAATGATAAGATCCAAATCCACCTGATGCCTGAACGGATATAAACGTTGAATCTCCTGGACACAAATATGCTGTAGGACTACCATAAACTTCTAATGGAGGGCTAGTGACCGTATAATTCAATGTATCTACAGCAAAGGTTCCACATTCATCACTGACATGCACGACGAAGAATGTAGAATAATCAGGAGAGATATATGCTGAATCAAGAGTAGAAATAATTTGATTCGACGCATCAGTCCATTCATAAATATAATTACCAGTACCTCCCAGAGCAGTTGTTTGAATATACTGACTAATATTAGGGCATATTACAACAATATCAGAAGAGGTCGTAAGGGTAATCGGGTCGTATTCAGGTACAGAAACGACGACAGTATCATACGCTGTCTGATTCAGGCAATCATCAGTTACCTCAACATAATATTCACCTGTTGATGTAGGGACAATGCTTATGTTATTTTGAGTTGAGTTATCACTCCATAGATACGTGTATGGAGAAACTCCTCCGGATACAGTTGTGGTTAAAATAATGTTCTCTCCAGGACAAGATACTTCGGGGTTATTGATGTCCACCGAAAGCTCTTCAATATCCTGAATAAACAATTCGATCGTCACCGGTGTGATGTTACCACAGGGATCAGATAATGGAAAATCAAGAACAATATTTTCTTGTCCCTCTGCAATTCCATCCAAAACAACATCAATCGTGAACGATACTTGTGCATCTCCAGGATTGAAAGTAATGCTTCCAGGAATACCAGAGTAATCAAGAATGTCTGTTGCCGTACCTGAAACATCAATAGGAACAGTTAAACTCGATCCTAAATTGGCGTCTCTTTCAAGGGTAACGGTTGCGGTAACGCATCCTTCCGCAATCCAATTTGGTTCTGAATAAATTTGATTCGAAAGTTCGTATGTTATGTCGACTGGGGTTAGTGAAGATAAACTATTTGCTTCAAGAAAAATCCCCGAATCCCATCCCCCATCCCCAACATCAGCAATTGCAATGACCAAGTGATAGGTTTGTCCACATTGAACCTGAGATACTGCCTCTAGCACATCCGTGAACCCATCATATTGAATATACATAGGGTCGGAATCATAAGGAGACATATTGCCATTACCATTGAAATTAAAGTATTGTGAGTTGGTGTTGATGTTTACATTATTTATGGATACAACTCCTCCTCCATTGGGAAGCTGAGCTATATTCTGAATGCCAGGTATGCCTGGGCCTGAAATAAAGAACCCAAACACATCATTGAAGCCAGAATTGTTTGGAGGTGCAAATTCCGGATACTCATCTGAACCAAATACATATTTAAAGCGGACCGTGTCTGAATAGGGAATAAAGTCAAACTCAAGTATTGCTGCATTGTACGTTTGTGTTGATCCAATTAGACCCGATAGTAAGGCTGATCCACCAATATTATTGTCTTCCCCTGCGCCTGATTGATTGTTCGGCCCTTGAGGACCACTGCCATTATCAACTACCGTTCCTGTCGTAAGCACAATTCCCTCATCAATGCCCAGCACCGTGTTTGTCGACTGAAAAGAACCAAGAGCAACAGGGCTGCCATTATATAGAATATTCGAGACGGTTACTCCCTGACCTAGTAAAACATTCTGAACAAGGGCAAGGGGAGACATCGATGTTCCCGTCACCAATTGAGAATGAGCATTCCAAAAAGGGCTTAATAATATGACAATTAAAAGTTTTTTAAACACGTCTTTTATATACTGTGTATATAATAACGTAAAAAGAACAATTTCGTTGTATCTACGGGGCTTTTATTTTTAATCTTGGAAGAAAAGGGTCTTGAAAGTTACCCAGCTCAAAAATGGAAAGAAATGCATTGGCATCGCATACCCATAAATTGTATAAATAATTTCTTCATGTAGTCCATAAACCGTAAATATTCCAAAGCACGTAAAAATTGAAATTCCTGCGAACACAAAATAAAAGATAAACGGCCCGATGCGTGGCATCAACCTTTTCGCCTGAAAATAACCTACTGAAGCTAACAGACAGCCAATGATAGGGGCAAGAATTAAATGACTCATTGGAATGGCTTCTCTTAAAGATACCAATTGTTCGCCCTCTATTGCCGTTGCACTCTCATAGGCAAAAGAAAATAATACCGTTACAAGACTTGCAAATATTCCAGCACTTAAAGGAAAATAGACGTATTTTTTTATCATTTTTTATTTTTTCACAGACACTCCAGCAATTATTTTAATGTTTCGAGAAACTTTATTGTCAGGACCTAAACGATACTTCATTCTATTCACTGAAAACTGGGCCTTATAGATGGTTTTTGATTCATTAGTTTTGATTTCAATTGGAATAACAACATCCTTGCTTACGCCACAAATGGAAAGCTTTCCCTTGGCAAAAATGCCTTTTTCACTTTTATAAACCGATGAAGAAACAAAACTGATCGTTGGGTATTTTTCAGCATTGAACCACTCTGAACTCTTCGCGTGCTTGTTTTGCACACCATTACCTGTATTGATTGAAGCAACTTTTATATTTAAGTCAAACTGAAGACCCAAAATTGAGTCAGACTTCGCCACGTCAGTACTTGTAACTTTTCCTGTCATTTCTTTAAAAACTCCAGTTGCGTCTTTGCTATAAAAGGCTACTTTATAGGTGTCTATATTTTTTGTTTCTTGAGCGTTCAATGTCAATCCGACAAAAAACATTAGTGCAATAATTCCAATCTTTTTCATATTTATTCTTTTATCATTTCTATTTCCGCGTGAAGCTCAACCTCTGCGGCAACATTCGCTATCGGCAACTCTGGACCAACTCCAAAATCCATTCGGTTTACTGTCGTTGTAAAGTAAAACCCTGCCAATTCGCTTTCTCTTGACTGTACGGTACCATTATGCATCATTTGCACATCTATTTCTTTTGATATCCCGTGCATTGTGAAATCTCCTGTAACAATATAGGAATTTTCACCGTTGGTCTTTATTTTTTTACTCTTAAAGGTGATTTTTGGATATTTCTCAGTATCAAAAAAATCAGCTGAGCGTAAATGGTTATCTCTTGAATCATTTGAAGTATTAATTGATGCAGCGTCTACAGACAGTGTTATTTGAGCATTTAAAAACCCTGACCCCTCAGATCTAATGTCTAAATCAAATTCCCGAAACTCTCCCACAGTAAAGGAAACTCCTTTGTGTAAGACCTTAAATCCAAAATTAGAATGCGTAATGTCCGGTTTCCAATTTGCTTCTTTTTGTCCAATTAAAATGGCACTATTTAATACTAAGAGAAGGCTAAATAATATTGCTTTTTTCATTTGAGTGTAATTATGTTTGTTTATAGTTTTATAAAATTAGATTTTTCGAAATTAATTATTCTTAATCTAAATTAAGATTGGTGTTCATTAAATTTTATTTTGAGCACTTTCTTCTTTCTATGGAAGTATCTTTTCATGAATCGTGCCAACTTATGTTAAATAAATGTTAACGGGTGTAATGAATTTTATCATGTTGCGTTAGCTAAGTAACAAGTCAATAAATGACGAGTTGTTTTCATATTTAGTAGTTTAGGTTAGAAAAGGGGGCGAAGGCCCTCTTTTTTTTGTATTTATTAAGATTATTCTCTTTAGGTTTTTCTACATTTGCTTATACTTCAGCCAATAAAAATGAACAACTCCAACAAAAAGCAGCTTTTTATATTTAATACTTTATCTGGAAAGAAAGAAGCATTCGTTCCCATCAATAATGATTTGGTTGGAATGTATGTTTGTGGCCCAACTCTTTATAGCGAACCACACATGGGAAATATGAGGACATTCATCAATTTTGATCTCATATATCGTTATCTACTCCACTCTGGGTACCACGTTAAATACGTGCGTAACATTACGGATGCGGGACACATTACAAATAGTGCCGGAGAACAGGAAGACAGCATTGGAAAAGCAGCAAGAATGGAGCAAGTTCAGCCCTTGGAAATCGTATACAAGTACAATTTAAAGTTTCAAGAATTAAACCGCACCTATAACTTATTGCCTCCATCTATTGAACCAACCGCCACTGGTCATATTCAAGAGCAAATTGAAATCATTGAGAAAATCATTACAAATGGATTTGCATATGTCACAAATGGATCAGTTTATTTTGATGTAAAAAGCTACATGCAATCCTATAACTATGGTGAGTTAAGTGGCAGAAAAGTGGATGAGTTAGAAAATGAGACTAGAGCGCTTAATGCTCAGGAAGAGAAGCGGTTTTTTGCAGATTTTGCTTTATGGAAAAAAGCACAAGATAACGATATGCAAATATGGAGATCTCCATGGGGTGATGGCAATCCAGGATGGCATATAGAATGTACGGCAATGAGCACCAAATATCTTGGTGAAACTTTTGATATTCACGGAGGAGGATTGGACCTTAAATTCCCTCATCACGAAGATGAAATTGCACAAAGCTGTGGTGCAACGGGTAAATCTCCAGCAAATTTCTGGCTGCATGCAAATATGCTCAATGTGAATGGAAAAAAAATGAGCAAATCATTAGGTAATTTTTTTCTTCCCAAAGAAATTGTTGAAGGTACGAGTGATTTATTTTCAAAGGCATACTCGCCACAAGTCATTCGTTTTTTTATGATGCAATCACATTACAGAAGTACGCTTGACTTAACTGAAGAAGCATTAAATGCTGCCGAAAAGGGATTCGAAAGGTTAACAGATGCCATTTCGCTTCTTGAAAATATTCCCGTTTCTGACGCCTCATCATTTAGTATTCCTCTATGCATTCAAGGGTTTTACGATGCAATGAATGATGATTTTAACGCGCCGATTCTCGTTGCTAAATTATTTGATGCCGTTAAAAAAATAAATCTAATAAAGGACAACAAGGAAACAATAAATGCTGGAGACAAAGACTTCCTGTTAAGTGAAATGAACTGTTTTGTTCATGATGTTCTCGGTTTAGAATTCAATTCCGAGGCAGGTGATGATCGACTTAGTCCTGTAATGGATTTGGTTCTCGAGTTGAGACAAAAAGCAAGAGCCAATAAGGATTGGGACACCTCTGATTTGATTCGTGATGGTTTAAAAAATGCGGGAGTTGAGGTTAAGGATGGAAAAGAGTCAACAGGCTGGAAATAAGGGTTTTTTATATTTAATTCTGTATATTTGAGTAAAGACTATTACCTATGAACGTAACTTATTATGGCCACAACACATTTCTTGTGGAATTTGGTGGCAAGAAACTCTTATTTGATCCTTTTATCTCAGGAAACGGTCTCGCCTCACACATAGATGTAAATACTATTGAAGCAGATTATATATTGCTTTCCCATGGACATCAAGATCATATTTTGGATGCCGAATCGATTGCAAAACGTTGTGATGCAACGGTAATCTCAAATTTTGAAATCATCTCTTGGTACGAACCGAAGGGAGTAAAAGGACACCCCATGAATCATGGAGGCAAACACACTTTTGACTTCGGAACCGTCAAATATGTAAGTGCAATACACTCGTCCGTTCTTCCTGACGGAACTTATGGTGGTAATCCTGGCGGATTTGTTATCTGGAATGATACCCATTGCTTCTACATGGCATGCGACACCGCACTTACCTATGATATGAAGCTCATTCCATTGATGTGTCCAAAGTTAGATTGGGCAGCTCTTCCAATGGGTGATAACTTCACTATGGGTATAGAGGAGGCGGTCATGTCAACAAGCTTTATAGAATGTAAAAACATTATCGGGTGTCATTATGATACCTTTCCGATTATTGAAATGAATAAAGATGACGCTCGCTCAGCTTTTGAATCAAAAGGCATTCAAATTCATCTACCAGAAATTGGAGAAACCATCGATATTTAATTCAAATTATCCACGATAACGGAATCTCAAATAAAACACTAAAACCCGTGTTTTAGCTACCTAAATTGAGCTGTTGGATTTTTCTCCTGGTTTTTGATCAAAAACAATGAATTTTAAGTAAAAAACGAGAAAAAGAATGTTTTCTTTATCTTTTTAAAGCCTTTTTATTAAAAAGTAGACGTTTTTTAGCGCTTTAAATTTACAGGAGGTGGATTCTTAAAAAATGGCCGTAATTCAACAATATTTTCGATTTTTTAACCTATACCGGCATGAAAATGTCAAAAAATTGACAAAAAACATTAAAAAGTGAAAAATTACAATTTGAGCTTTTAGATTATTATTTATAGCCTTTCAGTTAACATGATTATTGAAAATAAATAAATCGAATTTGATTCATTTAAAACTCTTATGCCTTAAAAAAAAAGACCCTCTCGGGTCTTTGTTCGTGTCAAAATAAAGTAAGCAGAATATCTATTAAAAAGCTATAAGTATAGTATGTAGCTCAACGTTTTCGAATTTCGCCGCTCCTATTGCTTCTGCTGCCGAATGTTTGTTTTCAACCGGAGCAATATACTCATCGGTAATTGTAATAATCATCCTCTTGTTGTTTTTCCAAGAACTTGAATGAACTGTTTTAACAATAGCATCATAATGCGACTCGCTCGAATGGTATCCTCTTTTTTGACCAATAAAATCAATAGCATTCCAATGATCTTCACTCAAATCAGACAATACAAACCATTGGTTAGAGTTGGATATTCGGAATGATGCTGCACCTACCCTAGATCCCGCAGGTACCGCAGCAAGTATGGCGTCACTTTCTTTCATCATTGTCTTTACATTGTTCCCCATACTACCAGAAGCATCAATGAGTATTACAATATCTGTGGAATCTGTTGCGTGCCTGTCTATTTGCTGAACTATTGTTTTTACGAGGTTCGCACGAAGCGTTCTCACGAATTCTCCAGACGTAGGTAAGGCAATGTTATTATACCCCTCTAGCGCTTGATATTGGCCATTTTCGTTGACTGAAGTTGAATTGTTTTGATAATTCGAGTTATTATTATTCGAGTAATTTCTATTAGGTGAAGAAGAATAATAATGGTTGCTATTCGATGATGACTGATTTGAACTAGATGAGCTAGATGAAGTATGAGATGGCCGTGATCTATTCGGTCTCGAAATATTGGAGGAAGAGGATGACGGTTTAGGCGCCCTAACTGCTGGTCTATGATTAGTGACCGGTGCATTTTTTAGTGTGCCTCCGCCTTTTGGACTTGGCCTTTTAAGCTGGCCAAATGCTGAGAGGGAAATGGATAGTGGAATTAAAAGTAGTAATGTTTTCATAAGAGCTTTTTTTAATGGTTAATAATTCTTTCATCGTTTTCTTGATTTTAATTCGATGAATCTCGGATAGGAAATTACTATAATCGTGCCAAACTTAATTTTTATAGGTGGTTTACCCAGTAAAAACAGATCAAACACGCTTTAAAATTATGCGCTCACCATTTGTTTTCAATTCATATATTCCAAAAGACTTATTTGGAGTTTCACTGGTTTGTGAACAATATTTTCCTCTCGAAATTTTTGACACAAAAAATTCAATTTTATTCCTGCCTACCCAAAAATATGTGCCACTTACAGAAGTAAAGCAATCCACTCCACACGGTGCACGATAAGACGTTTGAAAAGTGTTTTCAGTAAAGGAAATGTAATGCCCCCACCTGCTGGCTACATCAGCCAAGTTGGATTCCGAGCAAGGGTTGAGAATAAAGCCCTCCTCTTTTTCTGATTCCAAACACTTACCATCAAGCTTCCAAGAACTGTTTTGCAATTCTATTCTTTCTTTAAAATACATGTTTGTGTCAATGTAAGACGACGAGATGAAATGAAAAACAGTAAGTAAAACGAGATATTTCATGAGAAATTTATTTTATTGGCTTACAACCAATGGCCCTTAAGGTTCATTTTTATTAATACCTTGCCTCTAAAAATAATAATTCACTTCTCGAAAACATTTAAATTTGTTTTTGGTACTATATTTGAATTACTAAAGAAAATTTAGAATATGAAAGGTCTTATTATTTTTATCGGAATTTGTGTTTTATTTGCATGTAAAACAAAACAAAACAGCGAAGTAGAATCATCAGTTAATACGACTCCCGTGAGCGAATCAGAAATTACAAACAGAGAGTATCCTAGCCTCAACATCGTTGCCGTGATAGGAGATTTATCTGTTGAATCCAAAAATGTTCAGATTCTGAAATCAAAAATAGAAGGCAATAATCTTATTCTTAAAATTGGGTATTCTGGTGGGTGCTCAACACATGAATTCGAATTTATTGGTTCGGCTATGATTTCTAAATCTTTACCTCCAATAAGAAGTGTAAAACTCATACACCGAACAGATGATACTTGCCGTGAGTATATCGAGCGACAACTTGTAGTTGATTTAAAAGAGTTGGCCTATAAAAAAGAAGCCGGTAGTCAAATCAAGCTTAATATCGGGGCAAATGAAGGACAACTAGTATATACCTATCATTAAGCTTTTCTCCGTTATTTCTACACAAATATTTTACATTATCGGGTCTAATTGGTGCAAATAAATGCATCGCTTTTTTCGAGTGAGTCTACAGTTGGTAATTTATTAAAGATGTGGTATTTTTAGGGAAATATAAATTTATATCCTAAGCATGAAATCTTTAAACAAATTCTTATTTATTCTTTTCATCTCCTTCACAAGTCTCGTTTTTTCACAAAAAAATGAATCTGAACCACAACAAAATGCTTTTGTTCTAGGAGATCTTATTGTTCAGCTAACAGGCCAAGGAAGTGTCCGTGATCTAGTTAATCGAGCACCTTCTCACAGTGATCTCGTTATTTTTAAAGAGCTTTCACCAACCTCAGACATTTGGCAGCTTCAATTTAATCATAACAGTATTTCTCATGAAGAAATCTTAAATTGGCTATATAGTCAGGCAGATGTTGAATTGGCACAAAATAATTATTATTTAAAACTAAGATCAACGATTCCAAATGATGCAACTTTCAACAGTCAGTGGCATCATAATAATACGGGACAAACGGGAGGAACTGCTGATGCGGATATCGATTCAGATTTAGCTTGGGATATTACCACAGGTGGAACAACAGCATCCGGACATGACATTGTTGTATGTTTAATTGAAAGTGGAAACTTAGACCATCAAGATTTATCTCCAAACCGATGGGTGAACACAAATGAAATTGAAAACAACGGAATCGATGATGATGGTAACGGTTATGTTGATGATTACAACGGTTGGAATCCCCTTCAAAATAATGACAACTATGGAACTGGTGGTCATGGAACAAACTGTTTAGGTATGATAGGGGCAAAAGGAAACAATGGTCTAAATGTCGTAGGTGCAAATTGGGATGTTAAGCTCATGGTTGTTGGTGGATACAGCATCAATACAGATGCGAATGCCATTCAAGCATATCAATATCCATATGACATGAGAGTCCTTTGGAATAGTTCTGGAGGAACAGAAGGTGCTTTTGTTGTTGCCACGAGTTCATCTTGGGGTATTGATGGGGAAGACCCAAATAACCACCCTGTATGGTGTAGCTTTTATACTACGATGGGTGAGGCTGGGATATTAAATGTTGGAGCAACAACCAACTCAAACTTGAATGTAGATACTGCCGGTGATATGCCAACAGCATGTAACACACCATATATGATCGGTGTTGGACGTACTGATCACAATGACAATACTGCTGGAGGATACGGGGTAACGACAATTGAATTCGGTGCGCCTGGAATCAATGTAGTTACAACATCGGGAACAAATTCAACCACAACCACAACAGGGACTTCATTTTCGTGTCCTTTGACCGCTGGAGTGATTGGGCTTGCCTATTCTATACCTTGTTCAGATTTCATGAATACTGTGATTTCAAACCCTCAAGCCGGAGCTGATTTGGTTCTTCAGGCACTTATGGATGGTACTGACCCTAAGAGCCAACTGGCAAATAAATTTGTTTCAGGAGGAAGGCTTAATTCTAGAAACACATTAGATGAATTAATGGCCGTGGGATGTGATGGATCTATTTGTTTTGGTCCAAGTGGTCTAACAATTAACGACATCACTGAAACTGATGCTGTTATGTCCTTTGACGCACAAACTGGTGCAGATGCCACTAACCTTTACTGGAGAGAGGTGGGCGCAGCAAACTGGATTTCTGAGCAAGCAGTGGTGTCTCCATTTAATTTTACTGGATTAAATGGATGTTCAGAATATGAATTTTATATGGAAACCGCTTGTAGTGTTGATACTATCTCCAACCCAACCTCAACTCAAACGTTCAGCACTCTTGGCTGTGGAGCTTGTATAGACAATGAATATTGCTCGAATACAGCCTCTGATGGAGTGGATGAGTGGATAGAATCCTTTACTATCGATACGTATACCAATCCATCAGGAAACGATTCGGGATATGGAGATTACACAGGAAATCCTATTCAGCTTGCGACAAACAACACCTACAGTATCGATATTGAGATTGGCTGGGGTGGTACTCTTTATGATGAGCAGTCTCGAATTTGGATTGATCTTGACCAAAATGGGGATTTCGATGCTTCTGAATTGGTTTTTGATCAGGGCGTAGCAGATCAAACGGTAAATGTTACGGGTCAAGTTACGATTCCTGCACTTACTCCTCTTGGTAGTACAAGGATGAGGGTTCAAATGGCTTATGTTGCCGCAAACACAGCACTTCCTGACGTTTGTGATTCATATCAATGGGGTGAGGTTGAAGACTATTGTATTGATATTGTTGCCGGTTCCATTTGTGGATTAACTGTTAATAGCACCTTGTCTAACCCTCTATGTAATGGAAATGAAAATGGGTCAATAAGTTTAGATGCATCAGCTGGTTCTGGTAACTATGAATACAGTTGGGATTCAGGGCTTGGAAATTCAAATGCCGTATCAAACCTTAATGAAGGGGTTTATACCGTCGTTGTAACAGATTTAGACAATAACTGTGACACAACCATTCAATATAATATGGAATACCAAACAACGATTTCTTTGGATTTTGATTCTGAGAATACTTCATGCTACCAATCAACGGATGGATCAGCTACGGCAGTTGCTTCTGGCTCTTCTGATTATTCTTACCAGTGGGTGAACGGCCCATCCTCAAATCAATGGAGTGGGGTTGGCGCAGGCACGTATGTGTTAAACGTAACTGATTTGAATGGTTGTACGGCACAAGGAGAGGTCTCTATTGATCAACCAAACCCTGATGTAGTATCGTTCTCTTGGAATACCGCAGGTTTGATGGTCGAGTTTTCAAATTCATCAAGTGCTGGAAGTTACCTTTGGGATTTCGGTGATGGAAACACGAGCACAGAAGCCAACCCAACACATACGTATTCAGAGACGGGAACTTACTCTGTCTGTTTAGAGCTAACCACTGATTGTGGAGTCAAAGATGTATGCAATACCTTAAGCGTGAACAATGCAAGTATTGATGAGAATTATTGGGATTATATTTCAGTTTATCCGAACCCGACAACGAGTATGGTTTATTTCAGTATTACGCATCCGGAACTTTCGACTATCAAAATAATTGATGTCGTTGGAAAAGAAATTTATAGGATGCCGGTTTCTGGACAAATTAATGCTGTTGATTTATCAACATTTGATAATGGCTCCTACTTTTTTAACATCCTAGATGCAAGTGGTAAAATACTTCTCTCGGATAAATTACTCAAGGTAAAATAAAAGATTATAAATTATAAAAGGCCTCTAAAGAGGCCTTTTTTATGATCTAATAAACCGTTTTTTAAATAAGAATTGTTTAATCCAAAACCACTTCTAAGGTGGAATGATCCACAATAACAATTTTCCCCTTCAGCTCTCCTTCAGTTATAACAACACAGCAATAAATAGCTGCTTGATTGGTTTCCGGAGAAACATAAGGAAGATAAGCATCTATGTAGCCTTCCATGAATTTCGTTTCTTCGATGATTTCACAGGTATAACCCAAACACCTTCTTTCTCCCACATTGTTAAGAGGACGAACTTTTGTTTTGCCTTCCATTATTTTTTGAATTTAAAAATTAAAGATATAAAAATCCTAGACTTAGGAATGTTAGAATCGACTTACATAATAGTCAAAGTATTTACACTCCTTTATCAGCTCTTGATAGAACTTTGTATTACTGTATTGGCTCTTCAAAACTTCAAAATCTTTTCGGAAACCTGAAGACCGGATACCCATTTGGAATTGGTCAAAATAATCGTTGTATACTCCGTAATAATTCGTGTAATTATCTCTTATGTCGGAACTTTCGCAGTACATGTTTTGATCACAACGAGCCAACATGAAATGCGCCTTGGCCGACATCTCTCGATTTAAACTTCCAATATGAAGCGCTTTATCAAAAAATTGTTTAGGAACAGTCATGTCATAAAACCCATTTAATCCTGACGAGGACCTGTAGTTCCCCATTAATTTCCATGACACCCCATAATAAGACATGTTATAATAAGCCAATCCCAATTTGAAATAATCTTCAGCACTGTTTTTTCGTTTTGCTTTCAAATAGAGCCTCACTAATGAATTCACCACCTTTGTCCTTGTAAACTGCATTTCATCAGGCACACTGTTTTCATAATCGTAGCCGAAATCCTCAAAATAGGGGTCCTTTGTATAAAATGTAAATGGATTTACTGCTGTTTTTGAACTTGAGATTTGAGATTTAATCTCTAATGGGATTTTATTGAATTCCGCAGCCGCTTCCTCTAATCTTTCTGGATCCCTCATCAAAAATACCGCTCGTAGTTCCCTAATGAAAAATTCCACATCGTCAAATTTCACAATAGCTCTATCTTCTCCTGACCATCTATAACCTTTGGAAAAATAGTTGGACGAAGCGTACTCTACCAATTTGGTTTGATGTGTTCTATTCAAGTCCATTAATACCTTGTCAAGGTAGGTAATTGTTATATTCTCTAATGGTTCTCTGTAATATTTTCTGTCTCCAATATATAAATCATTATAAATCGTTCTTCCCCCAAATATTAAGGTTAAAAAGGCATTGTCTTTCACATCGCCTCTCGAAGACATCTCATCAAAAAGATATTCATTGAGAGAAAATGAAAATTCTCGGGATTCAAGAGAATTGTAATAGACCTCACCTTTATTTACCTTATAAAGCTGTTCTCCAACTTTGTTTTGGTCCTCAACTGAAAGAATTGGTCTCGTTTTTACGTATAATAATACGTTCAAAATGTCCAATTGAACCTGATCCTTCTCCGTCAAGCCATGAATTTGATTTGCCATTATAGCGCTTTCATCATAATCCTCATTTAAAAAGTACAGATAAGCCATTGAAAGATGCCAAAATTGACTTTTACTGTCATTTTGAAGGAGGGTTC
>Ga0315330_10001636_pt1 | contig 15160 bp, 8 predicted proteins | sample M140m34915metaG_FD_203453 | JGI IMG/M metagenome (GOLD analysis project Ga0315330, IMG submission 203453) | Ammonia-oxidizing marine archaeal communities from Monterey Bay, California, United States - M1 40m 34915 | ecosystem: Environmental > Aquatic > Marine > Intertidal zone | place: USA...
ACAGGCGCCAATTGCAGCGCACAAGCGGCCAGAAAAAGTAGGCCAGATCACCTGGTCAGGCGGTTTTACGAGGTGGGAAATGAATCCAGCCGGTGATTATGTACTTAGAGCCCGAATTTAGCACATTGGCACGATGGGCATGAGTCCACTCTGCGGGCCAAATCAGGGTTTTGCCTTTGCTCGGCTGCATCTCAATACCCTGGTGCACAAATTCGGTTGAACCACCATCATCAACGTCGTTCAGGTATGTCATCCAGGCCAGCACCCGGTGGGAGGTTGCCAGCGTAGTTCGCTCAGAGTGCAGCTTGAGGAAATGCCCGCCGGGCTGGTAGCGCTGGATATTGAATGAGCTTACTTCCATGCTCGGCATCACCCCTTTCAGGAACGGCCATTGTTCGAGGTAGTCTGAGTAACAGGCGAAGAGTGCGTCCAGGTAGTCGCGCACCGGCAGGTGATCTGGCTGCTGAAGCTCCCGTGGGCGGATTGTCAGGTCGGTGGAGTTCTTTGATTCAGTGTTTAAACCGCCTGATATCTTTCCCTGAGACTGGTTATCCGAGTGTGACTCGAAAAATGCTATCAACTCATCACACAGGGATAGTGGCTCGACTGTCCAAGCGCCGATAAAATGGGGGATTGTCGTGCTGGCTGAAATATCAATTCTTTGCACTGCTTTTTGTTCTTGCACTATAAATCCTCGCTGCTTCACTCGAATCATGGGTGATCGACTGAATACGCTCCGTTCTTGATACTGACGCCTCGCTCGAGATCAAATTTCACTACACCAAATCCTTGCCGCTCCATGACCAATCCTTCTTCCAGCTTTCCCATGGCCAACAACAGTGAACCAATGGAACCGGAGGTCTCGCGCGATCCGGGGTTGAGCGCCAGCGCCTTGCGGTAGCATGCCAGCGCTGCCTCCAACTCACCAAGCAAATCCAGCGCATTGGCGAGGTTGGCAAGGAAATCCGGGTTATCAGGTTCCAAGGACAAAGCCTGTCGATAGCTAGTCACCGCATCCTCGAGCCGGCCCAGTCGCTGCAGTGTCAGCGCCAGACTAGTATACGCCGCAGCAAAATCAGGCTGCAGCTGCACTGCCTGTTGAAGACTCTCCAGAGCCAAGTGAAATTCGCCCTGCTGCTTGAGGGCGGCGCCGAGGTTATATTGAATGAGAGCATAGTGCGGATGAATCTCCAGGGCTCTTCGGTAGCACTCAATGGCTTCATCTAGCTTACCCAGTTCGCACAAGATATTGCCGAGATTGTTGTGGGTATCTACCAGTTCTGGATTGATTGCCAAAGCCCTGCGGTAACTGCTGACAGCGTCCTCGATTCTCCCAAGACCCTGCTGAGCCAACCCAATATTCCCTAGCGCCTCGGCATAATTCGGCTTATGCGCCAAGGCCCGCTCATAGGCTGCCAAAGCTTCCTTAAGTCTCCCCTGTTCTCGCAGCATATTGCCGAGATTATTGTGCGCAGACACGTAGTTTGGCGCTCTCAACACGGCCGCCTCTATCAATTCGACCCCGAGCCCGCTCTGGCCTGCCATGTGTGCCAGGATCCCCAACATGTGCAATGCGACAGGTTGATTAGGGTCGGAGGCAAGGACCTGTCGATAAAGCTGCTCTGCCTGAGCGAAGCGCCCAGCTCGCTGGTGCCGCATGGCAGACTGGAGCATCTGCTCATGCTCCAAGACCTGATCATCGGTTGGCGGCGTGCCCCTAGTCGTGTTGGAATTGTGCGGTGGCTCTTGCACGGTCTTGAATGAACCTGCTTAAAAACTCCAGAGTCTACACGCTAACTCAAGCGCTTGCTCTAACAGCCGCGCTAACGACCGCCAAGCTGCGTCGCAAATCGATCTAGCGTTTGCCAGCAACTACGTTAAAAGCAATGCTCACCCGATCCTGATCGCTTCGGTTTTCCTCAACCCCATGCTCCAGCCAGCCGGGGAATACATACATACGCCCCGCTTCCGGATCCATCCTTACTTCATCGCTAGTAAACTCGGTTGGCTGAGTCGTGGGATAGGTAAGCATCCTTGAAGCTACTCGGGGGTCACGAAAAAAGATGCTGCCGCACTCCGGTGGCTTCAGGTCGATATAATAAATGCCACTGAAATGGCAGTTAGCGTGGAAGTGGATTTTGTTTGACGCACCTGGGGGATTGATATTCACCCAGGCCTCATGCTGCAGGGCCAGATCAGGATGAAAATGCTGAGACTCAGCAATCCGCTGACAGACTTGCAAGATACGCAGGTTCAGCGGCTCAAACTCCGGCAGGCTCTGCACGTTGTTGGGGCTCTGCCAACCTCTAACATTCGTGTTTTCCACGCCCGCTGGATCCTGATCTCTCAGGCGATAGATTTGCTCGAGCAGAGTCGCATTCAGACTCTCCCGATCATCGAAAAGTGTGCTCCACACTGCCGTGGGGAAGAGATAATTCGGCACTATCTGCAAGCTTGGCGCTCCTTTGGCCTGACTCATTGCATGGCCAGGCAACAGTTTTACTATCTATGAGGTGCTAAACATACTGGATTTTTCCCTGGCACCCAACATTTCCCCTCTCAGCTCAAACCACATTGTCGAAATCCTTTTTTATAAACAGAATGAGGAAATTTTAAGGCACTGTATTATCGATGAATTTTCCTGGGGACGATTAATGCTGCCTTTTCAATTAACTAACCTGCTCATACTAACTTAGCTATTCCAGCGCCGACGTGAGCTTATTGATACCCCCGTTTGCTGCAGTCCTGTTATCTGGCGCAAAAGTTCATCGCTTTTAAAATTTTTGCAATTATCTCGAGGTATTGCGCCAGGATGAAACCAATATGAGCCCCTGCTTCAGAATCGTCGCATATAAAAAGAAGTGGCGAATGTATCCGCAAGCACCGAGCTCTTTAATAAATTTTCTGCCATACATTCCTGGTATCATCGCATTCAATAGCGCCAAGTAACTTTCTTTTAAATTCCTATCATAGAGACTGTGACAGGCTTCACCCGAGTCCGCTTACATAATCTAAAATCCTGCCCTCTGAAGTATCAGGATAATGATCTCTCGCATTTCTTTCTCGTCTTCAACAACCAGAATCATGCCACTATCCGCGAAAGTTTCAGAGCAAGCAGAAGTAATACTGACCTCTGGTTGAGCTCGCCTCAGCGGCGAGTAGAGCATCAAGTCCGTCCCCGCCCAGGCTCTGACTGAACTTCGACAAACCCCTTAAGTTTGGCGCGCGGCGCCCATTCTTATGGTCAAACCTGAACCACTGTCTTGACCAGCTTGCATAGTGGGAGTGAACGGATCGAAAATTCTACTCAACAACTCCGCCTAAATGCCGATTCCGGTGCCAATCATGCGTGCATCGGAAATCATAGCCGAAGTTGGTAATGTGTGTTCTGCCCAATTACCAGCGCTGCAGCAGACACAGGTGTTCCGTTCAGCTTTGGTAGATTATTTGATAGTGCTGACAATCTTTTTCAGCATTCTTGGCGTAACTTCCAGTTCGACTTTCGCATGGTTTTTACCCAGTGCTTTTAGCCAATCGGCAGACTGATGTGGGGATTGGTTGTAACAGCTGGTGCTGGACGTCTATTTCTTGTGTTTTTAACTTTATAATGACTTACCATGCGACCCATACGAACCTAATTGGAATCGCACATCCTATGATGATTCAACCAGAAGGTACTGTTATGACAATTTATTCCCAAAATCTCACTCGTTTTCGCGCACTGCTGGGCCTGACCACCGCACTCTTCACTGGTCTGGCTTTTGCACATGCAGCATCGGCTCAGCAGGACGCCGGCGAAGGCGTCGAGGACTGGGTCAAAGCGAGCATGTGTGCTGCCGGTGGCCGGGCTGTCGATTTGAGCCAAACAGTATCTTTTACCTACACCGATGCTGCGGGCAATAACCCACGCTATATCAGCGCAGCCCAAGCGAGTCTGACCACCGCCGATCTGGCAGACCTGGAGTTAGCCTGGGCGATAGCCTTTCCAGCAACTTCCAGCATGCGCGCAGCACCAGTGATTGTCGGTTCAACGATTTTCTACTCGGCCACAGATGCCAGTCGCGTTTTTGCCCTGGATACCGAATCAGGTTGCGCGAAGTGGGTTTACAACGCCGGCACTCGCCTGCGCTCCTCTATGGCTTATGGGGTTATTGATGGTGAAGGGATTCTCGTGTTCAGCGATCAACGCGGCATGATCCATTCCATCAGTGCTGAAACTGGCGAACAGAACTGGGGTGCCAGCGGCCAAGCTTCGAACAATCAGGGTATGCTTACAGGCACGCCTGTCATTCACGAAGACCGCATCATTGTTCCGGTTTCAGGTTCGGGTGTGATAACGGGTGGGAATCCGAATTACGAGTGCTGTGAAAACCACGGCGCCGTCACGGCACTGGATGTCCGTACCGGCGCAAAGATCTGGGAATACCACACCATGCCGGCGGCCCAGTACACTGGCATGGAGAGTTCCACTGGCGTTAAGCAACGCGGCCCTTCCGGCGCGCCCATTTGGACCACTCCGACAATCGATGCGGCTCGGGCTCAGATCTATGTCACCACTGGGGAAAACACTTCGCATCCTACTACCGGTACCAGCGACGCGATTATCGCGCTGGATCTGGAAACCGGAGAGGAGAAATGGGTATTCCAGGCACTAGCAAATGACATGTGGAACTTTGGCTGCAGTGCCGGTGGTCCCAACTGCATTATCCTGGATGACACCAACTCCGTTGACTATGATTTCGGCGGCCCTGCTATCCTGGTAGAAGCCGGTAACCGCGAACTGCTGGTAGCTGGGCAAAAGTCTGGCGACATCTGGGCGCTTGATCCTGATTCCGGCGCCTTGGTTTGGAACCAGCAAATTGGAGAAGGCACAGCATTGGGCGGCAATCACTGGGGCATCACGACAGACGCAGAACGCGCCTTTATGACTGTAAACGATCCTGGCGGCATGGGACAGGTTAGTCGCCCTGGTCTTTATTCTTTCTTTCTTGGCACAGGCGAACCAAGCTGGTTCTACGAAGTTGAGTCAGATTGTGAGGGGCGCGACGATCGCCTGCGTCGTTGCGAGGGGCTTTACGGATTTTCAGCCGCCCCGCTGACCGTAGATGGCGCAGTTATTGCAGCAGGGCTAGACGGCCGCCTGTTCGTTTTCAATGCAGATTCCGGGGAAGTGCTATTTGAATATGACACAGCCACAGATTTCGACACCGTAAACGGTGTGGAAGGTTATGGTGGTTCGATCGATAGCCATTCGATCGCTGCCGGATCTGGCATGTTATTCGTCGGCTCGGGCTATGGTTCCTTCAGCCAGGTCTCCGGCAATGTGCTGCTGGCTTTCAAACCAGCCGAATAGCCCGCATCGCTCAAGTACGAGCGAGCAATAATACCGTTATTCAACAGCTGTACAGGCGGCTGGCGCCGAGGTTAGCCCCCCTGGACGGCCCCCAACGCGCGCGAATAGCTGTAAAGTTACAATGAGATGCATCAAGGGGACAAAGCGATCACTTGCCCCTCTCTGCCCCCTTAAACTGGCTGTCTGCAGCTACTAGTACTTCTCAAACCAGGCCAGAATGTGCTCAACCTTACCAATCAATCTCGACGGCCTGCCTGCAATCCCATGAGGTGAGCCTGGCACTCTGATCATCACCACGTCCACTCCCTGAATCTTCAGGGCCTGGTACATCTGTTCAGTCTCAGAGATTGGCGTGCGCCTGTCGGCTTCGCCGGTCATAAGCAGGGTTGGCGTAGTCATGTTTGGTATAAGCGACAGCGGTGAGCGCTGCCAATAGTCATCGATATTCTCCCAGGGCATGCCCGGAAACTGGTTAGCGATCTGGCCGATGCCACTGTCTGCCGTCAGCACTTTTGATACCCAATTCACCACCGGCTTGGCAACAGCGGCTGCCTTGAATCGGTCAGTCAACCCAATAGCGTAGGCAGCCGCGATTCCTCCAGCTGACCCTCCAGTAATATAAAGTCGATCCGGGTCGGCGATACCCTGCTCAATCAGCACGTCAATGCCTGACATGTGGTCGGCGAAATCATATTCAGAAGAATATTTATTCTGCAGCAGCAGGGCGAAGCGTTCACCGTAGCTAGTACTACCACGGTGATTGTTAAAAAACACCACATAGCCTTCCGCAGCCATGCGCTGCATTTCTGCGGAAAAGTGTGGGCCATAGGCTGAATGGGGGCCACCATGAATCTCCAGTATCAGAGGGTAGCTTTGTTTGGGATCATAGTCGGGCGGCATGAGATACCAACCCTGAATCTCTTCACCATCAATTGACGAGTCGTAGATAATCTCTTGCACTTGTCCCAGATTTTTGTGTGCCAGCAAGTCCTCGTTCAACTCGGTGAGTCGCGTCTCGCTACGATTGCGGATAGCGAACAAGTCTGCCGGACGGGTATCCGAGCCTTTGGTTACCACCAAAAGATTCGATACTGCCGCGAAGGAGCCACTGGTATAGGGCCGGCCTAGAGATTCTCCTCCCATGCCAGAGGTGATGGTCTGATGCCCCCCGTCAAGGCTTACGCGCGCCACCTCGGTAACACCGCGGTTGGTAACCTGGTAATACAATGCGCTATTGCCATCCCAGCTCCAATCAGACAACGAATTATCAATGTCCGCCGAAAGGTTTCTGTCACCTGAGCCATCGACACCAATGACATATAAGTAGCGATTACGATAGGCCAGCTTCGCATTGTCCGTTTTACCGTAGGCGATAAGCCTGCCGTCAGGCGAAACCTGCGGCGCAGTTTCCACGCCGGGTTCAGAGGTAATCTGACGCAGTTCCCCAGCCAGGGTTATTGCGAAAAGATCAGCCTCGCGACTCTGTAATGCCCAGTTCTCATTGCGGTTGGCCGAAAACAGGATTTCTTCGCTATCAGGCGTCCAACTTAGTTGACTACGATGATTGAAGTTGCCCTGGGTGAGCTGCCGTGGGGTTCCGCCCTCTGCAGGTACTACAAACACATGGGAGTAAGCGGGTTCCAGAATGCCGCTACCGTCGGCCTGATAGCGGGTTTCAGTGACATATTTGAATGCTGGGGACCACTCTGCGCCCTCAGGCTTGTCCGGCATGCTAACGGAAAAGGGCTTACTGTCGAACTTCACATTCATGGTGAAGGCGATGGTCTTGCCATCGGGTGACCAACTGATGTTGGATGCTGAATTCTGAATATTGGTCAGAAGCGCAGTTTGGCCAGTATCGATCCAGCGCACATAGAGCTGTGAACCTCTTTCTTCATTTGAAAGATAAGCAAGCCGCGTCCCGTCCGGAGACCAGCGCGGCGAGGTGTAGTTTGCAGTGCCAGACAGCAGCGGTCGATGATCGGAGCCATCTGCCCGCAACAACCAGATATTGGATCGAGTGCGATCCGTCATGATGTCGTTACTGCGCCGAACATAAGCAATGCGCTCACCACCAGGCGCAATCTGCGGATCAGTCGCATATTCCAGCTCGAACACGTCGCGGGCGGAAAAAAGATCCTGGCTTAATGCTATCGCAGAAAAAGGGAGCAGTAACACCGGCATTAAAAACCAAAGGCTTGCTGGCTTTATTGGAGTAGACCAATTCTTAATAGACATAACACTTATCTCGTGAATAAATTTTCGCTTTGAGTACATTAAGACCGTTTAAGGGAAACTTTTAGAAATATGGTGTTCAAGCGCGAGCACTGCTCGCTTGTGCATAAGCAGCGATAAGTTGAGTTGAAACAGCCCGGCCACGATATCGCCGGGTCTTATATTATTCGCCCGTTTCTATCCCGCAATCATGGACCACAGAGCAATCCCGTTGGATTGTTGCCGGGGCATTAATCTCAATCACTCTGCGCAACTGGTCCAGCACCTGGCTTCAGATACAGGTCGAACCAAGCAATCCAGCGCTCGAAGCGGTCCCTCTGAAAGGTGGGCCTGCGAATGCCATGGTGCTCGTTTGGATAGACTACCAGTTGGGTTTCCTGCCCCAAACGCTTCATAGCGATATACATCTGCTCGGAGTTATTGATGGGCACATTCCAATCCACCTCGCCACCCATCCACAGAGTCGGTGTGATAATGTTTTCAACTTTATTGAAAGGAGACAGCTCAGCCCATAACTCAGGGTTTTCCCAAGGCAGACCAAACTCAAGCTCATACATTAGCTGGTATTGGTCGTGGCCATAGTTTGAGGCTACCAAGCCAAGACTGGCGCCGGACATCGCTGCTTTAAAGCGTTGGGTCTGGGTGATTACGTAGTTGGTCAGGATGCCGCCGTAGGACCAACCACCGACACCGGTGCGGTCCGGATCTACCAGGCCAATCTCAATGCCATGATCGATGGCTGCCATGACGTCATCAAAATCATTCTCACCCCAGGCTGCCACAGTGCCATGGGCAAATTCCGCGCCGTAGCCGGTTGAGCCGCGTGGGTTAGGCATAATCACAGCATAACCATTGGCAGCAAACAGCTGGGCGGTATCATTGTAACCCCAGTTGAATTGCGAGGCTGGGCCTCCATGCAACCACAAAATTGTCGGATATCTCTGCCCCTCCTGGTAGCCAACAGGTTTCACAAAGAAAGCTTCCACCGGCGTATCGTCCGCACTGTCGAAGCGCCGCTTCTCGACCTCTGCCCGCGCCACTCCGTTCAGTGCCTCTGAACTTATTTGCGAAAGCTGAGTCAACTCGCCATCAAATGCGAACAGTTCAGTTGGCGACGACGATGTGGCGAGGCTCACCACGATCTCACCGCTGGCCATATCGAAATCTCGAACGCTGACATCGCCAGCGATTTCTCGGACTACATCGCCACCTCGGGCACGCACACGGGCCAGATGATTCATGCCGCTGTCCTCCAGGCGAAAATAGATATCTCGACCATTGGCTGAAAATTGCGGATTCGAGACATTGCGATCCAGATCGGGGGTCAGAATTTCGCGCTGGTCCGCATCCACATCCGTAATTGCCAGGTACTTGGTAGGAGTCAGCGCAGAACCGCCTACATCGGGGCCAGTAGATGTGACGTACGCGATGCGCCTGCCATCAGGGCTGAATGTAGGGGAGTAATCGCGCCCTTCGTTGCTGGTCACCTGGGTAATTGGATGACTCTCATCATCAACGTCGACAATGAAAACATCCGATCCGTAATTCAAATCCGGGTTAGCCGAGCGATCACTGACAAAGGCAATGGATTTCCCATCAGGGCTCCAGACGGGATCAGCATCGTCGTAATCGCCGTGAGTTACCTGGATCATTTCTTCATCACCAAGAGTGAAAACGTAGATATGCTCGCGGCGGCGATCCAGGTAGCCACGGTAGTCACGCTTGAACTGCATGCGATCGATCACATAGGGTTGCGCCGCATCGTCATCGTCTTCATCTTCATTGAGTAGCTCAGGCTTGAGGTCTGTCATCACCAGCAACAAACGACTGCCATCTGGAGACCAGGCGTAATCATTCACATCTTGTTTGACGTTGGTAAGCTGGATGGCTTCACCGCCGACCTCACGATTAAGCGTCCAGACCTGGGTTTCCGCGCCATCTCCTTTGCTAGCGGTGAATGACAGGTACTTTCCGTCCGGACTCCATCGCGGATTATCGGCTGAAGTCTCGAAGGAAGTCATCGCAATGGGATCACCACCAGAGGTTGGAACCGCCCAGAGCTGGGACTGGGATTTGTCCTCTTCCATGTCACGCTCGCGCACCGAGTAGACAACCCAGCTACCCTCCGGGCTGAGCACAGGTCCAGACAAAGACTTCATGCTCATCAGGTCATCGATAGTAAGTGGCCGTGCATCGTCTTGAGCCAACAGAATTGCGGGTGCTAGCAAAATAAGCAGACCGATTAAACGCTGTGACAAGAGTTGGGAGAAGCGCGTAATCATGCTTTTGGTTTCCTCTGAGTCATTGTAATGCCACCAAACCAGGGCTGATGGCACGCAGGAGTTAAGAGTTTATAAAATTTTGCTGCGCACGCCCAGTGCAGTCTCGCGAAATGAAATTGTGCCACGCAAGCTGACGATCTGGCGAGAACCGCCAGATAACACGTTTAAAGAAGGGTTTCGCTTCGAGGAATACTCATTTGATCTGAGTGCAATAGAAATTTTTATGCAAGCTGCTAAACAACATAAAATTGAGATGCAGCTTTATCTGACTGAAATCTGAGCCTTGAAAACTCAAGCCGAATCGAAATGGTTAAAAACATGGCGGCTCCGCTTGATTTGTTCTGATCGTTCTATATTTTCTTAGAGGTGACTGCAGCGATATTGCTATTGCCAGATTCGACGGTTCTCATCGCCTGCGCACGGCGTTACTGAAACAAGCCCTGTTGTCCGACGCTGCAGACAGTGATCCTGCTGAACGAGCATCCTTGGGACCGCAAACGCGCTTTGCAGCTGCACGACTAGTGCAATTAAGGTTTGCTCGGCCTTATTCAGAGGCTGTTTGACTAATACAAAAGCTAACCAGGACTTTGTCTTGTTCGACAGTTTGAACCTCCACATATGCGTTGGCCAGCGAGGGGATGGCGATTGCAGCGGCTACTGCGATTGAAAAAATCTACTTTCTCATGATACTTCTCCAAGCTGTAAGAATTTGGCTGTTGGATCAGGTGTGCACCCTTATTTATTAAGACGGCCACTTATTTAAATGGGTACATCTTGAAACGATTTTTTCATCAAAGTTGTAAGTTGTTGCTATAAATAGAGTTTACAGATAAGGCTGATCAGAATAATAGTAGCTAAATGTGGAAATCATATGGCCAAACCAACATATTAGAGGTGGCGTGGAACAGTGAATTATAAGAGGCTATAACCATAATCGGATAGGTGAATAAGCAAGAGCTAAACAAGTAACTAAAACCTAGTAATCAAGATCGCACTAAGTGGCCTAAAGAGGTCAGAAGAGTAGGCGTATTAATACAGCGGTATCTTGCATTTCCCTTTAAGCACTCAGCTCGAAACTCCATAAAGAATCGTAGACCAAAGTCTGACCGTAATTTTTAGTCGTAGTCAGCGAAAGGCTGTTAGAATTTACAACCAGGTCGATAGATGTGAATCGGCTGACCGGGGGAATATCAAAAAGCCCGGTGTTGCACTGACCTGTATTGCCCCTAGTTAAGTACCTTCAAAGGAAGCCCTCAGTGACAGGCACTCAAGACAACAGCAATCCCCTGCAGGAGGCCATAATGGCACTGCAGAGCGGTATACCTGGACAAGCACGAGCAATACTCGAATCACTCATTGAGCAGGGCGTGGATAACGCTGCGGTCTGGGGGGTGCTCGCGCTCGCGAGCCGGGATCAGGGCGACATGAAAAACGCGATGGCAGCGGCTGACCGCTCACTCGCACACGAGCCCCGCAACCCGCGGGCGATCGTAGTCAAGGGTGACGCCTACTTCAAAGCTGGTGACCGCCAGGCCGCAGCAGCCTTCTATCGAGATGCGCTCAATTATATACCGACCCAGGCGGAACTTGCCCCTGACATGGGGGCCGACGTGCAGCGGGCCCGAGAGCGCATAGAAAGCCTCACAGGTGACTTCACCCGTCATCTCAACGACACGGTCGGAGACTTAATCGATAACACCAAAGGCGACACCATGCGAATGCAGCAAGCCATCGACATGCTGCTGGGCAAGCGACGCATCTATTACCCAGAACCCAAACAGATTCATTTTCCGGGACTGCCACTGCAGGAGTTTTCCGAAACCGCCCACTTTGACTGGGTGCCAGCGGTAGAGGCGGCATTTGAGGATATTCTATCCGAGGCGCAGGCCCTGCAGCGCGAGCAAACGGAGTTTGGCGCCTACCTCAAGTCCAGTGGCAGCCGCCCTGCTTACGACCTGCACGGCCTGAAAGACAATCAGGACTGGGGGGCATTTTATCTTTGGTATAACGGCGAACCGATAACCGAGAATCAGGCGCGCTGCCCAAAAACCACCGCTGTGATGGCGGCACTACCTCTGGTGTTTTCTTCCAGTCGCTGCCCCAATGTGCTGTTCTCACGCCTCAAAGCGGGTGCCAAGATCCCACCCCACAACGGCATGATCAATACTCGTTTGATTTGTCATCTGCCGCTCATCGTTCCCGGCGGTTGCGGGTTCAGGGTAGGTAATGATGTTCGAGCATGGGAGACGGGCAAGGTTTGGCTGTTCGACGATACCGTGGAGCACGAGGCCTGGAATAGTTCGAATGAGGACCGAATTATACTGATCTTTGAGGTGTGGAAACCCGAACTCAGCGAAGACGAAAAGGGCTTCGTGAACCGTTTGTTGAAAGCTGTAGACACTTACTGATCATTTCACTGACACTTTCTTAATAAAGGGGCCAAACAAAAAATACAGTACTGTACTTTAATCTAACCCCATACCCTTCACCCGCCCCTTCTCCCATCTGTACACTTCTCTTGTTTTGTATGGTCAAGTGGACTGAGACACCTCACAAGAGACGGTAAATTCTGGCCAAAAAAAAGGGCAGACTGCGGTCTGCCCTTTCTGTTTAGTTCTAACTGCCTGACGGCTGTTAGAACCTGTAAGTAGCACCCGCAAAGAAGAAGCGGTTAACGTCAAACAGACCAGGATAGGTGTTGTTGTTACCTGTTCCTGTACCTACGTTAGTAGACAACGGCGCGTCTTCTGCAGTGGCATTGTTCATACCAGCGCGGAAAGTGATGTTGTCTGTGAGCGCATAGTTTGCAGAGATATCAAGATAATCTCTGGACTCCATGTAGTCATTCATCTGCTCAGAGCGCGCTGAGGCAGCAGCGGTATCCAACCCGTAAAGGGTAGTCTCGCCGACATGACGCCAGGTCAACGCCACGCGCAGGCCGTCTACAGGAGTCGCCCAAGTGCCAAGCAGTCGATGTTGATACTGCGGGCTTGGAAGACCACACTGACCCGCGTAGAAATCTCGACACGAAATCACGTCTGCACCGGAAAATGGCACTGAGTCGCTTGTATCCAGCACTGTTGCAGCATAATCAACATTGATCGAACCCCAGTCGTCCAAGCCGATATCTGACAAGTCCATAGCATAGCCAACATTGATATCAATACCCTTAGTGGAGAGTGAAGTGATATTGGCATTCTGCTGGCTGATACCCGCAAGACCACCGCCAGGCGCGTCATTACTCAACCAGAGCGTGCCGGCAGTGTCACGCTGGATCAGGCCACAAAAAGTCTCGGAGCCTGGACCACCCGCGAGACAGCCGTCAAGGCTTGACTGTGCAGGAATGCTGCCAATCGCATCTGTAACTTCGATGTCGAAGTAGTCGATAGCGACAGAGAGCCCCGTCAACCAGTTTGGAGTGTACACAACACCGATAGTGGTGGTTGCACCAGACTCAGCGATTAGGTTGGGATTCCCGCCCGTGATCAGGTTGTACTGACCCGCAGGGTTGTCCTCAATACCAGCACTGTACTGAGCAGCAGATGCACCAGTTCTGGCACAAGCTGCTGCAGAGGCAGCGGGCGCCACGCCAGCCGCTGAAGCACAAGGGTCAAACAAGCCGTTCTCTCCAGTGGAGAGGTCAACTAAGCCAGTGTTGATACCAACATAAAGATCGAAAACGTTTGGCGCGCGAATAGCAACTGATTCATTGTAACGAACCCGGATTTCGTCATTAATCGCCCAACTCACACCGGCAAACCAGGTGTCGGTATCGAACGAGTTGCTGATGTTGTTTCCACTCGTGGTGTAGTCAGAGTAGCGATAACCCGCTGAGATGCCTACTTCTTCGGCATATGCCGCGCCCTGGATTACAGGAATTGAAAGCTCAGTGAAGATTTCATCGACTTCAATCTTACCGGCAATTGGAAGCGTCGCGCCACCGGTACCGGTCAGGCCTCGGCCACCTGAAATCTTGGAGATATCGTCAGCTAGGCGACGGAGTTCGTCTGTACGCGATTCAAAACCGATCAAACCAGTTACGCCGGCGTCCGCCCAAGGGCTCTGCAGGCCATAGTTGGTAAGGTCGCCCTCAATCGTACCACCATAAGCTAACTGCTCAGTCTCACCAGTAACGATGCCCACGCCCTGGATGAAATCTGTCGCCGCACTAGTCACCGCTGTGCTGCCGTCAGCATTACGCTCAAAGATATTCCAAGGCACACAGCCACCGCTGGCATCGCGGCAAACAGGATTACCATTTGCGTCGGCGACAACAAACAAAGCTTGTTGTACGCGCTTGAAGTTCAAGTCGCGCTGAGAAATTCGAGTTCCCTCGGTCCCGGAGTACTGAGCGTACACGTCGAATGAAAATTCGTCTGTGAGATCACCGCGAAGACCTGCAACCGCGCGCCAGGAACTATTCTCATAGGTGCTGATGCGTGGTCCACCTTCAACATTACGGTGAGAGTTAATGAATTGCACGTCAGGGGATTCCCCAGCGGCCAGCAGATCATTACAACTTGTGAACACACCGTCCACCTTCGTGCCAGTAAAGTCAGCAAAGGTGAGCGAGCCGGCGCCGCTTGGACCGCGACCTGCCTGAAGCAGGGGGTTGTCACAGTTGGTTTCAAAAGGTCGGTTGAATGACGCCGACTCAGCAATCTGGGCTGTTGTCACGTTATTCATGTAGCTGGTGTCTGCATATGCTTCTAGACCACCGCTAATCTCGTAATGACCGCTAGCGCCGAGGTTCCAGCGCTCAACGGGGCGCTGGTAATGGTTGCGCGCACCGAAGTTATAAGTTTCCGCCGCACCACCAGCGAAAGGAGTCAGCGTGCCGTCGGCTTGCTGGAACATGGTACCGGTCACACCGTTGCCAAGAGTGCCGTTGAAACGACGGAAGTTGGAAGAACCTACGCAGTTGATAGTGGATGTTCCACCAAGCGTACAGGCACCGGTATCGCGATCCGCGCCCAATAGCTCCTCTTGATCCTCATAGCTGCCAAAGATAGTGATGTTGCCAGCACCGTCTGACGTATTAACGCCCATTAGCATGGAGATTAAGCCAGCCTCGCCAGCGGTGACTCCACCGGGGTTGGCAATACCATTACGCTGAAGCACGTCTGCCATAAACCCGTTCTCATTGGGGTTTTCATTCCAGCCGTATTGATAATCTAGCTCAAAGCCTTCGAAGTTGCGCTTTGTGATGAAGTTTACAACACCGGCGACGGCATCGGATCCGTATACCGCAGAAGCGCCTGAAGTCAGGACATCCACGCGCTCAACGAGT
>Ga0315330_10001637_pt1 | contig 15160 bp, 15 predicted proteins | sample M140m34915metaG_FD_203453 | JGI IMG/M metagenome (GOLD analysis project Ga0315330, IMG submission 203453) | Ammonia-oxidizing marine archaeal communities from Monterey Bay, California, United States - M1 40m 34915 | ecosystem: Environmental > Aquatic > Marine > Intertidal zone | place: USA...
TGTTATAAATAAAGGATAAATTGTTAAATTCAATGAATTTTAATTTTAAACGAAAAAAAAAAGGTAGATTTACCTACTTGTATGTCTCTTTAAAAGAGCATAAAAAGTTTGATCTATTAAGTTTAACTCGTCGTAACCCAACTAAATATCCTTATTTTCTAGAAAGTTCTTCAAGTGGAAACAGTTCTAATAGAAGTTCGATAATGTTTTATTCTCCTAAAATTATGTTACAAAAACCAAAAGGTGACGATAGCAATTTCTTTAATGAACTAAATGAACTATGGAAAAAAAATACTATGGAACAAAAAGATATATTTCACGAAAACTTTAAAATTCCATTCTTTGGAGGGTGGTTCGTATACTTAGGTTATGAGATGGTGAAGGAGATAGAAAGAAAACTAAATATACCAGAATCGCCCTATCTGTTACCAGATGCATTTGCGTCAAGAGTAAACACAGCGATAATATTTGATAATGTTGAAAAAAACTTATTTATTGTAACTGATAAATTTAAGGATTGTGAAAAGGACTTTGATGATATTTTAAATGATATCAGATCTATCGATGAAGAGGTGATAAATGCATCTGAAAAAGGCTCGATTGAAATTATTAGTAAGGGGTCATCTAAGGAACATCAAGAGCAGGTTAAATCTTGTATTGATTACATTTATCAAGGCGAAATTTTTCAGGCAAATTTATCAAGGCTCTGGAATTTCAAAATTTCAGATAAAATTTCTGATGTTGAAATATATAAACAACTCAGAAAAACAAATCCCTCGCCCTTTTCTGGTTTAGTAAAATTTAAGGATAGTACTATAATTAGCTCTTCTCCAGAAAGGTTAATTTCAATAAATAATAAACACCTTCAAACAAGGCCTATCGCTGGAACAAGGCCTCGTGGTGCTTCAGGAATTTTAGACATTCAACTCTCTAATGAACTCATTAATTCTGATAAAGAAAAAGCAGAACATCTTATGCTTGTTGATTTAGAAAGAAATGACATCTCAAGAGTTTGCAAACCTGGTACCGTTAAAGTAGATGAGATGATGTCAATAGAATCCTATGCTCATGTTCATCATATTGTTTCAAACATATGTGGTGAGTTAAAAGAGAAAATTTATCCGGCAGATGTTATTAAAGCTGTTTTTCCGGGAGGAACAATTACTGGTTGCCCTAAAGTAAGATGTATGGAAATACTTGGTGAACTTGAAAAAGAAGGTAGAGGACCGTACACAGGGTCAATAGGATACTTAACACATTCAGGGAATATGGATTTCAATATATTAATAAGAACGATGTTACTTGAGAAAAATAAACTTTACTTTAGAGCAGGCGGTGGAATTGTTGCTGATTCAATTCCACAAAATGAAACACTCGAAACGGAAGCTAAAGCTAATGGAATGTTAAAAGCAGTTGGAACTTTTATAAATGACTAAATCTATTTCATTAATAAATGGAGAATTTAAGGAAACAATATCAGTTTATGATAGAGGGCTGTCTTATGGTGACGGTTTATTTGAAACTATGCTTTGGCATAAAAAAAGTGGGGGTAAACCAATTTTTTTTGTTGAATATTGGAAACGTCACGTAATTAGATTAAGAAAAGGTTGTAAGATTTTAAAGATTCCATCACCAAATTTAGATGTTCTTAAAAAATTTAGAGAAAAGATACTTAAAAGAGCTTATAACGAAGGTTTAAAAGATGGAATATTGAAAGTACTTCTGACAAGGGGTGTTGGGGGTAGAGGTTACAAATTTGATAGCTCCATGAAACCAACAATGATATTTCAAGTTTTCCCTTATAAGAAACCTGAAAAAGAAAACTACTTGAATGGAGTGAATGTAAAATTTTGTAAGACTCAAATTTCAACTAATGAAAATATATACGGCATAAAACATTTGAATCGACTTGATTCTGTCCTCGCAAGGTCTGAATGGAAAAATAATTATTTCGAGGGTGTATTTAGTGATCATAAAGGTAACCTTGTAGAGGGGACTATGACAAATATATTTTTTATAAAAGATAATACTCTGTACACACCTAAGTTGAATTCAGCCGGAATAGACGGTGTGATGAAGAAAGTTGTTAAGGATAAGGCAGGTCTTTTTTTTAAAAAATTTATTTCAAAAAAAATAAACATCGATGATGTTAAATTTTATGATGGTATGTTTCTTACAAACTCTGCTATAAAAATATTACCTGTCAAAAAATTAGGTCTAGTAAAATTTAAAATTACTGGAGAAATAAAAAGGATGATTGACTTTTACGATTACCAAAACTCCAGAAGAGTTGATAATTTAGAATTAATCTAGTTCATATTTATCATTGATTTTTTTAAGAAAACTTTGGTCTACACTCTCGAGTCTTTTTAGATCCTCAAACTCCTTTTTTGCTAATTCTTTACTTCCTAAATAAGTAAATATACTTATTATTAATTCTCTTGATTTCAAATCGTTTGGATATGAGTTTTTCAATTTAGCAAGTAGCTTTAATGAGCTTTTAAACTGATCGGTATTTTTTTTTAGTACGGCATATTCAAGTAGTAAATTTTTATCGAGAGGAAACTCTTTCAACCCTTTTTTAAAATATAAGTCTGCCTTTTGAAGATAACCAGCTATACTGCAAGCTCTAGCAAGAACTAACCAACCCTCGTTATCCCTAGGATTCTGCTTTAATTTTTCTTCTAAATAAATAATTAATCTGTTGGGGTCAAGATTTTCTAATCCATCATTTGAATTAACAATATCCTCAACAATGATTTCATTATTTTCATAAAATAGAAAACTTTCTATATTTCCTTTGAAAAAATAGATTACTGAAACTCCGAAAAAAAGAAAAAAAAAGGTTATAGTTTTATTTCTTTTCCCCTCTGTTAAATAAATAGATATTAGAAATATCACAATTACAATTGTCAGAATAAATATTACCATCAACGTTTTCTGAAAAATATAAAGAATAGAACAAAAATAAATATGAGTGGAGTAAGCCAAAGTGCTATAGTGTCAAACCTAACGGGGGGTGAAAAGAGAACAAAATCACCATATCGTTGATGAACATATTTGATTATATCTTTATTTGTCTTTCCCTCATTAAGCAACTTTCTTACTAATCTTCTTAAATCCTTCGCCACATCTGCATTTGAATTCTGGATATCTTCATTTTGACAAACTAGACACCTTAATTGCTCGCCAATTATCTTAGCCCTTTTTTCTAAATTTAAATCGCTTAATATTTCATCAGGCTCAACACTCAGTACTAAGGATGATTTTACAAAAATAGCAAAAAATATAAACAAAATTCTCATAATGAACTGTCAATTATATCTACTATTTTATCTATATTATTTTCTGTAATTGGTCCAATATGTCTATAAATTATTTTCCCAGATTTACTGATAATAAAGGTTTCTGGTAGTCCATAAACACCCCATTCAATACTTGTTAAACCATCATTATCAAATCCAATCATTTTGTATGGATTGCCTTTTTTTTTAAACCATAAATTAATGTTATCTAATGTATCTTTTTTTACAATTCCATAAACATCATAATTCTTACTTAAATTTACTAAGTGTTCATGCTCTATTTTACAGGGTGGGCACCATGATGCAAAAAAATTTACAATCTTGATACCTTTGTATGATAAGTCTTGGTTTGAAAACGGTTTTCCATTTAGGTCTTTTAAGCTAAAATTTGGTACATCTTTAGAAATAAGATTCGAAGGTACAACTTTTGGATCGTTCTTTAGGCCTTTATAGAACAAAGTGAATGTAGATAAAAATATAGCAACAATTATAAAGTACTTCATTTTTTTAACCTTATAGTATTGGTAAATGATATCATTCCTGCAGCTGCTAGAAAAAGAACACTAATCCAAATCCAAATAGTGTAAGGATTATACCAAATTCTTGTTGTCCACTGTTTTTTTTCCTTATCTTTTTCGTTAACATCGCCTAGAGCAATATACAAATCACCTAGCAAGGAAGAGCTTATTGCTGCTTCAGTAGTAACTTGTTTTCCAGAATTATAAAATCTCTTTTCTGGTTGCATTAATTTTATAATTTGACCATTTTTACTTATCTCAAATAGACCCATCTTACTAATATAATTTGTTCCTTCTACATTCTTAACACCAAGGAATTTAACATCATAATTTTTAATCCTTATAATCTCATCAATTTTCTGAAACTGAATTCTTTCCTCTTTTAAAATACTACTTCCAGTAATACCAATTATTAAAATACCTATACCCATGTGTGCAAGTATCTGAGCCAACCCTTTATTTGATATAGAAAATCTTTTTTTAGTAGTTCTGCTCAATAATAAAAAGAATTCATAAAAGGAACTAAGAATCAAACATCCACCTAAAACAAAAAAAACTATTGATAGTATAGGCCCTCCAAAATTCATGTACCAAAAGAACATCGAGGCGAAAAAAAGTAAAAAAATTAAATTTTTAAGCCTGCTTATTAAGAACTTAAGATCATCCCTACCCCACTTTATAAACGGTCCAACTATCATTCCGATAATAAAAGGAATCATTATAGGTGATAAAATTGAATTGAAAAAAGGAGCACCAACGGACAACTTTTTATCGAATACTACATTAGAAAAAATTGGGTATACAGTACCTATAAGTACAGTTAATGTTAGGGAAAGCATAAATATATTATTAATAGAAATTACTCCCTCCCTAGATAATAGATTAATCTGTTTTGAATTTTTGATATCAATTATCGACAAAAACTTGATAACCCCGAACAATGATATGATGAACAGCAAAATAAGAATAAATAGCCCCCTACTTGGATCATTAGCAAAAGCATGTACAGATACCAATACACCAGAACGAACCAGAAAGGTACCAAGAAGACTTAGAATGAAAGTGAAAATTGATAAAAATACTGTCCATTTATAGAATAATTGATTTTTTCTAGCTAGAAGTATTGTATGAAGTAATGTTGAAGCTGTTAACCAAGGAAGAAGAGAAGCATTTTCAACTGGATCCCAGAACCAAAAACCACCCCAACCAAGCTCATAATAAGCCCACCAACTTCCAAGACCGATTCCAATGGTTAAGAAAGTCCATGATATAAATATCCATGGTTTTAAAACCATTATAAAATCAGAGTTTTTCTTATTACTGATTACAGCTAGTGTAATTGAATAAACAATAGAAAAACCAACATATCCCAAATAAAGAAATGGAGGGTGTATTGCTAGACCAGGGTCTTGAAGCAATGGATTTAAATCTGCCCCCTCTATTCTAGGTGGAAAGTCTCTTGAAAAAGGGTTGGAGGTTATAACAACAAAAAGACTTACAAGAAAAATTAAACTATTTTGTATTGTTAAAACGAATTCTTTGAATTCTTTATCTTTGATGTTGTTTAAAGAAAAAAGAAAACCAAAAAAAGTCATTACAAGTAACCATAATAGAATTGAACCCTCATGATTCCCCCAAACTCCAGTAATTTTATAAATTAAAGGAAGCTGACTGTTTGAATTTTTATAAATTACCTCTAGTGAAAAATCAGAAATTATAAATGAATAAGTTAAGCACATGAATGATAGCAGTGTGAGAAAAAATGCCAGCCAACTTGACTTAACCTCGTTAACTATTGATAAACTCTTTCCTGAAAAACTTAACACTAGTTTGGCAAAGCTAAGTGAAGTTAAAACCAAAACCAGGCCGAGAGAAATTAGCCCAAATTCAGATATCATTAACCCTATCCTTTATTGATTCAATGTTTTTTATTTCGGGAGGCATATAATTTTCATCATGTTTAGCTAGGACCTCTTTAGCTGTTAATATGTAGTTTTTGTCGAGTCTCCCCTCAACAACCACCCCTTGCCCCTCTTTGAAGAGATCTGGCAGTATGCCTATGAATTTTACTTTAACCTCATTTTCAAAATCTGTAACTATAAAGGAAACTTCTTCAACATTTTTTCCCTTAAATTCGATTTGTGATTTATTAACACTTTCTTCTTTAACCATTCCTCCAAGCCTAATAAGATTATCCAAGTTAAATTTACTAGTGTGAATCTCTGTAGGGGAATAAAAGAAAACAATATTATCCCTTAAGTTATAAAATATTATAGTTGTTCCTGTAAAAAGAAGAGACAAAAAAAACACTAAAGTAAATATTCTTTTATTTTTTTTTTTCATTGTTTATTTAATTCATCGAAGTCATTTTCTAACTTCTTTAGTTTTAAAATACTATGAACAAAGATAATAACTAGTATGAAAAATACAATAATATAAGAGGTGGCTACGTAAGGTAGATGTTCTTTTGATTCAAGAAATTTTAGAAAATATTCCATTTAACTTAATTCTGTTGACCTGATTATATCAATTTTTCTCTGAAGAATTTCAGATTTTATTCTTATAAATGTGACTTGTAAGGAAAAGAAGAGTAAAGCAAATGTCATTACTATTAAGGGGGTGAGCATGGAGGGATCAATTGATGGCGATGAAAATTTTGAAATACTTGCTGGTTGGTGAAGGGTATTCCACCAGTCTACGGACCATTTAATGATTGGTAAATTAATTATCCCAACTAAAGATAATATTGCTGCATACTTATCTCCTTTTGTCTTATTTTCAAATGAATTGGATAATATAATTATTCCAATATATAAGAACAATAAAACTAACTCAGAGGTTAATCTAGCATCCCAAACCCACCAGGTTCCCCAAGTTGGTTTACCCCAAATAGAGCCAGTAATTAAAGTTGCTAAAGTTAGAGAGGCACCTAGAGGTGCAAGAGCTCTCGATATTATATCGGCAAGTGTATGTTTGAAAATTAGTGAAAAAAAACTACAAATAGCTATCGAACTATAAAACATTAGAGAAAACCATGCGCAGGGGACATGGATATACATAATCCTTACAGTTTCACCTTGAAGGTAATCAGGTGGACTTTTAAAAAAACATAAGAATAATCCATAAGACATAAGCAAAATAAAAAGATAAGAAAGGTAAGGAGAGATTCTGTCGGAGAATCTTATGAATCTATTTGGGTTGGCAAGCTTAAAAATCATTTATTAACCTCTTTTAAAATCATTTTTCCGGATAAAAGTACTATTGGTAATGTAATTAAAAAAAAACCAATTAAAATTAAAAATTTATTTAAATCTATAATGTCTGATGTTTCATTAGGATTTCTGGAAGTTGTAAAAATAATTAATGGTATGTAGAATGGCATAATTATTACAAATTGTAATACTTTACTTTGCCTTACTTGGATAGTTAATAGATTAGAAATAATAGATATTAAAATTAAGCTCGGGCTACCTAATATTACATTGATACTTAGGCTTATGAGTTCTGTTAAATTTAGATTCAGAAGAATCGAACATAGTGGAATTAAGAAAAAGTGAGGGATGATTAGAATTAAAAACATAACAATAGCTTTAGAAAATATAATCAACTCCTCAGAATAACCTAAATATTGAAGCTCTCTAAGACTTCCATCTCTGTAATCATGCATTAGAAAATTTTCTGAGATTAATATTATGGAAAAAAGCATTATTAACCAAACTATTGGAGAATAAAGTTCATTTAGCTTCCCAATATCTGGACCTATTCCAAAAGTAAAAATTAATAAAGACATTAAAAAAAAGGAAGAGTAGCTTGTGATTATAGAAATCCTATCGATAGAGAGTTTAATTTCCCTTTTTAGAAGTTTAAAAAATATATTCATCATCTCAATGAATTCCAATTATCATTATTATCTTTTGGTTTAGCGTTAATTTTTTCCAATTTAATATAAACATTTTTTGTATCTTTTATTTTTAAATCAATATGGCTAGCTAGTAAAATTGAGCCACCATTTTTTCGGTGATTTAAAAAAACGACTTTTAACTTTTTCATATTCTCTGAGTCTAAACTATTAAATGGTTCATCTAAAAGCCATAAGGTACATTTTGATAATAATAATTTTACTAATGAAACTCTTTTTTTTTGACCCTGAGATAATTTACTTAAAAGTGTATTTTTAAGTTGAAACAAATCAAAAAATTTTAGTTTTTCATCTAGTTTTTTTTGAGTGAACTTAACTGATGAAAGTTCACCCCATAACTTAAGATTATCTTGAACAGAAAAATTTTCTTTAAAAGCGTCAATAAAAGGAAGGTAAATGAATTTAAATTTTTTATTTTCTCCAATTTCGTCTATATCACACCTGTCAATTATTATTTGTCCAGAATCTGGTTTTATTAGCCCAACAACCATATCTAACAAACTTGTTTTGCCGGAACCATTTTTCCCAATAAGTGCGGCTATTTGCGATTTTTTTAATTTAAAATTAAAATTTTTAAATATTCTTTTTTTATTTCTAAATAAATTTATTGATATAATTTCTAAAATCATGAAAATTGTATTTTTTTACTTTAGAATAACATAGACAATGAATTTAACTACTTCCAGCTTTATTGAAAAAATTAAAATACAAAAAAAAACTTATAATTTTGTAAGTTTAAATAAAATAAGTGAATATTTTGATTTTGATTTACTTAACTTACCTTTCTCATACAGAATTTTAATTGAAAATATAGTCAGATGCGAAAAAAACCCTTCAATTTTAGTGGATGAGGTTGCTAAAGTTTTTAATCAGTCGATTGGAGAGGAAATTTTTTTTTCTCCTTCGAGAGTTTTGATGCAAGATTATACTGGAGTACCTGCAATTGCTGATCTAGCCGCAATGAGAGATAAGGTAAGTAAAGAAGGGAAAAACCCTAATATTATTAATCCAGTTGTTCCAGTAAGCTTAGTTATTGATCACTCAGTATCGGTAGACAGTTATTCAAAGGCAAATTCTCTAAAGTTTAATGTTGAAAAGGAATTTGAACGAAATGAAGAAAGATATAGATTGTTAAAATGGGGACAAAATTCATTAAAAAACTTTTCCCTATTTCCGCCAGGATCAGGTATTTGTCATCAGATAAATATTGAATATCTTGCTGAAATTGTGTCTAAAAAAAATAATTTATTATTTTTAGATTCTGTTGTAGGAACTGACAGTCATACTACAATGGTAAATGCCTTGTCAGTTTTAGGTTGGGGAGTTGGTGGTATTGAGGCTGAAGCAGTAATGCTTGGTCAGTCCATTTCAATGACAGTACCAGAAGTGGTTGGAGTAAAGTTAAATGGGAGTTTGAATGATGGTCTGACTGCTACAGATTTAGTGCTTACAATAACTGAAAAATTAAGAAAATTGAAAGTTGTTGGGAAATTTGTTGAGTTCTTTGGAGATGGACTCGAATCTCTATCATTATCTGAAAGGTCAACAATTTCTAATATGGCCCCAGAATATGGAGCCACATGTGGGTTGTTCCCAGTAGACAATGAAACGATAAAATATTTAGAAAACACAGGAAGAAAACAAGAAAATCTTGATATAATAGTGAATTACGCAAAGGCTCAAAAGATTTGGCACCAAGACTTTAATAAAATAAATTATTCTGAAACCCTAGCGATCGATCTTGATACTATTAGTCCGTCAGTTGCTGGACCCAAAAGACCACAGGATAGGATTAATTTGAACGAAATTTCACGCATTTTTAAAAATGAACTGACAATAGATGAAACCAAAAAACAGATTAAAGATTCTAAACTTGACTTAGGTCATGGTTCAGTTTGTTTGGCAGCTATTACAAGTTGTACCAATACATCAAACCCTGCAGTTTTGATAATGGCCGGTTTGGTTGCAAAAAAAGCAACTGAATTTGGTCTAAAAGTGCCATGGTGGGTTAAAACGTCTTTTGCACCTGGTAGTAAAGTTGTAAATGAGTATCTGAAAGACGCAAGATTATTAAAATTTCTTAATGATATTGGTTTTGATATCGTTGGGTATGGTTGTACTACTTGCATAGGAAATTCAGGACCATTAGATGAAAAAGTTAACAATAAAATAACTTCTGATGATTTGAATGTTTGTAGTGTCATATCCGGAAATAGAAATTTTGAAGGAAGAATCCATCCTTTAATTAAATCTAACTTTTTAGCATCTCCTCCTTTAGTGATCATCTTTGCCTTATGTGGCACGGTAAACATTGATTTAGAAAAAGACCATATTGGAATGTGTGAAAATAAAAAAATTTTTTTTAAGGATCTGTGGCCCTCAATGAATGAAGTTAAAAAGATAGTTGAAAAGACTGTTAAAAGTGATTTCTACAAAAAAAACTATAAATCGATTTTTAATGGTGATATTAATTGGAACAAAGTAAAAGCATCGAGCTCTCCAACTTTTGATTGGTCCATTTCTTCAACATATATAAAAAAACCACCATTTTTAGATGATAATTCAGAGGATTTATCCAAGAATTTAATTGCTAGGCCACTACTTGTATTTGGCGATTCAATAACAACAGACCATATTTCTCCAGCTGGGGTGATCAAAGAGGATAGTGCTGCTGGGAGATACTTGAGTGATCGACAAGTAGTAACCCAACATTTTAATTCTTTTGGATCCAGAAGAGGAAACCACGAGGTGATGGTAAGAGGTACTTTTGCAAACATAAGATTGCAGAATAACTTAGTAAATAAAAAAGGGGGATTTACAAAATATTTCCCATCGGAAGATGAAGGAGAAGTATTTGATATAGCAAAAAAATATAAAGATGAAAATACACCTCTTGTAGTAATTGCCGGTAAGGAATACGGAACCGGTTCATCAAGAGACTGGGCTGCTAAAGGGACAAAGTTATTAGGTATAAAATGTGTGATTGCTGAAAGCTATGAAAGAATTCATAGGTCAAATCTTGTTGGGATGGGAGTTCTTCCATTACAGTTCGTTGACAATGATGTTGAGTCTCTCAATTTAGATGGATCTGAGTTATTTTATATTGGGTGTTTGGAAGATTATTTGATTAAACCTAATATTCAAAAATCAATAAAAATAATAAACGTGGATAAAAAAGAAAGTTTTATTCAAGTTCAATCAAGAATAGATACAGATAAAGAAATTCGTTATTTTAAATCAGGTGGAATATTACCATTTGTTTTGAGTAAACTAGTTTAAATTTTTTAAGTAAGTCGTGAATATATTGAAGACTAGAGTTACAGCCATACTTGGCCCCACAAATACAGGCAAGACATATGAGGCAATAAAGAGATTACTCGCCCATTCCAATGGAGTAGTTGGATTCCCCCTCAGACTTTTAGCAAGAGAAAATTACGAACTTACCAAAGCGATTGTTGGCGAGAAGAAAGTTGCATTAATAACAGGTGAAGAAAAAATAGTACCAGATGATGCTAAATATTTCTTTTGTACAGTTGAGTCAATTCCTCGTGAAATGGGATTTGACTTTGTAGGGATAGATGAGGTTCAGTTGGCTTGTGATTATGAAAGAGGTTATATTTTTACAGATAGAATTTTAGAGAATAAAGGCGTTAAGGAAACTATATTTATGGGTTCTGAAGCCGCAGAAAAAATTCTTAAAAGGATTTATCCTGATATTCTAGTCATAAAAAAAAACAGACTATCCCAAATCAGTTACTGTGGGTATAAGAATTTATCTAGACTGCCAAAAAGGTCTGCTATAATTGCCTTTTCTCAAATGGATGTATATGAATTAGCTACTAGAGTTAAACAAATGCATGGAGGAGTTTCAATAGTTATGGGGGCGTTATCTCCGGAAGTAAGAAATGCTCAAGTAAAGTTGTTTGAAGAGGGAAAAGTTGACTATATTGTTGCTACAGATGCAATTGGTTTAGGATTAAATTTAGATATAAAGTATGTATTCTTTTCAAGTATAAAAAAGTTTGATGGCTTTAATGAGAGAAGACTCACTAATGATGAAGTTGCACAAATTGCAGGTAGAGCTGGAAGATATGTCAATGACGGTTATTTTGGTACTACAGGTGGATTAAAAAAATTAAGTGATGAAATTGTAAAATTTGTTGAAAACTATTCTTATTCTGAATTACGCAATTTCTATTGGAGAAACAGTAGTCTTAACTTTGAAAGTTCTAAAAGATTACTTCAATATTTATCAGAAAAACCAGAAAAATTTTTTTTTAAGCTGAAAAGAAATGCTAGTGACGAAAGATATCTTAAGTTACTTTTAAAAGATAATGAGATTAAAGAACAACTAAGAAAACAAAATAACCTAAAACTTTTATGGGAGGTTTGTGGGGTTCCTGATTATTCAAAAAATTTAGATGAACACCATACAATTTTTTTAAAAAAAGTTTTTTTATACCTTTCTAAAGATAAAAAGATTTCAGAGGATTGGATAAAAATATCATTAGAAGAAATTGAAAAAAAGACAAATAAAATATCTAAATTAAACTACAAATTGTCGCAAATTAGAGTTTGGTCCTTTATTGCTTTCAAAGATAAATGGATTAATAATAGTCAATTTTACAAAAAAAAAGTAAAACAAATCGAGACAAAACTTTCTATAAGTTTGCATAAAGAATTAATAACCCATTTTGTTGAAGAGTCCAAAAATCAACTTAACATAAAAAATACTGGTGAAGATATTTCTTTAGTAAAACTAATGAAAAAGACTCTAATTCTTGGAAGAGAGGAAATAGGTAAAATAGATGGTCTTAGATTTAGAATAAAAACTAATTTTAATAAGACAAGCAAAACGTTTAAAAACAAAATTTTAAAAAATAGTCTAAGTCAAATTGTTAAGCAGGTAATGTTGGACTTTGAAAGTACAAACTTCAAAAAATTTAAGTTTACAATCGATGGATCAATACATTGGGACGAATATGTTATTGCTAAAATTATAAAGGGAAGAGATTTAGTTAATCCACGAATAAAAATAGTTTCAGATGAATGTTTTAGTGAACATCATGATAAGATTTATAAAAAAATATATTCAATAATAAATCAGAATCTCAATTATGATTTATCTTATCAACCCTTTAATACTGAAAAATCTAATAATCCTAATCTAAGAGCGCTGAATTATTATGTATACGAAAAATTTGGGCATTGTCTTAAAAAAGATATTCAAACTTATTATAATAATTTAGGAAAGAAAGAAATAATGCTTCTTAAAAATAGGAAAATAAACATTGGAATTTTCTTTATATTTTTCAAAGAAAAAAGAATTTCACATTTAAAACAAGTTCTACTGAATGTTTTCTTTAGAGGAAAGCTAGATAGTTTCATGACTGAGGATGTTTATAAATTTAGCAAGGAAATATTCAACAATGATCCGAGTTTATACGAGAAACTAGGATTTTATCATGTTTCTATTAAAAAAAATAAATACTTAGTTTATTATCAATATTTAGAAAACGTATTGAAAAAAATCTACTTTTATAAAAAAAAAAAATCTTTAAAGTTTTTACCTAAAAATTCCTTCGAAGAACTAGCTTACAATTTTAATAAATTAATAGTTATTAATAGAATGTAGAGCTAATAAAGCTTGAATAAATATTATTTCTGATTTATATAACCTATAATGACCTATGTAGTGAAAGATCAATGCATTAAGTGTAAATACATGGATTGCGTTGAGGTCTGTCCAGTTGACTGTTTTTATGAGGGTGAAAATATGCTCGTGATTCACCCCGACGAATGTATAGATTGCGGAGTATGTGAGCCTGAATGTCCTGCAGAGGCCATAACTGATGACTCCGATGATTCATCGAAAGAGTGGATAGAAATTAATAGAAAATATGCCGAGGCATGGCCTAATATAAATAAAATGGGTACCCCTCCCGATGATAGCGATGATTGGAAAGATATAAAAGACAAATTCAAAGATCATTTTAGTGAAAAACCTGGTAAGGGCACTTAAATCTTTCAAACTTCACAGTTTCGTGTTACTATCCACAACTTATTAATTATTGGAGCCAATAAATGAAAAAAGATTTAGATTTAGAAATAGGTGATTTAGTTGTTTATCCAACTTATGGAGTTGGAGAAATAGAAAAATTCGATACCTACGATATTGATGGATCTAATCAAGATTTTATATTAATAAATTTCAAACAAGATAAAATGAAATTAAGAATTCCAAAAGAAAAAGCTTCAAGCTCTGGCTTAAGGAAATTAAGTAATAAAAACAGATTATCAAAAGCTCTTGATGTTCTAATTGAAAAACCTGCAGTCAAAAAAGATATGTGGATCAAACGAGCAAAAGAATATGAAAAAAATATTAATAGTGGTGACCCAGTTTTAATAGCTGAGGTCGTTAGGGATCTTCATAAAAAAGACGATTCCTTGGAACAACAATCATATTCAGAAAGACAAATTTATTTAACGGCATTAAATAGATTAAGTAATGAATATGCAGCAGTACAAAATCTTGAAAAAAAGAGTGCTAAAACAAAATTAGAAGACCTGTTAAATCAATAAATGGTCTTAATCTTTTCACCAATCTTCACTTCTTTGTCTTTTAAATCATTGATTACCTGAAAAATTTCTTCAGCTTCTTTTTCCTGAAGGTTAATTTTATCTAAAGTTTTCTTAAGAAAGGAATCATCACTTTTAACTGTAATTATCTTTATTCTCGGAGGTTGGTAGTAATTTTTATCTATAAATTTAAATCCACGAACCATGAAAGAAAAATCATCCTTATATTCTGTACTTTTTTTGGATGATAATATAAATCGGTAAAAATAACTATTTCTTTTATCCTTGATAACTCCCAAAAATAAATTCTTTTGTTTATTTTTTGAATTAGCAATTATGTATTCAAAATTTTGATTTACCCATGAATGATGATTACTTACTTTAACCTTTGATTCTTTAGCCCAACTATTTAAATAGGAAATAGCACTATCTTTTTTTGATTCTCTTAAATCAAAAATAATTTGCGCATCTTTATCATTCATCCCAACTATTCTTTTAGGCGTATTGAGGAAGTAAAAATTTTTTACAAGAGGGAATGTGATACCCAATTGTGGATGCACAAATCTATCTTTAAGAAAAAATCCCTCTTTTTTGTTATGGCCAAAAATAAGTCCATCAATTTTTTTTAAGTAAATATCTCTTCCAAGAATAGGGCTAATTTGAGAATCAGCTTGCGATTCTTTTATCACCTCTCTTACTCTTTTTTGTGAATTTGGATGAGTGAGTAAAAGCTCTGAGGGTGTTTCATTAATATTTAGGATTTTTTTTTTTGCCTTTGAATAATTCTCCATTTGACTTAAAAATGTTGCCATTTGTGTTGTTTCAAATCCCGCCCTTGT
>Ga0315330_10001639_pt1 | contig 15156 bp, 11 predicted proteins | sample M140m34915metaG_FD_203453 | JGI IMG/M metagenome (GOLD analysis project Ga0315330, IMG submission 203453) | Ammonia-oxidizing marine archaeal communities from Monterey Bay, California, United States - M1 40m 34915 | ecosystem: Environmental > Aquatic > Marine > Intertidal zone | place: USA...
CCCTGTGTTTGGGTAATAACAATGAGAATCTTCTGAACCGTGACCGCCCCCATAACGTCTAAAAAGTTGGGCACCACCATTTTGATAGCTGACATTGCTTGTCCCAAAATAAAAATCGTGGTCCTCCCAAATAGAACTGCTGCTGCCAGTAGCTCTCAACCAGTTTCCAGCCGTGTAAGCGTTTTGCGCCCATCCGGGGGTGTAACTCTTAGCATAAGCAATTGCGTATTCGCTACTGCTTTTGGTGAACACAGTATTGAAAACAGCGTTTTGGTAACTTTGTTGAGTCTCATAGAGACGAGAATTGCCTACAAGTATGTTGGAGTCACTAGAAGCAAGAATACCTCTTGGCTCGTTATTGTAGTTACCGCTGTTATTCCAAGGCCACGAATTTAGATACCACATGAAGCCACCGAAGGTATCGGTTTCTTCACTCAAATCTGATTTCATCGTGGCACACCATCGAGGAAATTCAGGGCTTACATTATTTACTTGTCCGCCCCACCAAATTTGGTCAGTTGAACTTCCTGCTGTTCTGGTATTAAACAAGTCTTGGTAATACCAGTTGCCTTGTTCCGTGGCATTAGCGTCAGAAACTCTGTTGATTGTAAAATCAGAGAACAACGCATCAGTTTTAATAAACCAAGCTTGGTAGCCGCCTGCTGCTTTACTTCCATATCCAGCTATATAAACATTTTCGTCGCTATCAACTGCTATACCACTCATATTACGCTGCAAGGCAGAGCCAGAGTCTGAAGTATCTGAACGTATCTCAGCAATAAATGTGTCAGACGCCCCAGAACCTGAACCAAACAATGCTACTTTGAAAGCTCCTAACGGCATAACAATCCTTAGCTAGTGAGCGCAGCGATTTCGTCGTCAGTTAAACCAAGGTCTTTAAGTTTCTGATTACCTGACGCTTTATCGGTAAGCATTTGTTCGTGTGCAGCTTTAGCAGCTTCTTGTTCTTCTATAGCTTTTTTGCTACTAGCTTCTGCTTCAGCAATTTCAGCAGCAGCCAACTCACGATAAGTAACTTCACCAGTTTCACAATTAATTTCTACTGTCTGTGGTCCAGCCATCAATCTTCCTTACGTTTCAAATCCATAAATATAAATGGCAGAACCTTGCCGCCAGTTATTGTTATCAATATCAAAGGTTAGTTCTGTTACCGCAACCATATCGGACGAATACGATGTACTCCATCTGAAGCCTCCCTGCACGACACGGCCACTTTGTCTGCCCAATCCAGTAGCCCCATTTACATTTGTGGAAAACCCTCCCGAGTAACCCAGTTGGTAATAAGTTACTTGACCGCCTTCAGCAGCTTGATCGGGCAAAGGCAAATCGATTTGCCAGCAGCCCATTGATTTATTAGTGCTGCTGTTGTAGCTCCAAGCAGAACCGTCTTGGGGAAATCCTAAACCCATATCAGAATTAAACTCGTTTTGATTGTAATTATTGGCGTAATAGTTGCCAGCATCTTTCCCCATATACCATTCACGACCACCACTTGTATTACTCCATGGATCGCTGTTGATACCCATTCTCATACGCATCGAAGCATCAGCAGAAGCCGTTCCACGTCCAGATATAAAAATACGCAACCACGAATAACCGCTTACATTCATAGACGTAAAGCTGGCTCTAGCGGTTGTGCTATTAGCAAATTCATGTTTCGTAATAAATTTAAGACCGGCCATAACTACTCCTGATAGTACCCGTAGACAGCTATCCAAGAACCAACTTTCCAGTTAGATCCATTGACAGGAGAAAAAGTTAAACTCGAAATCGAGTTGTCTGTCCGACCGGGCCAAGTAACAATCGTGTAAGTCACGTCTTTGTTATCGGTGCTACCGCCCCATCCACTACCAAAACCGGGTGTCGATTCGCAATAAACAGTTATATCCCGTTCGTAGCTCTCAACTTCTTTGGTTGGATTATAAATAATTGCTTTGCCGGGAGTACCCGTCCAATCACTCGCATCAGAAATAAAATCTGCTATGCACATACCAATAATCTGGTTATTGGTTGTCCCATTAATAGAGTTTCCTGTTCCAACAGATGTTGTGTTGCTGGTCCCTATGCCCCAAGAAACACCGGAATTGTTTGTGCCGCCATCTCCGCTTGCACCGCCAGTACCACTACTAGGCACTAGCCGCACTCGGTCATACGCAACGCTGTCGTAATCTGAGAATAGTTGCCAATGGATTTCTAATACTGAATAATCCGTGACGTTAAGACCGGTAAAAGAAATTGAAGCTACTGCTGAACCAGAAACTTCATGTGTTCCTAAAGATCGAAAATCTGTCATGCTTTACCGGCTCTCGTAATCCCCCACAGCGTGACTTTCGCGTTAGTGTCCCAATAGTTTTGGCCTGAACCTTCTGTTATAGTCAAACTCGTAACGGCCGTAGATTCTTGGTCATATTGCATACCGTAAGCTAGCGCACCACCAATCCACGAACTTTCTTGTGCGATACTTGTGCTTCTAGTCTGAAATGGTTTGTGTTTGCTAGTGCTTGTGTACCCATATATTTGAACTTCTTGGGGACAAATAGTGTGGTCATAGCTCTGGTAGTGGTCAGTAGCGTAACCAATACCGTTGAAATAGCCGCTTGTATTACTCCGGTCACCGAATGGTGAACCTGCCGGGTTGGGATCGCCATATGCCCGCGAGATATCGTAACGACGAGAATTAGCTCGGTCATCATTAAAGTGCATTTGCATATAGGTCATGTAAAACCCAGCCCCATCAGGCCAACGGTAAATCTCCGTACCGGAAGTAATCCACAAATCATCATAGGTTTGAGGAATGCTGCTAAAAGTTATGGCCGCTGGATTGCCGCTAATACTTATAGTAGCAATTTTTTCTATAGCAGCTAAATCAGCGCCCCCAGCGGAACCGGCAGCACCTAAGACTGTTGCTTTAAATGCGCCTAGAGGCATCAGTAATCCTTATGCGAAATCTTGGCCAGCTACAAACCCAAACCAACGAGTACCACCATCAACAGTAGTAAACGCTAGAACATCAAACCGGTTAGCAGTAGTCGTCAAAGTCGGAGCAGTCGCAGCAGCCCAAGCCACTGAGCCCGGCCACGTAACTGTGCGTGAACCAGTACCGTCTTGTTTAACTATCAAAGTAAACGAGCTTGAATCACCGGTCGCTACCGGGTTATCAAAGGTTAAGGTCGCATTACCAGTCAATATGACTGAATGAACATTTCCGTTATTCAAATCGATACTAACTGTGCCTGTAACAGTGGCGTTCTCAGCGCACGTTTCCGCATAATCCTTATGCGTAACCGCTGACATGATCTGATCTCCACCGACAACTGCACCTGAAAGAGTGGTGCCCGCAATCGTTGTCCCAGTCAATGTGTTCGACCACGAGGTAGTACCCGGCGTGCCACCATTCATAAGAATCGAGTTGGCAGCGCCACCAGTAGCAGGAGCAGCCCCAATGCCTACCTTTGTTTCCAAAGCAATCAAAGCAGTAGAAGCAGCACCATGCACCTGATCGTGTTCAAAACCTGACGCATCTAAGTCAGTGGAAGACGTAGGGGTAACCTGCGTAGAGGTTGTGTCCAAAGAAGTTGGGTAATTAGCTGTTGGCATTGAAATCTCCTACGGCTTCAAGTCGAGGGTAAAGATGCCAGACGCATTCCATTGAATCTGGAATGTACCTGACGTTGTGCTGAATGATCCCCCGAAATCTATGTACGCAATCAAACGGTCGTTTGCTACCGTGTCGTCGTAAATGACTGCTCCAGTGACTGCTGTCAGCGTAGAGTTAGCCCACGACACATCGTCTGCGTCCCATTTAATTGTGCCTGTCCCGTCGGAACTGCTAGTCATAGCAACACTTGTAAGAGTTTCGCCACCGGCTGTGTACCCGGTACCTGACGCTTCGTTTGTCACATCTGACTTATTCGTGTGAGTTTCAAAGTTCGGGGAGTACCCCGTAAGCGTCAACATGCACTTAAAAGTGTCATTGTCCATATCGAGAGCAAGGTCGTTCTTTAACGCCGCCTCGAAAGTTTCTACATAAAGACCACTAGCCATTGGTGTTACTCGTTCCTTGGATCGGCTTTGGCCTGATCGTTACATCACCGTTTGGTTTTTGCATTCTTTTTCTTCCTTGCGGCGGCAGCAGCCTTTTTACCTTTAGCGGTATAAGGATACTTCTTTCCTTTAACGATAGGCATGATTGAAATGATAGCAGAGAAGCGTAGGGGAGCCGGGAGAAGGGGGAAAACCCGACCCCCCCACTTCTCTTAGGAACTAACTATTAGTTAGCTCCAATGCTGGAGGATGATTCCACTCGTTGCAGGCATTCCTCGCGGAAGCGGCCATAACCAACAAGGTGGTACCAACCGATTGGGTTGAACCGACGCAGGCTGTCAACCACAGGGCCGACAACAATGCTTGGCTCAGGACCAAAGCCAGCGGCACGGCTAAATGCCTTAGCAACACCTTGACGGCCACAGATCAGAGTCTGGTAAACGTCAACGGTGCCAGCGCCGCCGTCAGCGATAAGGCCTGCACGGGGGTTTTCAATGTATTCAATGCCATTGAAAGTTCCGATTGAACCTGCACGCACGGGAGCGCCATCTTGCCGGATTTGGTATTGGATAATGTCGGTTACCGCTGTGTCTCCACGAAGATCGTAGGAAACGTCAGGGTGGATAACCGCCATGTAGTTGCCGTTTTCCCAACCCGGAGCGTTACGTCCACGAAGCTGGGCGACGGCCTTACGGCCTTCGGCAGCGGTGTAAACGTCACCTGCGGTGATGGCACCACGGCTGGTCTGGCCGACGTGAGTTACGTTTGAGCCGCCATTGGCGACATCTGAAACGATTTTGTCAAGCGAATCAGCCATGTTGTAGCCAACAATGTTGGCCGCATCAGCGTCAACATTGAGGAATGAGGTTCCACGCACCTTGGCGGTGGTGATAACAGCGTTACCGTACTCTGCGAGAGTTACGGTTACTGCGCTATCAGTCAACGCTACAGCGGTAACGTCACTGTTTTCAGTGAGTGCCGATGTTGCTTGCGCCATGTCAGCGTAGAACGTGAATTGGACACCCGAACCGTTATGGCTCTGGGCTGTTGAACGAACGTCAGCAACCATCTCGAATAAAGGTTGCGAACGCAAAGCGAAGTGTGCAACCTGATCGAAGGCTGTTGAAACCTGATCGTTCAGCGTCGTTGTGGTTGTATATGCCACTGGTAATCCTTACGGTGAGGATTCCAATGAACAAAGGGCTAAATTACTGCGAAGCTCCCCACAAGTAACCCTCCGACTCCATCAAAGAACGGAGTTCATCTTCTGAAGTTGTCGCTCTGATTCGAGCGTCAAGATCAGATTGAGTTACAGGTTCTCCACCTTCCCCGGCTGCTGTGATACGTTGCTCTGCTTGGAGTGCATTTTCAATGGCAGGGGAGGGGTTAGATGTCGGAGTATCTCCTCCAACGAACCCGGCTGCTTCCGCTTCCTGACGGATAGCTTCTGCATCCATTTCCCCATCATAAGCCTTTACAAAATACTTAACTCTAGCGTCATCAAGATCAAGTCCTGCTGACCGAAATGTATCACGACGTTCATAACCGGAAACCCGATTCTCAGCATCTGAAGCACGAGCCTCAGCTTCTTTCAATCGACTTTCCAAATCACGACGCCAGTTGGGTTTCGATTCGGATGAACTGGCAGAATCTTCGCCACTGTATCCAGTGGAATCATTTTCTGTCATATGTCACTCACCTAACCTGTACGCATTCCAGCGGTGGTACTGGAATGGAGGGGCATTGAACGCCTCTGGACACCAATGGCGGACGATCAATGAATGAAATGATACAGAAATTTCAATGAGAAAGTCAACAGTTCATTGAATTTCAATGAAATTACCTAGCTGAACCAAGTCCTGATGCGCCTCGTTCATTGACTAAAAGCCCTGATTGGCCGCCAAATGGCACGTTTCTTTGTTGCAGTAAACGATTCAATTCAATGGAACTCTCTGAATCTAACCCGAACTCTGCTGCTGCGAGTTCCGCACCAGTCATTCCTTCAGAACCAATCAAACTGCTTGTCGTCCCACGACGTTGCCCTAACCGTTGCTGTATTTCTCTTTGTTGGATACCTGCATCAGCTAATCCTTCAGCAGTAACTTGCAAAGCATTTAGGTTCGGGGTGTCTCCAATGACATCCATTGTTGTAGCTGCAAGACCAGCGGCTTCGAGCCGTCGTCGTTCTTCAAACAAGTTGGACGATTTAACTGGGTCAAGGTAGTAGCCGACAAGATCTTGGTCGTTGATGTTGTAGAACTCGCGAAGCAATCGCTTTGTTTCGGGGTCTGCGTCTGTTACAGCAGCTTCCGCTAACGTGATGCGTGTCTGAAACTCTTGTGCCGACACATCGCCGCCAATAAGATCTCCCATTTCTTGACGATCCAAAATGCCTGCGAACCCTGATTGTCTGGATAGCGCCGTGTAGTCACGTTCGAGATCTAAATAATCTTGCTCACTGATTGCTGGTAACCCAGCTTTGAACCGTGTAGCCATTCCGGGGAATCGAGCTTTATAAGATTCAGTTTCTCTTATTAACTGGCCGATACCTATATCTGACACCCCATCAATCATGGCTTGTTCAATGGTTGTTTGAAGCGCTGGGCTTAAACCCCAACGACGCAACAGATCCCCTAAAACAGAACTAGCGTTTTGTCTGGCTGCATCTGACTGCCATTGAGTCATTGCATCGCCCCACGCCGCCGAAGGATCTCCGCCGCCTGTGTTCTTTTTGCCGCTATTGAAATCCGGGTTCAGGGTATAAGTGGTGGCACCTTTGCGGTCTTTCCCAGTTAAATACTTCGGGTTGCCTTGGGCGTCTGATGTTCCAAAGTCAGCAGGTTTAATTGGTGCCGTGTAATAGTCGGGGTTGTTGGACCATGACCCCGGTTGCCTACTCCCATCTGCTCTTAAAACTCGCCTGTAAAGTGGTTCGTCGTCTTCGTCGAGAGGGTTTAGCTCACCACCCGGCTCGTAAGGGTCGTCTGCGGCTAGCTGTTCGGGAGTGTCACTCCACCCACCTTCAGGCCTAAAGAAGTCCTTTTCGCCTGTCCAAATGTAACGAACACCGCCTTCAACATAAGAGCCGTCAGCAGTGTTAATTACCTTGCCTTGGCTAGTTACATCAGGACCGGTGTAAGGATCTTTGCCAAACTCAAAATCTGGGTTATCTGTTGCCATTACGCCACCGCTCCGAACATCCGACCGACCGTATCAGCCAAACTACGAGACTTATTTGCTGCCTGAGTAGTTTCCCACCAGCCAGAACTTCTATCAGATTTAATCATGCGATCTATCTCACTAAACGTCGCTACCCGAGGAACACCCTCACCCGAACCCGTGTAACTAATAATCTTGTCAAACAACCCATGATCCGTCCCCAAGAAATCAATCTGACGTTCCAACAAATTCTGTACCCGTTGCTTGTACGGCAAGAAATAGGTGCTTAAAGAAATGCCTTGGTCAATAATCGGAGCAAGCGTCGGGTAAAGAGCTTTCGCTTGATTAGCGAAATACGTTGACGCCATATCTATATCGTCCTGCGTACCCCCACCCTCATAGAACGATTCAATCATGTTGTTCATTGTGTCTGCATCTATATCGTCACCCAAAGAAATCATCCACTTAGAAGCTTCCTTTTGAATGTCGTCCCGGTAAGTGCCAAGCAAACCTTCTTCTTGGCTAGCTGCCAACGCATCAAAATCAAAGCCCTCGAAGCCGTCAAGGTCCGACAAGTGTTCTCTGAGTTGGCGTCCTGTGAGTTGCAACCGAGCAGCAGACTTAGCAATGGCATTAACAACTTTGTCGTCAAGCTCAACACCAAGTTTGTTTAGTTGAGTCTTAACAGTATTAATGGTTGGTTGGATATAACCGAGTTGCGAAGTGTTAGGAACTCCGGTGCCGTCACCTAAACGATTCCATTCAAGATCGAAGGCACGCATCTGCCTGTCAGTTTCTGACCACCACTGGGTTTCCTCTAACAGTTCTTCGACTTCTTTGCCCCCCGTCAACTCCTCACCCATTATGTATTCAAGGATGTTGACTTTCTCTTTCGTGACAGGATGAGTAATCATCATGTCGTCACGATCTAAGAAGAAGTTGGCACCGAAACCGCCGGTGATTCCTAAGGCGTCAGCTATGGCGTCGAGTTCGTCTTGGTAAGTTTCGGGGAGAGGAGTACTGTCATCTCCACCACCGCCTGTAATTGGAAATTCCCCGAACTCGGGTACAGCTTGCCGAGGATCAATTACACGATCTTGCCCGCGAGCTTGCTCTATCCGATCACGTTGTGCAGCTAACCCTTCTTCTAAACCAGTTTGCATTGGATCGGAAGTGTCGGTGATCTGATTTACTGGTGGTCCTTGCGCCCCCGGCCCAGTCCCAACCTCACCGTCTAGCCCTTCACGCACTAACTCTGAATCGCTAAGAACATCCGCTTCAGGGCGAATCGTGTCACGGCCCCCTAACTCTCCTGCTAAAGGTTGTGTTTCTGCAACCTGTTCAGCTTCGTCCAAAAGGTTTTCAATTTGACGTTGACCGCCTTCCCGAGTAGTCAACCCAGTATCAACATCTATCCCTTCAATGGATTTTCTTGCTCTGTCAGCAAAACGCAAATCATTGCTAAAACTACGATCCCCAACCATCCAGTAAGCAACATCTTTTTCGTTAGCTGAATTAAGGTCAGGTGCGTTACTTAAACGACGTTCGAGAACTTCTCTACGATCAGCAACTTCAGCATCATTCTCATCTGCTTCTTCGCTTAAGTTGACAATGCGAAGATTTTTTTCTTCTATCTGGTTTTTGCTTGTGTCTATTTTTTTTGTGGTGCTCTTAAAAAGTTTGTTTTTAGCAGCGTCGTCTAGCCGTTCGTTTCTTTCATCTTCGCTAGTCTTTTTCCACCCCGGAAGATCTCTACCCCAAATTTCTCTATAACCTTCATTTAGGTCATTGTACGAAAAACGAGCAGTCGCTCCCGTAGAAGTTTTTTTGCTAACTTCAGCTAGCCACTCCTCAGTCTGAGCAACTTTATCTTCTAAATCTTCTACGTTACTTTCAAGTTTGCTTGCTTCACTACGAGCTTCTTGTGCTTTAACTGACCTAATTTCACCATCAGCTATAACGCGAACTTTCAAATCATCACTGTTAAGTTCGTTAGTTAATTCGTCAATTACTTTTTGAGCTTCTTTGAAAAGATTGTCTTTAGAAGTCATTAGACTGTCACTCCCGGTGTAACTGAACCCGCAATACGTTTCTGATTAACAGCCCCCTGAAGCACACCTACCGCATTAGCGAACTCTCCGGCTCTAGCACGCACAGGATCAGTTGTTTCAACAAACTCCTCAGCCAGCCCCTGATAATCAACACTGGAATACTCACCAGCATCAATAGCTGCCTTCACTCCCCCATAAAACGCTGACTGCTGGCTAGGGCTCATCCGCTTGTTAATCATTCTTTCAGCAGTTTTATCTAAGATCCGATTAATCATCGTTGGAGGCGGATACTTTTTGCCCGGTTCAATGTAATCCGAAACAAGCATTTCAAGATTATCCATTGAATAATCTTCGCCTACACCCGGAATCATTGAATCGTCAGTGACAACACCAGTCGAAACAGTCGCCGCTGCATCTCTAACCGCAGTCGCTAACGCAGCAGCAATCTGTACTGGGTCTTCCATTCGTTCTTTCATTTCATCTGTTGACTCAGCTACCCCAAAGTATCCTTCAGCAGCTAAACCCAAAATAATGCCGTTGCGTTCATTGTCTGGCATTTGAGAAAAGTTTTGGTAAAAGCCTGTAGCCGTAACCGGAGTTATTTCCGTCCAACTCTGATCCATGCCAGTAACTGCGGCTTGCATTGGATTTAGTTGACGTTCTTGTTCACGGAACCCAATGACCGTTGTGTCTGCCGCAGCCTGAGCGTAAGTATCTTGGTACTGTTCTATCGCAATAGGGTTCAACCCACTGCCATCAGGATTTAGGAAATCTTCTGGACCCATTATGATTGCACCACTTCACGTTGTAGTCGTTGTAGTTCCACCGGCCATGACTCAATAGCAAGAGAATCAAACTCAACAAATTGTCGCAGATTTGCTGTCACCGGCGCTAATAAAAATTCTTCTTTATAATCATCCCACATTGAAAGCAGCCATTCATTAGAACGAGAGAACAACGAAGACGAACCGCCTTCTCTGTCTAAGGTAAACAGTTGTTCAGCGAATGCGTCCCGAGTTCTGACATACTCTGCGAGTTTCTGTATGTCGCTACGTTGACCAATTACTGGGTCAGCAATAAGTTTGCGGAACACAGACATGTTTTCGGCTTGGTTTACTGCCGAGTCACGCAACCTGTAATCCTCAAACCAAAGCTTATTGCTTTGGCCTAACTCAAATATGTAATCGCCTTTAAGTTCACGAAGCCATTTACATGCTGGGTCATTGATTGAAACACAACCAGCTTTAGAAACTTCAATGGCTACCATGTCCATAAAGTTACGGTATTCCTGCCAACCGTTAGCTATCTCAACTTCTTGAGCCGTTTCTTTCAAGCCTAAGCGTTCACGGAACATGATGTCTGAGCCCGGAGCAACTTCTGTTGTTTGTTGAATCCGGTAAGCAGCATTAGAAAACTCTGAGCTTCCCCCTGCTTCTGCCCCAATGATTAAACGTCCGTATCGTGGATGTGCAGCTATGAGATCAGCGTGTCGTTTGCTTGACTCGTATCCTTCTATGGTCGCCGGGATACCTGTGTTGTTGCGAGTAAACCGGGCAGTTAGATAGAAGAACTCGTCGCCTTCTTCTTCGAGGAAGATTTCGTCAGCGGAACTGATTTCGCCTTTACCGTTAATCAAAGACTCAGGGTCAGCTAGTTGGAGTTTGCGGTATTTGTCTATTTGTGCTTGGAATGGAGAGCTAGGCAGCGGTTGGATAGGAGCAACTAACGCCGCAACCCCTCGAACAATCCAAATGTTTGTAGCTTTTTCTTCGATTTCTTTCAATAGTTCATTGACATCTTCAGGGTCATTGAAATCAAATTCATCATTGCGTAACTCCATTTGTTGCAATGTGTCTCGCAAAATCATTTGTTGCATTGAAAGATAAGACTCATCTTCAGACAAGTAAGACTTCAATCGTCTTGCCCATGCTGGAGACATTGCTCCAAAGCCACGCCAAATAGCGCTTTCACCTGATTGAACTCCAAACGGAAGAACAATTTTCATTGCATCTTCAAGGTCAGGGCGTTTCATTAACATTTCATTGACTGGAATACCAACAAGCGGCCCGAAACCGGGAAGCCCTTGGGAAAGCATGTTCGCTGAAGATTTAGAGAATCTCAATGGAACTCCAGCTAAATCTTGAATGGCTCCTCCATTGAAAATCTTGCCAAGCAACCCATCTCGCAAACTTTCTGGTGGGGTAAATACCCAGTATTCGTTGTCGTCGTCGTCTTTGTAAGTGCTAACAATGCCATCTTCGCCTGATCCTGCACGACGGTATCCTCGCAACACTCGTAAAGTGTGCGCTGGATTTTCGACTGTTATGCCTACCCAACGACTAATTACTTCTTGCCAAGCACCGTAGAACGGCATGAAGTTAGCTACGATTTCTCCGAACCTAGTGTTTTCAGCTAGATCGTAAAGCAGTTCTCGGGTTTCTTTGAGAGCCTGAGTCCGAGCAGCGTCTTGCATTGCATTAATTTGTTCGCCGGTCATTCGTAAATCACCGGTTTCTAAATCAATTTGTGATTGAACTCGACGCCTAAAGGCAACTTCGTAACGGGCACGGAAAAACGGGTTACGAACAAGATTGTCAGTTGGCAATCCACCTATTGAAGCAAACGCTCTTTCAACAAATTGGCTGAGGCTTTTCGATTGAAACCCAAAGAAATCAGAAACAGTTTCCCAAAGAGTGCCATTAACTGCTCTAACGTCCTTTTCTGTGATTTTCTCCATTAAGTCTTCGATTTCGGCTCTACGTTCAGGATCTAAACTGTCTAGCCTTCGAGCAACATCTCGCTGATAACTAACTTGGTTTCCTTCTCCTATTGATCTACGCAAATCAACAAGTTCAGGTTGATCTGGCAACAACTTGTTAATTGTTCCTCGCATTGTGACAATGTTTTCTCTGTTTGCCATCCACGGAAGATTGTCTCTAAGAGGAGCCGCTTCTTGCGAGTTAATCCAATCAAGCAAATCGTCAACAATTTGATCTTCTGTACGTGCTGGAGGCCCAAACATTCCGGGGCTCTCTGAAGCTGGTTCCCAAATTTGGCGAGTCCATTCATTATGAGCAACAACAACTTCAGTTGTTACATCATCAACTTCAATGCCAAGTCTTTCCGCCACCATTGCTTTTTCTTCAGCAGTACGAATACTGCGCCCCGGCCCGAAACCGCTTAATTGTCGATTTACAAATTTGTCCCAAAGACCCGGATTAGACCCAGCCATCGTTGACGCTTCTTCTAACTCAGCCCATTTCGTTTCCATTGATTTGTGGGTAAAGCCCATAAGGTTTGCCGTAGCTCGGGAAGCTGAAGCTGCTTTAGTGTTTATTTCCCGCAACGCACCATTAGTTCCAAAAGCTGAATCAATCGCTCTGTTCCCAACTCGGATATGACCAGCTTTTAGATCATGCAACTGAGTTGCAACACGATCTTGCAACGTCAAAGCTTCATCAACTTTGTCAGTCAGATTCAACCCAAGTTCATTCCGAACTTTGTCAATGTCTTTATATTGGGTAAGAATGTCATCGCTAGCTTGACGTAACTGTCTTGCCACATCAGGACTAGCTTCTGCTGCTTCAGCTAACAAATTGTCTGCTAAACGAAGCATGTCTGACCCGTAAGCATCAACAAACTGTTTTTGGGCAAGTCGTTGCGCTGTCTTGTACCCCATACGGCTATAAAGGCCTGCGCTAACAGCGCCACCCATCGGCCCCAAAAGAATTGACGCTCCAAGCCCAACCATTGTTGGTCTTAGAGTACGCTTTGCTCTGCCAAACGTGCGGGTTTTGTCTTCGCTCACAATAGAGCGAGTCATCATTTTGTTTATTTCTTTTTGATCTAACTTACGGTTGGCTTCTGCAACAATTTCTAGCGCTGTTGCTTCTCTACCCAAACTTTCAATGTACGGCTTCACTAAAGGATGTTCAGCCATTTGTTCAATGGTGCCCGGTAAAGAATCAATGCCTTTCATGTGGCTCATTAAACCGACACGCATATCAGACATTCCTCTAGCAACACCTCCAGCGACACCAAGAAGTCCGACTACCGACATTGCTCGCAGCATTTCATCTGGCAGAACTCGCATCGCCCACGCAGGACGCAACAAAGCTGAAGCTCGCCAATGTTTCATTATTTGAGCCATGAGTTTATCGGCAGTGTCAATAGTCGCTGACACTGTTTGCCGTGTAGTGGATCTCATGCCGGGGGCGTATTTGTTGATTTCATTGACAAGCAAATCGAACCGTGGCATTAAAGCTACGTTTTTCATTTGCTGTTGCGTATACGGCAAGATTGAACCGACAACAGAACCATTTTCATAATCTCGGGCACTAATAATTACTACATCGCCGTCTTTAGTTTTGAAGTTAGTGGTTTTATCTTTAACTTCCGTCAAAGCGTTCTGCGTCGTCTTTATACGCTCCATAACTAGTTGAGCTTGTTCGTCTTTAATGCCTGCTCGTTTAAGAATTTCTTCGTACGCTCTCATAGCGGTACGATCAAATAAAGCGGCTCGACCAACTTTGTCAGATGTTTGGAACTGCAAACGCAAAGCTGCACGTTGATCTTCAGTTAAAAGAGCATCAAGATCGCCGGGGAGTTTTTCGTGGAGGCGCGTAATTTGACGCAACATCCTGTCAAACTGATCTGTTGCTGAAGCATCTTCAGCAAAGTTGATCCACCGTTGAGGCAGAAACTCTTTGAACAAACGAACTGGTTTACCAAAAGCAGTCATTACTGTTTCGGCTCTACCGGGTTGACCAGCTTTCATTAAAGTTTGGATTTGCCTATCCATTTTAGGAAGAACAAATCGGTCAAGAGCATCCACTCCGCCCATGCGATAAGAAATGTCTGGACCATCAGCAATTATTTCTGGCAATACTTTTTGTTGCGCTACCACCATTTCACGAGCGCCTTGTTCAATGAGCGCCACCAACGACATTTGATTTACGTCGCCTACGCCATCAACAACTGCTTGCCCATTGAAAAGCTCGTCTTGCTTATACGGGTCGAGACGGAACCCTGATTCAAGTAAAGACCCGTCTTCACCTATCATCCCTCGTCGGGCACGGAAATTGAAATCAGCCATAGCCGCAACAAGGAACCCAGCGTCGGCTGCTTCAGCGGAAGCTCTTGCTCCACGACGCACCATGTCTCGCTCGTTTTTAACAGCTTCTTTAGTTAGTTTTTCAATGCGATCAACTAACCGCACTTTTGCTGTCGCAACTTTACGTGCGTTTGTCCATTGAACGCCCGGATCAAGAAATACTCTGTCTCCTTCTTTAACAGCTTTTCGTTTCCCCCCAATAAGGAATGTCGGAGGATCATTTGCTTGGACAACATAAACATCACCTGTTTTAGAAGTCCCAATGTTTTCCCAACCCAAACCTTCAGTGGGCCCATTCAGTTGAGCTTTTAATTCGTCGGCTTGTGTCCGAGCAGTTTTAGCTGCACGTCGAGAAGCTCCATATGCTGTTTCCTCTCCAAGAGACGCTTTATATGTTCGGTACGCTTTGGAAGCTGCATCCCATGTCGGAGCGTGCCCCCACAGTTCCATAAGTAAAACATTTTCCAATGTTTCTCTGGAGTTAGCGAAAGCAACTTTCTCTGCCAACCGGTCTGTGTCAGCGCCACGACGTTTCGGTATTTCTTTTTCTAAAGCCTTTTTAATAACTTCAGTCCGTCGGGCAATAGCGGCAACATCATCAGAGTTGTCCATTACGCCAGTTGTTTTGAAACCTTCAGACATCCCTGTGCCGAACGCACCGTCAGTGTCTTCTAACACTTGGTAAAGGTCATCAACAAATTTAATGTATTTCGCTGACCCACCCGTTCGCATACCGGTAGTCGGATCGACTTCGCCTATGACGTTGTT
>Ga0315330_10001643_pt1 | contig 15139 bp, 18 predicted proteins | sample M140m34915metaG_FD_203453 | JGI IMG/M metagenome (GOLD analysis project Ga0315330, IMG submission 203453) | Ammonia-oxidizing marine archaeal communities from Monterey Bay, California, United States - M1 40m 34915 | ecosystem: Environmental > Aquatic > Marine > Intertidal zone | place: USA...
GTGAGCAAGGGTCTAGAATGACTGCAATGGATAATGCTACTAGAAATGCAGGTGACTTAGTTGATAAACTTACTATTAATTATAATAGAAGCAGACAGGCATCAATAACAAAAGAATTGATTGAAATTATATCAGGAGCTGAAAGTTTATAAATATGAATAAAAAAGGAAAAATAACTCAAATCATTGGAGCGGTAGTTGATGTAAACTTTGAGTCAGACATACCAGAAATTTATACAGCTCTTGAAGTAAACAGCTCTGGAAACAAATTAATTCTAGAAGTTGCCCAACACTTAGGTGAAAATGAAGTGCGAACTATAGCTATGGATGCTACTGAGGGCTTGAAAAGAGGAGACGAAGTTATCAATACAACTGCACCGATTTGTGTCCCTGTTGGTCCAGAAACTTTAGGACGTATTATAAATGTTGTTGGAGACTCTATAGATGAGAAAGGTGAAGTAAAAACAAAAGAAAAATGGCCAATTCATCGCGCAGCACCTAAATTCACTGATCAGGCAACAGAAACAGAACAATTAGTTACAGGTATTAAAGTAATTGATTTGTTAGCACCATATGCAAAAGGAGGAAAAATAGGTTTATTTGGAGGAGCTGGTGTTGGTAAAACAGTTACAATTATGGAATTGATAAACAATATTGCCAAAGCACACGGAGGCTTTTCTGTTTTTGCAGGTGTGGGGGAAAGAACTAGAGAAGGAAATGATCTTTATCATGAAATGATTGAGTCTGGAGTTATTAAAACCGAGGGAAAGGGCTCTAAAGCGGCTCTCGTATATGGTCAAATGAATGAACCTCCTGGAGCAAGGGCTAGAGTTGCTTTAACAGGTTTAACAGTTGCTGAATATTTTAGAGATAAAGAGGGACAAGATGTATTGTTCTTTGTTGATAATATTTTTAGGTTTACTCAGGCAGGTTCAGAAGTTTCTGCACTATTAGGAAGAATACCATCAGCTGTGGGTTATCAACCTACATTGGCAACAGATATGGGTAATCTTCAGGAACGAATAACATCTACTGACAAAGGATCTATAACGTCCGTTCAAGCAATATATGTACCTGCTGATGACTTAACAGACCCAGCACCGGCAACATCTTTTTCACACTTAGATGCAACAACTGTTCTCTCAAGACAAATTGCTGAGATAGGAATATACCCTGCTGTTGACCCCCTAGACTCAACCTCCAGAATTTTAGACCCAAGAGTAGTTGGCGATGAACATTATAGGGTAGCCAGAGATGTGCAAAGAATATTACAAGCATACAAATCACTGCAAGATATTATTGCTATTTTGGGTATGGATGAGCTTTCTGAGGAAGATAAACTTACAGTTGCTAGAGCAAGAAAAATACAAAGATTTTTATCACAACCATTTTTTGTGGCAGAGGTATTTACAGGCTCACCTGGTAAATTAGTTGATCTTGATGATACCATCAAAGGTTTTGATGCTATATGTAAAGGTGAATACGATCATTTACCCGAAGCTGCTTTTTACATGGTTGGAGGAATAGAAGAAGTAATAGAAAAAGCGGAGAAGTTATCCAAAGATACTAAATAATGTCAGAAAAATTTATTGTGGAGCTTATAACTCCAGATCAAACAATATCAAAAACAGAAGCAACGGAAGTAACAATACCATCGTACGAAGGTCAAATGGGTATTCTCAAAGATCACATACCTTTGATTACTTTTTTAAGACCAGGACTAATACTAATCAAAGGTGAGGAGTTAACAAAGTACTATGTAGAGGAAGGCACAGTTGAGTTTTCAAATAATAATCTTTTAATATTAACCTCAACTGCTAAAGATTTAAAAAAATTTGACAATAGATCTATAACAGAATTATCAGAGGTTGCAGAAAAAAAAATGAAAAATAATAATTTAAATGACAAAGAAAAATATATCGCTTCATACAAAGTAGATACCTTGAAAGAGCTTAGCTAAAAAATAAATTAATTTCTTTTAAAAGGTTTAAGTATAAATCTTTTTTAAAATCAACAATCAATTCGGGTAATTTTTCAGGTTCTATCCACTTCCATTCAATAAACTCTGGATGTTTAGTATTTATATTTATCTCACTATCCATACCTAAAAATCTAACGATATACCATTTTTGAGTCTGACCTCTAAATTTTCCTTTCCAAATTATTCCAATCAATTTTTTTGGAAGCTCGTACTCATACATTTTTTTAATTTCTTTTAAAATTTCAATATTTTTTATGCTTGTTTCTTCTCTTAATTCTCTTTTCATTGCAGTTAAAAAGTCTTCTCCTTTGTCTACACCACCCTGAGGCATTTGCCATTTGTCCCCTGGGTTATCCCTTCTTTTTCCAACAAATACTTGATTATCCATATTTAAAAGAATTATTCCCACCCCAGTTCGCATAGGTAGTACGTTTTTATCCATAATTTAAGAATTGAATAATTTTATAGCGTAATCCAGCTGATTATCTTTTTCAGAATTGATTTTAAAATCATCTTCAGACTCCTCAACTAAAATATCTGGTGTTACACCTACTTCCGAAATTGATTTACCAGATGGCAGATAATATTTTGATATAGTTAATCTCATACCACCACCATTTCTTAAAGGAATTATTGACTGCACTGAGCCTTTACCATAAGAATTTTCACCCAAAATTATAGCTCTTTTATGATCCTTTAAAGCACCAGCAAAAATTTCTGATGCAGATGCAGAACCATTGTTAATTAAAATTACCAATGGTTTACCTTTTATTTCATCACCTTTTCTTGCAAAAAACTTTCTTGTTTCTGAAATATTACGTCCTTTAGTAGATACAATTTCACCATCGTCTAAGAAAAAATCTGTAATGTTTATAGCTTGAGTCAGTAAACCTCCAGGATTATTCCTCAGGTCAATTACGTAACCTTTGATTTTAATATTTTTTTCAAATTTTTTAATCGATTTTAAAAACTGGTTATCGCTATTTTCATTGAAAGATTTTAACCTAATATAACCAATATTTTTTTTTTTGCTTATTGTTTTAGAGCTTACAGACTTAATTTCAATTATTTTTCGTGTGATTTTGAATTCAAGTGGTTTTTTAACATTTTTTCGTCTCACCGTTAGATTTATTGAAGTTCCGATAGGTCCACGCATTAACTTAACTGCCTCCATTAAAGATTTACCTTGTACTTGTTCTTTGCCAATTTTAACAATAAAGTCTCCAGCTTTTATACCTGCTTTTTCTGCTGGAGTATCATCTATTGGTGAAATTACTTTTACTACTCCAGCTTCCATTCCAATTTCTATTCCCAATCCACCAAATTCCCCTCTAGTGTCTGTCTGCATTTCTTTAAATAGTTCTGGACTCATATAAGCTGAGTAAGGATCCAAAGATTGTAAAACACCGTTAATTGCAGACTCCATCATTTCAGATTGATCGACTTCATCCACATAATCTTTTTTTATATTATCAATTACCTCTCCAAAAAGATCTATTTTTTCATAAAGATCATTTTTTGAAAACACAGAAGTTGTCAAAAAATTAAGTATTAGAAATAATAAAATAAAGTTCTTTTTCATATCATAGCTTTTTCTTTAGGAATCTCTTCAGACCACATTTTTTCCAAATCATAAAATTCTCTTTTTTCAGGATGAAATATATGAACAATCACGTCGTGGGCATCAACTAATTTCCAATCATTACTTTCTTTTCCTTCTATACGACAATCTTCAATTCCAATTTTTTTTAATTCCATTACAAGAATTTCAGATAATGCTTGTAAGTGTCTTGATGATGTGCCTGACGCAATTACCATATAATCTGCAATGTATGATTTGTTTTTTAGGTTTATAGAAGCTATGTTTTGAGCTTTGTTGTTATCGAGAATTTTTTCTATACTATTTTTTATTTTAGCAATTTCCATTATTGAGTTAATTTTGCTACTTTTCTTAATTTTGTTGAAGAAATAATTACAGGTTTATTATTTATAAATATGATTTTATTTTTTAAATATTTAGCCACTTTTGATTTCTTACCCTTTCTATCATATCCCCTCCGAGAAAAAACAACTAATTTTATCAATTTTACTAATTTTTTCCAACTTTTCCACTTATGAAAATTTATTAAATTGTCAGATCCAATAATAAAATAGATATTTTTAAGTTTTTTTTTAACAATCAAATATCTAATAATATTAATACTTCTTGGTGATCCTGCAAAATTATCAAGGTGGATAACCTGAATTTTTTTCGTTTTTTTAACTATTTTTTTTGCTTTAGCTATTCTTTCAGAAAGAGAGTAAAAAGTCTTTCCTTTAAGAGGATTTTGTTTTGTTACAATCCATAAAATTTTACTCAATTTTATTTTTTTAATAGCAAGTTTAGATATTATGAGGTGTCCCTTATGAGCGGGATCAAAACTACCCCCTAGCACTCCAACAGATTTATCTAAAAATCTTGTCATTTACTAGGGCCTAACAATTCCTCTTCCCGAAACTAAGTATTTATAAGATGTTAATTGGTTAATTCCAACTGGTCCTCTGGGAGGTAGTTTGTTTGTTGATATTCCAATTTCTCCTCCAAAACCAAATTCACCACCATCAGCAAATTGAGTTGAAACGTTGTGCATTGCGATAGAACTGTTTACTCCATCTAAAAATAATTGAGCATTTTTTTTATTATTTGTAATTATGCTATCTGTATGCATTGTGCCGTACTTTAAAATATGATCAATGCCTTCTTTTACATTTTTGACAGTTTTTATAGATATAATAGAGTCTAAGTACTCTGTTCTCCAATCTTTTTCATTAGCTTTCTTAAGTCTTCCTTTGAATAATTTATTAATCTTATTGTCTACTCTCACCTCACAACCAGATTTAATAAGAGATTGAATAATTTTTTTTGCATGAGAATGTATTGCTTTTTCATCAATCAAAAGTGTTTCTACTGCTCCACAGATGCTAGTTCTTCTCATTTTTGCGTTAATGATTAATTTTTCTGCCATATTAATATTTGCAGATTTATCTAAGTAAATATGGCACAAACCTTCAAGATGACCAATAACATGGACGTTTGAAAATTTTTGAACTTTAGCCACCAATCCCTTACCGCCCCTCGGAACGATTACATCAATATATGCACTCATTTTGGATAATAATTTGTCTACAATTTTTCTGTTTCTATTTTCTATAAATTGAACACAATTTTTGTTTATGTTGTTGTATTTCAAAACATCTCTAAAAATATTTGCTAAAAGTTTGTTAGAATTAAAAGCTTCAGATCCGCCTCTTAAAATTGAGCAGTTGCTTGATTTAAGGCATAATGCTGCAACATCAGCTGTAACGTTAGGTCTGCTTTCATAAATTACACCAATCACTCCAATTGGTGTTGAAACTTTTTTAATTTTTAATTTATTTGGCCTTTGCCACTGTTCAAGAACTTGACCAATAGGATCTTTAAATTTTGCAATTTCGTCAATCGACTGCCTTATAGCTTCAATACGCTTATCATTTAACACCAATCTATCAACAAGATGCTTTCTTTTAACACTTCTAACATCTTTGACGTTTTCTTTGATAATTTTGCTTTTATTTTTGAGCAATGCTTTATTATAATCTTCTAAAACTTTTCTTATTTTTTTGTGCTTAACATTTTTAAGATCCTCAAATGCTTTTTTAGCATTCTTTCCAATGTTCTCTAAATAGTTCATTTATAATAATACCATATCATCTTTGTGAATTATTTCAGTTTTACTCAAATAACCCAAAATTTTTTCAATTTCTTTGCTTTGTTTACCTTTAATCTTATTTATTTCCTCTGAACTAAAGGAAGATAAACCCCTAGCTAACTGATTATTATTTTGATCTAAAATTAATACATTCTCACCTTTATTAAAAAATCCATCAATTCTAGTTACACCTGCAGCTAATAAACTTTTACCACTTCGGAGTGCCTTTGAAGCACCAAAGTCAATTTTAATTGTTCCATTTGAATTTAAAGATCCAATTATCCATTTTTTCTTTGCATCTAAGCTTGAAACCTTTGGAAAGAAATGAGTAAATTTTTCATTTTTAATCATATTTGAAATTGGACTATCTTTTTTGCCATTAGCTATGAACATATGACATCCTGAATTCATACAAATCTTTGCTGCATCCAGTTTTGTAATAATACCTCCAGAACCATAACTATTTTTCGTTTTTTCAACGAGTGAGGTTATTTTATCGTCAATAAGATCAATATTTTTTACAATCTTTTTACTTTTAGATTTATCGTATAGGCCGTCTACATCAGAAAAAATTATTAAAATGTCTGCACCAATAATCTGAGCAACTCTCGCTGCCAACCGATCATTGTCACCATATTTAATCTCTGCTGTCGCTGTAGAGTCATTCTCATTAACGATTGGAATCGCGTTTAATTTAAATAAGTTATCGAAAGTTCTTCGGACGTTAATAGCTCTTCTTCTTTGTTCTGTATCATCAGGGCTTATAAGAATCTGACCAGTTTTAATTTTATATTTATCAAATAATTTTTGAAACTCACCAGCTAAATGGATCTGACCAATCGCAGCAATTGCTTGCGACATTTCAAGTTTTATTTTTTTTTTCTTGATTTTGAGATATTTTTGACCAAGCGCTATTGCTCCAGATGATACGATTACAAAACTTTTATTTTTACCATGCTTTTTAATATCTTTAATTAAAGAGGTTACCCATTTCCTTTTAAAAGTTCCTTTATTATCTACAACAGTAGATGAACCAAGCTTTAAAACAATTTTTTTTGAATTTTCAATTAGCATTTTTTACAAGTAATTTTTTTACTTTTTGAATATCTTTATTAGAAAATACTGAAATAATTTCATATTTAGATTTAACTTTCTTTTTAAATTCATTTATTTTTTTATTTATTTTCTCCTCACCAAGCAAATCTGACTTATTGAAAAAAATAATTTCTTTTTTTTTTATTAAGTTTTTATCATAAGTTGATAATTCAAACTTTATCTTTTTGTAAACACTTATCAAATCCTCTTCTGAAATATCTATAAGATGCAGTAAAATTTTACATCTTTCTATATGTCGTAAAAATTTATCTCCTAAGCCAATTCCTTTGTGGGCACCTTCAACTAAACCAGGTATATCAGCTAAAGTTACCTCTTTACCATCATAATAAGTAACACCTAAATTTGGATTTAGAGTTGTAAAAGGATAGTTGGCTATCTTAGGTTTAGCTCTCGTTAATGCTGCAAGTAAACTAGATTTACCAGCATTAGGCTTTCCTATAATACCAATATCTGCAATAACCTTTAATTGAAGCCATATCCAAAACTCCTCTCCAAGTTTTCCATTAGTTTTTTTCTTTGGAGCTCTATTGGTTGAGCTTTTAAATCTTACATTACCTAGACCACCTTTACCTCCTGACGCAACAAGATATTTTTCTTTATTTTTTGTAAAATCGTAAATTATAGTATTGTTATCTTCTTCAAAAATTTGAGTTCCTACTGGAACTTTTAAAACTAAATCTTTACCGTTAGCGCCAGTTTTATTTCTTTTACTTCCTGGCTTACCATGTTGTGCTTTAAAGTGTTGAGCATATCTAAAATCTATTAAGGTGTTTAAGTTTCTATCTGACTCAACAATAATTGATCCACCATTTCCACCGTCCCCACCATCAGGTCCACCATATTCGATAAACTTTTCTCTTCGAAAACTTGCAGAACCAGAACCACCGTTACCAGCTTTGATATATATTTTTGCTTGATCTAAAAATTTCATTGTAGGTATATTATAAATAACTGAGGTTATTTATAGATCTAATTGGGGATTACAGAAACAAAAGTTCTGTTTAATTTTGATTTTTTGAACTTAACTTTACCTTTAATTAAAGAAAATATAGAGTGGTCTTTTCCCATACCAACGTTATCCCCTGGATGAATTTTTGTTCCTCTTTGTCTTACAATTATATTTCCAGGAATTACTAATTGGTCACCATACTTTTTTACACCAAGTCTTCTACCTTTACTATCTCGGCCGTTTTTGGATGATCCACCTGCTTTTTTTGTTGCCATTGGGTAATCCTACTTTTTTAGTACTTTCTTTTTTGTATCAGCCTCTTTAGTTGCTATCTTTTTTGAGGCTGTATCTTTTGGAGAAGTTTTTTTTGTAGCAATGGTTTTAGCTTCACCAATTATCTTACCATCCTTAGATAAAATTTTTGTAATTTGTATTTTTGAATGTCGTTGTCTATGACCATTTTTTTTTCTTGAATGCTTTCTTCTTCTTTTGTGAAAAATCAAAACGGTTCTATCTTTTACATTATCAATTAATTTAGCCTCAACAGTTGCCCCATTAATACTTGGGTTACCGATTTCAGTATTTTTATCATCGTTTAATAGTAAAACGTTTTTAAACTTGATGATCTCACCTACTTTTGCATCAAGTTTCTCTATCTCTAATATTTTACTAGCGGATACTTTGTATTGTTTTCCACCAGTTTCAATAATTGCAAATGACATAAATTCTCGCTTTCAAGTTTCAAGGCAATATAGCTATCAATATTATCAAGTCAAGATTATTGAGCTTAAAAATTGTCTTTAAGATCACGTAATTTAGTAAATATATCTAGATCTGAGGCCTTTTTTAAATTTAGTGCATCTTTAACATCTGGATCATCACATCTTAAGAATATATTCGTTTGAATCTCATCTTTTATCGTTGATGGAATTGTAGGGTTTTTATTTTTTATTTTAGCCTCTATTACTTTTTCTTTTTCTTTCAAGTTATTATTATTAGGATTAAACTTGAGGCAAAATCCCAAGTTATTTTTTGTATACTCATGACCACAATAAATTTTTGTATCTTCTGGAAGATTTTTAATTTTTTTCAAAGAGTTAAACATTTGATCGTACGTCCCTTCAAATATTCTGCCGCAACCTAGAGAAAATAAAGTATCCCCAGTGAATACAACTCTATCCTTTTCAAAATAAAAAGCGATATGACCTGAAGTATGACCAGGAATAAATATAGTTTTAAAATTAAGATTTCCAATTTTAAATCCTTGACCATCTTTTAATAAAATATCAATTCCGGGAATACGCTTTTGATCCTTTTCAAAGCCCAATATTTTTGAGCCATATTTATTTTTTAGTTCGGTGTTCCCTCCAATATGATCAAAATGATGATGAGTATTGAGTATGAAGTCTAGTTTTTTAAATTTTTGATTTATTTTTTTGTCGCACGGACCAAATTCTGAAGGGTCAACAATCGCTACTGTATTGGTTTGATCGTCTTCAATTAAATAACTGTAGTTATCGTTTAGGCAGGGTATGATTTCTATATTCATTCTATCCTATTAAAAAAACTCCTAATTTAGAAAATAAATTTTTTAATTCCAAATTATTTCTTTTTATTAATGAAGTATTATTTTCATTAACACCGATAACTTTTTTTATATTTATATTTTTGTTTTCACAATAATTATAAAGGTCTTTTATAGTACACATATGCAAATTAGGTGTATTAAACCAAGAATTTGGTAATGTTTTTGTTATCGGCATTTTTCCAAAAAATAATAAACTTGTTCTAACTTTCCAAAATCCAAAATTTGGGATAGAAACTATTACAGACTTTCCAATACGTAATAATTCATTTAAAACTTTATCGGGTTTATAAAACGCTTGAAGAGTTTGGCTAAGAACAACATAATCAAATGATTGATTTGGAAACTGATACAACTCAGTTTCCGCATTGCCCTGAATAACTGTTAATCCTTTATAAATACATTCTTGTACATTATTTTGATCGAGTTCTAACCCTCTTGTTTCAATATTTTTTTCTCTAACAAGAAAGTCCATTAAAGAACCATCTCCACAACCTACGTCAAGTACTCTTGTGTTATGAGGTAACAAATCTGCAATTACTTTAAATTCTTTTTTCATTTTTTGAATTTTTCGTACATAGAGTCTATAAAACCTTTTAATGTTTTTAAAAAATCTGGTTCATTCAGTAAAAAAGAGTCGTGCCCTTTATCAGTTACTATTTCCGAGTAAGAAACATCAGCTCCAGAGGCATTTAAAGCGATTACTATATCTTTATTTTCCTTAGTTGTATAAAGCCAGTCTGATGAAAATGAAATTACTAAAAACTTTGTTGATTGATTTTTAAAAGCTTCAACTAGTCCACCTTTGTATTGTTTAGATAGATCAAAGTAATCCATTGCTCTCGTTATATATAAAATTGAATTGGCATCAAATCTTTCTACGAAAGAGCTTCCCTGATGTCTTAAATAACTTTCAACTTGAAAATCTGCATTAAAACTAAATTCGTAATCTGCTTTTTCTTGAAGTTTCCTTCCAAATTTTTCTTGCATACCTTGTTCCGACAAATAGCTTATGTGTCCAACCATTCTTGCAACCGCAAGACCATTTTTAGGCTGCGTATTTTTTAAAAAATATTTTCCATTATCCCATACGGGATCAGCCATAATTGCTTGTCGTGCTAATTCATTTAATGCAATATTTTGAGCACTATGGCTAGAGCTGCAAGCAATGGGAATGGCAGAAAAAGTTTTATCCGGAAAAGTTGCACAAAATTGTAAGAGTTGCATTCCACCCATTGAACCACCCGTTGCACACAAAAGTTTTTTTACACCAAGGTGGTCAAGAAGAGTTTCTTGAGCTCTAACGATATCTTTGATTGTTATTACAGGAAAATCCAATCCATAAGGATGTTTCGTCTCTTTATTAATATCACTAGGCCCCAGTGAACCCATGCAGCCACCGATAACATTTGCGCAGATTACAAAATATTTATTAGTATCTATTGCCTTTCCAGGTCCTACAGCTGTAACCCACCAACCATCTTTTTTAGTCACTGGATTTGTTCCAGCTACGAATTGATCACCCGTTAATGCATGGAATACTAATATGGCGTTATTTTTATCTTCATTAAGCTTTCCATAGGTTTCATAAGCTAGAGGAAAATCTTTTATAGTTTTACCACAATCGAGTTTGAGTGGTTTAGTGATAGTTATTCTGTTTATATTCTCAATTTTTCTATTCATCCAAAAAAAAAGCCCAGCTAAACTGGGCAATACCCTTTTTAGCTAAATTTGTTATGCGCTTGCAATACGGTTAAATCAGCGCGTTACCTATTTACTAGATCATCACAAACTTGTCAATTTTATATAAGATAAAGACTTCTAGAAAAACTCTAACAATTTAGATATTACATTAATAAATGAGGTTACCTAAACCAAATAATATACAAGCAGATAAATACATAGCTGGTATGAGTTTCTTCAAAAAGAGGAGGGCTAGAATAAAACTATCAGCTAATGAGTCAGCTCTTGGACCTAGTCCAAAAGCAAAAAAAGAATATATAAAAGTATCAAAAAGCTTTGCAAGATATCCTGACTCGGACGGAACATTTTTAAGAAAAACTTTATCTAGTAAATTTAAAATAGATAAAAATAGAATTATCTTAGGTTCGGGTTCCGACCAGATTTTTGAACTAATCTGTAAATCATATTTAAAAAAGGGTGACGAGGTAATTGTACCCAAGTACAGTTTTATCATTTACAGAATTTATAGCAAGATGAATGGAGCAAAAGTTATTTACTCAAAAGAAAATAATTTTACAGTTACAGTCAAGGATATTTTAAAAAAAGTTACTAGAAAGACAAAAGCTGTTTTTCTTGCTAATCCTAATAATCCAACCGGAACTTATGTTGCTAAAAAAGATTTATTATTTTTAAGAAAAAAACTAAGAAGTAATATTTTATTAGTATTAGACGATGCTTACTTTGAATACGTAAAACAAAAGGACTATTCTTCAGCTTTAAAATTATTTTCAAATTATAAAAATGTAGTTATGACAAGAACGTTTTCAAAAATTTACGGTTTGGCTGGATTACGAGTAGGTTGGGGGTATGGCTCAAAAGATGTTATTGATGTATTAAATAAAGTTAAGCCACCCTTTAACGTAAATAAAGCAGCTTTATTCGCTGCGTCAGCCGCAGTTAAAGATAGTGCTTGGTTAAATAAAGAAATTAAGCACGTAAACAATTGGAATAAAAAAATGTTTAATGAATTTAAACAAATGAAAATTGAAACAAATAAAAGTTGTAGTAACTTTTTATTGGTTAATTTTAACAAAGTTAAAATTAATTCATCTAGAGTTTTTAAATTGTTAGCTAAAGCAGGAATTTTAGTTCGTAAAATGGATGTTTATGGTATTAAGAATTCGCTGAGAATTACTATTGGAACAAGTGAAGAAAATAGAAAATTAATTTCTAAAATGAAAAAGATATTAAATGTTTAATAAGATTAGTATAATAGGTTGTGGTTTAATTGGGTCTTCTATTTTGAGAGCAATAGATGAAAAAAAATTAGCATCCAAAATAAGTGCCTTCGACAAATCTTCAAAAGTGTCTGAATATTTGAAAAAGAACTTTTCAGTTGAAATTTGCAACAATATATCAGATGTGGTTAAGGATTCTGATTTAGTGATAATATCTTCTCCTTTAAGCAGCTACAAAGAAATACTTCTTTCTATTCAATCTAATTTGAAAGAAAATGTAATTTTAACCGACACAGGTTCTGCAAAAAAAGAAGTGAATAAAATTATTAGCAACTTAAATCTTCAAAATGTTAATTGGATTGCTTCACATCCTATAGCTGGAACTGAGTACAGCGGTCCAGAAGCAGGCTTTGCAAGTTTATTTAAAAATAGGTGGTGCATAATATCAGCAGACAAAAAAGTTGCCAAAGATAAGATAAAAGCTTTAGAAAATTTTTGGTCAAATCTTGGAAGTAAAACTAAATTTATGACATTTAATGATCATGATTATGTTTTATCATTAACTAGCCACTTACCACATGCTGTAGCTTACAGCATTGTAAAAACTGCAATTAATAATGAAGATAAATTTAAGGATGATGTCATTCAATATAGCGCAGGTGGATTGAGAGATTTTACAAGAATAGCAGCATCAGATCCTTTAATGTGGAAAGATATATTCATTGATAATAGTGACAACATTCTTAAGGTTTTAGATAATTACTCAAAGAATCTTAATGAAATTAAAGATGCTATAAAAAATAAAGATAGTAAAAAACTTTTAGATATTTTCTCATCAACTAAAAAAGTACGAAAAGAAATTATTGAAGCTGGCCAAGATACAGATAAACCAGGATTTGGAAGAAAATAATTAAAAGGGGTTAAAAATTTTTAAGAAATTTACTGAAGCGCGAATAAAAGGAGAGGGGGCATCTTTGTTCGTCCGTTATGCCGGACCCGAAAACGCTCCACCAATTGTACTTCTTCACGGTTATCCGCAGACATCTGCTATGTGGCACCGCATGGCCCCGATGCTTGCAAGATCATTTCAAGTTGTGTGTCCGGATTTACGTGGTTACGGAAAATCTGAAAAGCCAGCTTCTGACATATCACACTTTCCTTTTTCTAAGCGTGCAATGGCAAAAGATATAGTCGCTGTAATGAAAAATTTAGGGCATGATAAATTCTTTGTTGGTGCTCATGATCGTGGAGCGCGGGTGGCACATCGACTAGGGCTTGATTATCCTGATAGTGTTGAAGCTATGGTTCTTCTAGATATCGCACCTACACGAGAGATGTATGAAGGAACTACTACTAAGTTCGCGCGCGCTTACTGGCACTGGTTTTTTTTAATTCAACCGTATCCTCTACCAGAACAAATTATATCTAAAGATCCTGAAGCTTTTTGGAAACTAAAGTGTTTCAATCAAACACGAGGTGAAAATCCTTTTTCTAAAGAAGCATTAGCTGAGTATTTAGATGCTTTTAAACAGTCTGATACAATTCATTCGAGTTGTGAAGATTATCGCGCAGCAGCAACCATTGATATCGAGCACGACAATGAAGACAAAGGAAAAAAACTTTTAATGCCTATATTGGCTCTATGGGCAAAACGCGGAGTAATCGAGACTTGTTTTGATGCACTTAAACTGTGGCGTCAACGTGCAAATGAAGTTGAAGGAGAAGCACTTCAATCAGGTCATTATATGGCTGAAGAAATTCCAGAAGAAATTGCTACACGTATGTCTAATTTCTTTTCACGTAATATCTAAATATAAACATCAAAAAGTTTAATTAAATTTTTTAATTTCATTATAGATTTTATTTTCTAAATCTTTAACGAATTCTTCATTATCTTTACCCGACATGATTGGCTCTAAAAATGAAATATTAATATCACCTGGGTATTTCATAAAACTACTTTTTGGCCAAACTTTACCAGTATTAAGAGCTACAGGAATACAGGGTAAATTCAGAGCTTTATAAATTCTTCCAACTCCTTTTTTAAAGGGTGGCTGTTCATCAATTTTAACTCTTGTACCTTGCGGAAATATTAAAAGTGGTCTTTTGTTTTTTTCAATTTTTTCTTTCACTTTATCAAAAAAATTTAAATTTTCTTTTGTTGTTGTTTCTCTAACTATTGCTATCGAACCTATTTTTCGTAAATACCAACCAAATAATGGAATATTAAGCAGTTCTTTTTTTAAAATAAAAATTGGGCCATCTAAGGGAATCTGAAGAGCAAAAGTCTCAAACATAGACTGATGTGCAGAAGCAATAAAGTAATTATCTACTTTTTTAAGATTTTCTATTCCATGAAAAATTACTTTTGTGTTCAAGATAATTCTTAAAATCAGCACTATATATTTTGCAGACAACCTGCCAAAAAAAATTGTGAATTTACTTGGTAAAACTAATGTTGGAATAGCTATAATAAAAATTGTTATCAGACCAATGTACAAAAAAATATTGAAAACTAATGATCTAATTAATTGCATTAAGAATTAATCAATTTAAGTAAATTTTGCTTTTTTCTTATATATCTAAGTTTATTTTTATTGATTAAAATTTCAGCAACTAATGGCCTAGTATTATAATTTGAGGACAATGACGATCCATATGCCCCAACATTAGTTATAGCTACAAACTCATTTTCATTTATTTTAGGATAGTTTTTATAAACTCCAAATTTACAAGTGCTCTCACATATTGGGCCCACAAATTCTATTTTACCTCTCATTCTTGATGATTTTTTAGAAATAGGAATAATTTTATGAAAAGCTTCATACAAAGCAGGACGCATAAAATCATTCATACCAGC
>Ga0315330_10001644_pt1 | contig 15138 bp, 17 predicted proteins | sample M140m34915metaG_FD_203453 | JGI IMG/M metagenome (GOLD analysis project Ga0315330, IMG submission 203453) | Ammonia-oxidizing marine archaeal communities from Monterey Bay, California, United States - M1 40m 34915 | ecosystem: Environmental > Aquatic > Marine > Intertidal zone | place: USA...
TCTGTCGACTTGGGTACCGATATTGATGCCCGCATCACGTTCCGGTACCCATTGTGTTTTACGCGCCGCTCATTACGAACACATGTACCGGTTCTGCATGATTATCGTTCTCGGGCATTCAATGGGGCGATTAAATGTCAAATTTTGAATCTTTAGGTTTATGCAATGATATACTTAAAGCCATAAAAAATGAAGGTTATGACAGACCCACGCCAGTACAAGAACGCGCCATACCTTTACTGATAGAGGGAAGGGATGTGCTGGGAGTGGCACAAACTGGAACAGGAAAGACTGCGGCATTTGCTCTTCCAGTACTAGAAAAATTATCATTTAGTAAATCTCCTGGAAAACGAAATATTAGGGCACTGATACTATCACCTACCAGAGAATTAGCGGCACAAATCGATCAACGCTTCTACGTGTATAGCAAATATATGGATATTCGACATAAGGTCATATTTGGAGGAGTTGGTCAAAAACCACAAGTTCAATCATTAAGAAAGGGCATAGATGTATTAGTTGCTACACCAGGTAGGCTTCTCGATCTAATACAGCAAGGCCACGTTAACCTTGATCATGTGGAATTCTTTGTTCTAGATGAAGCAGATCGGATGCTCGATATGGGATTCATAAGAGACATCAAAAAAATATTAAAAATTCTTCCTAAGAATAGGCAAAATTTACTTTTTAGTGCCACAATGCCACCTAAAATAGCGGATTTAGCTAATTCATTTCTAAATAATGCTGAGATGGTCGACTTAAGCCCCAATGAAATCACAGTGGAGAGAATAGACCAAGCGATATTTTTCGTCCGTAAAGAAGACAAAGTAAAATTAATTATAGACATTATTAAAGAAAATCAAGTTGAGAGAGGCATTATTTTTACTCGTACAAAACATGGAGCGAATAGACTAGTGAAAAAACTCGATAGGGCCAACATATCCGCTTTAGCAATTCATGGGAATAAGAGTCAAGGTGCCCGTACCAGGGCACTCTCGCTATTCAAGAATGGGGGTACGTCACTCCTCGTCGCCACGGATATTGCTAGTAGGGGCATCGATGTTGATGATGTCTCTCATGTATTCAATTATGATTTACCTAATGAGCCTGAAAGTTATGTTCATCGTATTGGAAGAACTGCACGAGCAGGTAAAGGTGGCACTGCATATGCATTTTGTGATGAAAGCGAAAGTGGTTATTTAGTAGGCATCGAAAGGCTGATCGATCAGAAAATTCCAGTTATCGATGGTCATCCTTATCACTTTACTAAAGCGATTCCAAAGCCGAATCAAAAGCCAGGGAAGATAAAAAATAGTAAAAATTCTGGTAATTCTGGCAATAATAAGAACGCCCGTCATAGAACAAGAAGAAGGAGAAGGAGAAAAAATAATTCCCAATGAATGTTTTGAATACAGTGTTTAGTGCCATCTAGGGTGGTATCATCTTCCCTAGGGAAATTGACGCTTAAATAAAATAGGGAAGGTCATGGCTTGAGCCCATGATCATCCAATTAGCAGCCGTTCTGTACGCCCTGCTAATTTTCGGAATCATCTCCTTCCAGGTCGCATTGGTCGCTGGGGCTCCTTGGGGTCACCTGACTCAAGGTGGACGATACCAAGGGCAACTGCCCATGCGGGGCCGTATGGTCGCCGGGGGGTCAATCGCCCTGTTGCTTTGCATGGGCGCAGCAATCGCCTCGACCGCTGGACTAGTTCGTCCCTCGCCCGCCTGGGCCGGGCCGTTAACGGTGGGCGTACAGACGCTGTCGGCCGTGGCCAACTGGGCCACGCCATCTACCTCTGAACGGTGGTTATGGGGCCCCATCAACACAGTGATGCTCGCAGCGGCGCTCTTCGTAGTCGCCCTAGTATGACTACATCAACTAGAGTAGGGAGTTATTTTCAAAAGAATGCGATTAGCCGTGTTCATTAGTCAGGAGCCTGTAAGATGACATTAGACATATTTTCTATCTCATTGATGCTATCGATATTATTCTGTTCCTTGGTTGCTGGTTTATTGTTTGGATTTGCTGTGGTGGTGATGCCCGGTATTGCTAGACTTTCTGATAGAGATTTTCTTATCTCGTTCAAACTAATGGATGGAATTATTCAAAATAATCAGCCAGTCTTTATGCTGGTTTGGGTAGGTTCCGTAGTGGCAATAATGGCTACGTCAATCCTTGGTGTTCAAAATCTAGTTACCAGTCAAACTAATCTGCTTTGGCTGGCATTAGCATTTTATCTTCTAGGAGTCCAATTACTCACTGCTCGTTTTAATATCCCCCTAAATAATGAGTTGCAAAATATGGATATAATGAAATTGGAGGAATCAGAATTAGCAATATTTCGATCAAAGTTCGAAACAAAATGGAATCTTTGGAATAGATTCAGGGTGTTAAATGCAATTGTTTCAGTGACAATAATGCTTTTTCTGTTATCTCAATTGTAATCTAGGGTTCATGGAACAACCCGTTGTTTAGAGGGCTGTCAACTACGCTACCGTTGCAGGCATATACGCATTGAAGTGGTCCCCAGATATTTGATAAAGAACCGGAGTTTTTCTCAGAATTAGTGTCTGTGCCACATACGCCTCTTGCCAAATTCATTCATTGGACCTTCATTCCATTGTATGTTTATGGAATCGTCAAACAAGTGAATGACATTTCGGAGCTTGAAGACAGCGGATTGCTCATTTTGGAGGTCATCTTCGCAACAGTCTTCCTGTTGATTGTTATATTGCGCTTTACTTACATGAGGCGCTTCAAGACATTTCAAGGTGCGAAAGAACATGTTCACATTGTGCACTATTACTTTGCCCGCATCGTACATAGGGCGATGTATGCTTGCCTAATTCTCCTGCCACTTACTGGATTAATCATCGCAGGATTGTACAATCAGGGATATACAGATGAGGAGCAAACCATTCTTGATCTTGTTTTGGAGATTCATGGAGCAGCAGCAGATTTGAGTTATGTTCTCATTGCGCTCCATATCTCAGCTGCGATCTACTCTCGAATTAAGGGTGAAGGAGTGTGGTCATCAATGGTTCCCATACTCAAAGAAAGTGGCCCCACAGATAACGAGATAGTCAAGAAAATTGCGGGGTTTGAGAACACGATTTACGAGAAAATTAGCAACCTCACTTCTTCAAAGGATTCCGATTGACTGATTCACTCCAGCCGACATACTGAGCCTCATTAGATACGCTACCCTATAGGACAAGCGACATACACAACTTCAATTGGCCTATGTTGGACACAGGGCCATGACACAGAGGTCATTGAGCTCACTTAACTGGGTGAGCCAGTTTCTCGAAGGGACCCCCGGAGACGAGGTGACCGGGGGTAGTCCAAGACAGGTTCCTGGGGCGTGCTGGTCGAGAGTTAGGCCGGAGCCGATGCCTGAACCGGTGCTGAGGCTCTGGTCGGATGAGGTGGCCAGAGAGATTGGTCTGGAGGTTGCGGAGCCGGGGCTGCTCGGTGGTAATGGGCTGGTCGAGGGGATGGATCCATACGCCCAGAGGTACGGTGGGTACCAGTTCGGAAATTGGGCCGGCCAGCTCGGGGACGGCAGGGCGATCACTCTGGGCGAGGTTGTCAAAGGAAATGGAGTCATGGAACTGCAGCTGAAGGGGTCGGGAAAGACGCCCTACTCCAGATTCTCCGATGGCAGGGCGGTGCTCCGGTCGTCCATTCGCGAGTTTCTGTGCAGCGAGGCGATGCACCACCTCGGGGTGCCGACAACGCGAGCTCTTTCTCTGGTCACTACGGGTGAGGACGTGATTCGGGACGTAATGTACGACGGGAGACCGGCACCCGAGCCAGGTGCTATAGTCTGCAGAGTGGCTGAGAGTTTCATCCGGTTCGGGAGCTTCGAGATTCACTCGATGTCGGGGGATGAGCGGACCCTACGGATACTGGTGAACGACACGGTGAGGCGACACTTCCCTGGGCACTCTTCGGACACCGACGAGGGACTGGTTGAGTGGCTAATGGAGGTGGCTGCGAGGACGTCACAGACCATAGCCCACTGGATGCGAGTCGGCTTCGTGCACGGTGTAATGAACACCGACAACATGTCCATCCACGGGCTTACGATAGACTACGGGCCGTACGGCTGGCTAGAGGGATTCGAACCGGGCTGGACCCCAAACACAACCGATTCCAGGACAAGGAGGTACAGTTACGGCCAGCAGGCACAAATCGGAGCTTGGAATATCGCCCGCTTGCTCGAGGCCATCTCGCCGCTGATGGAGGATCCGGTGAGGCTTAACGGAGTCCTCGACTCCTACTACGACTCCTACCGAGAACACAGCAGCAGGATGTGGGCGGAGAAGCTCGGGCTTGACGAGTTTGAGGAGGGGGACGGTGATCTGGTCACTGATCTTACATCGAATCTCCAGCTGACCGAGACCGACATGACAATCTTCTTCAGACTGCTTTCGACTATCGATGGGACGGATTTAGAAAACCTAGATCCAGCCTTCTACGACGAAGGGGAAAACCGGTCGAACGAGTGGAACGCATGGCTGACTAGGTGGTGGGACAGGGTGGATGGAAAGCCTGACAGGGGGGCTATGCTACAGGCCAATCCCAAGTACGTACTCAGGAACTGGATGGCCCAACTGGCGATAGATGCCGCAGAGAAGGGAGATTACTCGGTGGCAATGGAGCTCTACGAGATGCTCAAGAATCCGTACAGCGAACAATCCGAGCATGAAGAGAAGTGGTTCAGCAAGCGACCTGAGTGGGCCAGGAATCGAGTCGGCTGTTCGATGCTATCCTGTTCCAGCTGAATTTGAGTGACTTATCGATCTGACTGCGATACATCTCACACGCTACCCTTGTCGATGGGTTCGTCAACAAGGGTTTTAAGAGCAAAAAACATAGAATTAGCATGGTTGGTAAGATAGTCGTTGCCATCCTACTCATATCATCATCGATGAGTGGGTGTTTAACTAGCGAGTACGATGAATCAGAAAACTCTTCGGAACCAAGCACCCCAGATATCGAAACTCCTGCTCTGATTGAAGAATGTATGACATTCACGGAAATGGAAAGATGTTGGTTGATCCACGTCCCTACTGGTTATGATGAGGTTCAAAAACATCCGTTAATTGTCAATCTTCACGGTTACACAGGCAACAAAAATGCACTATACAACTACTCTCATTTTGATGTAATTGCTGAGGAGAATAATGTGATAGTGGTTTATCCTCAAGGGTACGAGGATTCTTGGAATGCTGGATGGTGTTGCGGAGAAGCCAAGGATGAGGGAATTGATGATGTCGGATTCATAACCGACCTCATTGATCACATCAGCAGCAATTTCTCAGTAGACAGCTCCAGAATTTATTCTTCTGGCCATTCGAATGGTTGTGCGATGACTCATAAATTAGCAAGCGAGGCAAGCGAGATATTTGCTGCAGTAGGTTGCATGGCCTTGTATTTGTTGGAAAATCCATCGCCGACCTACACTCCTGTTTCTTTGATTGAGGTTCACGGGCTACTTGATCAGATTATTCCGTATGGCGCATCATACCCATCATCGCTATATTTCGATCTATCACTTGAAGGAGAGGAGGGTGCAATCCAGAATATCATGGACTGGGGGGATATGAATGGTTGCTCGGGTGGCTCCCTACCCACAATTTACGAGGAGTATTACGACTACTCAGTAATGGGCTACGATGATTGCGATGGTGATACGGAGGTTCAGTTAGTCACACTGAATTTCGCGGCGCATTCTCCTTATCCTTCGAACTCATATTTTTTTGATAATCCTACAAATGTAAACACCGTGCAGATAGTCTGGGATTTTATGAGTCAATTTTCCAACCCATCCCCCACAGAATCCAATTAATCTTGGGCAGGGTTATTTGTAACAAAGGGACCCTAGCGTGTGAGCGGTATCGCAGTCAGTCGGTATGTGAACTACAGGTAAAGGAATATTAAAACAGTAAACTCCACGAAAAAATATGCCTGTCTGGGATCGGCTTAGATTCATCGAAGAAAATTATGAGAAGATTTCCAATGATGAGAATTCTTTTCTTATGGTCAAAATCATCATCGCCCTGATCATTTCTTACCCGGTTGCAAAGTTGTCAATTTGGCTCGTTATATTTCTATGGGAGGTCGTTATCTTTCTCTGGGAGTGGGGATTCGAGCCTTTGATCCAAGCATTAAATAATTCTGAGAACTGAATGCTATACCGCTCACAAGCTACGGATTACTGTGAATCCGTCATCCCTCCACAGATTAAGGAATGGTTATGTATCTCTCAGACAAGAGCCTCAATCTCTCCTCCAAATCCTCAAGGCTCACATCAGCATCATCATCAGCATTGATTAGGTCGGTATTGCGCCTAATCAGGTAGCGGCCAAGAAGAATCAACGTCAAGAAACTAATGGAATTTGTGAACAAAATTTCCCAATCTTTGTTAGCAATAGAAATAATGGCATTAATGACAGAAATTGGAAACGGCAGCAATAAAAAAATGAAAAGGAACATTGGCAAGGTTAGTATGCGTTTGAGTGGATGGGTTGGCCCATGGAACACAGGTTCTCCATTTTCATCTAAAGTGAAATTAGAATTACGGTATGCGTCAGAGCTTTTTGGGACAAGAAGACCGTTGCTTGTCTCGCCAGATTCTTTGGTTAACTTCACGTATCCAAAGAAATCAGAAGGGTGGTGCTTCCATCGAACTTTGTCCATCCACTTGTATCTGATGATTTCGTTATGGTGCACATGATCCGGATCCCTGAGCGCTGCCCAGTAGTGGTCGTTGATATCCTTGTCCGAAATAGCGCCTTTCAGGAGGAAGTACTCTATTTGTGCCTTTGGAACCAAAGGAGAGAGCCGTCCAGAATTCGATATTGATATGAAAGCGAAATATGGGCCGAGTGCGAGCTGCACAAAGATACCGGTGAAAAAGAAAAGCGTCTTCAAATTCATCCCTATGGTACCGGTTTCGCCCTCTGCTGGAAGCCCGATGTTCCACAATATCCAGCCAGTAAAGAAGAACAAGATACCGCATACGCCGAGGAATATCCTGTAGACGATCCCTGTGCTTGGCTTATCCTTCGCCCGGATTGCCTCAATCAATTTATTCTCAAACTTGGCATCGTGGTACCAACGGAGCTTCCACCATAAGGGAGCAAATTCTTCTGCATCCTCCGTCATCGTATCTCCCGACAAGAGGTCTCTCTATCATACATGTGGCGTATTCCTAGCGTGAATTCTACCGGTATCATCGAGGGTTCATTGAGCCACCCCTCTATGATACGGACCATCATCATGGGTCTGTAGGTAGAGCCCAGGGTGATGGATGCGTCACAAAGTAACCGTTGTACTCCTAGGCATCATATTCCCTAGGGAAGATGATGCCCCGCAGTGTCAGGGTTGCTTTGTGACGCACCCATCATCGACGGTATGCCCAGTCAACCCAAGCATGCAGGATCCATCAGCAAGGGTGGATGGGTAGAACCCCGAATGACGCCCCCATTTCCTCACCTAATCGCGCGAGGGGTATAGGGCACTGGCCCCGCCTCATCCAGGATCCATTCCTCGAACACGTACTCCTCTGTGGATATCCTCAGCAAGAGGAGGTCAACCTCATTGTTCTTGGCGACTCTCTTCATCCCATTGCCTCCGTAATCTCCTCGATGACCGAGAAATCGGGGAGGTATGTCTTGCTCTCCCAGATGAGTTGTCCTTCGTTATCTAGGATTTGCAGCGTCGGGGTCACGGGGTTGTTGAAGGCCACCGTCAGCGGGACATCGCTAACCTCTCCCGAAGTGGCATCCCAGGCGGAGGAACCATCGTCCGGCAACAGAACGGGCCAGGGGCTGTAGTTCTCAGAGGAGTTGTTGCCGTAGGTCCTGTTGACGTAGGAGTGATCCTCGAAGCTTGGGTATCTGTGCACGGTGACAATGTGAGCATCCTCGGATATGGTCCCGTTCTCAACGCAACCCCTGATCATCTGAGTCCACTGATGGCAGCCGTTACAGCCAGCAGCTGCCCAGAGTATCAGAGTACTCTCGTTTTCAGACTCTTCCAGCAGATTGTATGTGTGCCTGCCATCGACATCCCTGCCAAGCGTCTGGGCAACGATATTAATCCCCCGAAGCTCAACATCATCATCACTTGAGAGCTCTTGAATTTGGCTATCGCTCTCGGAAACACAACCTGGCAGGGCAAAAAGCGCGATTACTAGGAATAGGACCCTATTCATGATGATAGGATTCACCTATGAGGGATAAATGGTTGTTCTGGAATCAACGTCTTTTCGTTCAGTGGTGGAGGTTCAATGGACTTTATCCCCTCACTCATCCATTAGGAATAACGACAGTTAAAATGATGGACGCCAATGCCAGAAGCATGTTGGAGAAACTGGATCTACCGGTTCATCTAGCAGAGCGGTGCATACAAAGGTCGGAAAACAACGATACCCCCTCATTCGTGCTTCACTGGATGCGAACAGCGATTAGGTTAGACGAGTGCCCCACATTCGACTCCGCTAGGCATGCATCCCATTCTCTAGGTGTGCCATTGCTGATTTACCACGGTATTGACGAGAGGTACCCCTTCGCATCGTATCGCCATCATAGATTCTTACTCGAAGGAGCCGCGGATGTAGCAGACAGGGCCGAATCCATCGGCGTAGACCATCTTGTTCACGTTTCCAGAGAAGGGAGCAGGGGTTCTTTCCTAATGTATTTGGCAAAAGAATCGGGCCTTGTTTTCACCGATATGGTTGACCTTCAACCATGGAAGAATTGGGCAGATAGGGTTAGCGAATGCTGCTCTCTCGTGGAGGTCGACTCCCATTGCGTGCTGCCTAGACCTGTCTTCGGGAAGTCAAAGGAAAGGCCGTTCAGATTCAGACAAGCGACAAAGCTCGAGATGCGGGAGAGGGCGATTAGGAATTGGCCCATATCCAGAGCAGGGATAGAGAGAATGCCGAAATCGTGGGAGCCACCCTTCGAGCCTGTTGACGTTCGACTGGAACTGTCAAGGGACGGAGGTGCAGGGCTTCTTTCCACATGCGAAATAGATCCAACCGTGGTAGCAGTGGATGGAATCACCGGGGGTTCCTCGCATGCGATAGAGCATTGGGAAAATTGGCTCAAGTCAGGAATAAGGAGATATCACATGAAGAGGAACAACGCAGCGCTTAGTGACGGCGTCAGCCGGATGTCGCCATGGATTCACTATGGCATGATTTCCGTCACTAGAGTAGTGAGGGATGCTATCTCGATAGGTGGCAAGGGCGCGGAGAAGTTCCTCGATGAGATGCTAGTTTTCAGGGAGCATGCACAACACCATGCCCATGCAGTTACCCACCCCGAGGATTGGTCCAATATTCCTAGTTGGGCGATTTCATCATGGAACGAGAGGACGTTAGTGACTCCCGAAAAATCGCCCATCGAACTAGAGAGGGGTAGGTCTGGAGACCTGCTCTGGGACTCAGCCCAGATTGGACTGCTCAGGCATGGTTCGATGCACAACAACGTACGGATGACTTGGGGCAAGGCCTTTGCAGGTTGGAGAGCTGATCCGGAAGATGCCATGCATCTAGCCCTGGAGATGAACAATAGATTCGCAATGGACGGAAGGGACCCAAGCTCAATTGCTGGCGTCCAATGGTGCTTCGGTCTTTTCGACAGAGCCTTCGGGCCTGCCGACCGAGTTATGGGTAAAGTGAGGAAAAGACCCACTGGAATGCACCAGAGTCGCCTTGACATGCATTCCTACGTCGAGCTGACAAACAAGGCGACAGCAGGAGGGAAGATGGACGTGGGGATCGTCGGAGGGGGCCTCTCCGGAATGTTCGCAGCCAGACTGCTTTCCGATTTAGGACACAATGTCACCGTATGGGACAAGGGTTCCAGAGTAGGGGGCCGACTGACCGGTTGGGAGACGGATTCAGGCGCGAATATACAGTTGGGGGCAAGGTCTCTTGACTCGATTCCAAGTTGGATGGCAAGATTTACCGATGAATGGGTCAGGATTGGTTTGGTTAGGCGCGAGGGGGGGACACTCGTCCCCGTCACTCCATTTCCGAGTCTGCTAGACCATTTGTCTGAAGGGACGCATATCTCACTAGGGCACAAAGTTACTGGCATTGAATCGATTGAAGATGGGGCACTAGTCTCAACTGAGTTCGACGGCGAAGAGAGTACCTCGAGGTGGGATAGGGTGCTAGTGGCGATCCCAGTTGAACAGGCCAGTAAAATTGGGAAGAAACTAGGTGTGGAGATAGAAGGAGATAGTTTTCCCAGTATCATCGCTTGGGGACCCTGCGATAAATTCCCGGATCAACTGCCCGACAACCTGAGCATCTACGAAGTGGACGTTTCGACAGTACTTGTCGAGATGTCCCCTGAAATGAGCGATAGGCTAATCGAAATGGAAAAGGAGGAGATATCGAAAATGGTCGCTGAAAAAATAGGATCAGCTGGCACAGGATGGAAATGCCACAAATGGAGATACGGCAGAGCTAGAACTGGCCCCGGGAAAGTGATTTCCAAACATGCCCTGTCATTCATCGGCGATGCATTCGGAAAGGATCTAGGTTCAGCAGGGGCTGCTCTGGAATCCGCAGCAAGAGCGGTCTCGAACATACATTTGTCCGTACTGGAGGCAAAGTATAGCAGAAGGCCCATCCAATCGGCTATATCGGATTGGTGGAACGTCGATTCAGGCCGATAGCCTACTTGGGCCAAATGGCGTTTCCTTGGAAGTAGGAGTTGCGCCCATATTTTCTCCATAGTTATTGCCAGAAATCCGATAAACACCTGTTGATATGTAAATGGAGAAAGGCCATGTCATGGACAGAATGTACGGAATCTACAACGCAGACGGTGGGATAATGGGTGAGCTTGCCTATGTATGGGGCAAAATCAGGGGTACGGCCCACTGCGCCCTTTGTGACATAACCCACAGAGGAGTCTCGAAGAAGCGAGAGTGGAAGCAGCTAGAGAGTGCCCTCACAGTCCCGATAGAGCTTCTGCACATCAACGAGCAAGAGCCCACGCTAGCCGAGTTTACCAGTGGCCTTACACCTTGCGTGGTCGGCGACTACGGTGGCGAGCTCCGGATTATCATGAATGATGCGGAGCTGGAGGCGTGCGGCAAGTCCGTCGACAAGTTCGAGTCCTCAATCGCATCGAAACTCAACTAACCATTATGGTGGCCTATGCCATTCAGGGGTCATTCAGTAGACCCTCGATGATGCCGGTGTATTCACGTTAGGGAAGATGATGCCCCCGAGTACTACGGTTACTTTGCGACGGATACGTAATCCTGGGTTCTACCTACTAACCCATTATGATGGTCCGTATCATAGAGGGGTAGCTCAATGAACCCTCGATGATACTGGCGGAACTCATCTTAGCGCGTGACTCTAGTCGAATGCTCTGAATCAAGAAAACAACCCAATTTGCTTATGCCCATTGTCTAGTTAGGATACCCATGAAGAATATGGCATCAACACTTGTCTTGCTATTTTTCGCATCCAGCCTAGCCGGGTGTGTAACTACTGATGAAGACAGGAGCACCGACCAAGACTCTAGAATCGCCGATTTAGAAGAGTCACAACTGGAATTGACACTTGTATTGGCGGAACAGGAGCAAACAAATTCAGATTTGTTGGCTTCAATTTCACAGATTGAGTCCGCAAATATGCAAGCGATACAGGAACTGGAGGATGATTACCAGGAGTCATTGGCCGATTTGGAATCGAGCTATCTGGCAGCCATGGAGGCAGCGGCGATTGTGAACAGTCAATCCTTGGAGGAAATCAATGCAACAAATGCGGCTTCCATAGACAATCTGCTAGCCTCACTGAACACTCTACAAAACAACTTGCAGAGTAGCCAAGACTCAATTGATCAGATTTCACTGATTGTTGATGAGTTGGAAAACGAGAACACAACCGACGGGGACTACAGTTCTCAAATCGCTTCATTGCAACAATCGTTACAGTCTCTTCAATCAAGTCTGCAAACTTCGATTTTAGATATTGAGAACAGGTTGGATAATACTAGAGCGATTAATGACTTCTCTTACCTAGATTTCCGAGGTGCACAACTGTTCAATTTCAATAATGGTTTGGGGGTACAAATGGACCCACCAATTTTCGATTTTGCCATCATGGATAATGCTAGCTTGAGTTACTCCAACTTTTCTGACGCTAGCTTCGTTAACGCTAATCTAGTTGGTGCAGACGGTATCTTTTCTACATTCCATCGTACTGATTTTTCCGGTGCCCAAATGTACCAAGGAATATGGAGACAAAGTGATTTCAGCGATGCATTATTCGTTGGCAGTCAATTAGCCTACACAGAATTCAGGTGGAGTGATTTGTCCGGTGCCAATCTATCGGGCGCGGTTATGTACGGTGGCAGTGATTGGATGGGTGTCAACCTTTCAGGTGCTGATCTAACAAATGCATGGATGTATGATGTGGATCTAAGCGGTGCTGATCTAACTGATGCTGACCTGACTGGTGCAAGACTTGCCTACCTAAACCCATCATACGGGCCCGCGGATATTACAGGCGTAACATGGACCAATGCAATCTGCCCAGATGGAACACATGCATCTGCAGTAGGGAACACCTGTGCCAATAACCTTTGAACAAAGAGGAGAGAAGGTAACATGGGACGGCGCCCCCCACTTCTTCTCGCCTTGGCATTAATGCTTAGTGTGTTGAGCTTCAACGCCTCAGCAGAAGACGGGGATAATGATGGTGATGGTGATGGTTGGACAGATTACCATGAAGAGTCTTGTGGAACCGACCCAACGAGCTCGCAAGATGTTCCACAGGACACGGACTCATCGGGAATCTGCGATAATCTTGATCCCGATGATGACAACGATGGCTGGTGGGATAATATCGAGCAAATATGCGGCTCTGACCCATTGATCGTAGATTCTGTCCCAAAAGACTTGGATGGTGACGGAATCTGCGACACACTGGACAAGGATACAGATGAGGATGGATGGAGTGATATGGATGAAATTCTCTGTGAATCCTCACCGATAGACAACAACAGCGTCCCTCTGGATTCGAATGGAGACGGGAGATGCGAAGTGCTATCCATTCCCCTTCCAGCTATGTACGAGCCAAACCAGCAAGAGGTTGTTCTCAATCCAGTCACAATTCAGATTGCAGCAGGTGGCTCGGCGACAATTCTGGCTGCTGGAACAGTATATTCCGTCGAACCATTAAGATGGTCAGCGTCAAGGAAAATGTGGTTGAGTCTTCCCATGATGTTCGGGATAGTTCGCAAAACCAAAGACGGAGAGTTTCAGAGAGGACGTCTTTACGGATATATCGAAAGCAACCCGGGAATTCACCTTTCGGCTCTAACACGTCTTTCAGATTTAGGCAACAACCAAGCTACATATCATCTCGATAGATTGGAGAAGGAAGGTCGTATTTGGTCACGGAGAGAAGGGAGGCTTCTGATATTCTTCGCGGATTCAATACCAATGGGCGAGTCATTCTCCGGCCCACTTCTGGATATCAACTTCAGCAAGAATTCGATAAAGCGTTCGATCCTGATGCATCTAAATCAATCTGAGCTTATGGATTTGGCAGGACCTAGTGGCTCTCAAATGGCCAAGGAATTGGGAGTCTCTCCTCAAGTATTCTCATATCACATTCGCTCTTTAATAGATTGGGAGATGGTTGAGAGAAAGCGTTCCGGATTGAAGGTCTCACTATTCATTACAGAATTAGGAATTGAGGCGCTGACTGGAATTGAAATCGACGCAGAACAGTAATTCTCAGAATAAAACAGTAGGGTTGGTTGTAACCAAGGGGCCCATGTGTATGCGGTCATCATCTAGGGTACCGTTAATGACGCAGGCATCAGAGAGGGGTACGGAATCTTACGCATGAATCATAGAGGGAGCCCCTTAGTGACAAACATGGAGCACCCTTATGGCGTAGTGGGAATCTTACTTGCCACGTACTTCTGGTACTGGCTCTATTTTGGACGTTATCGTAACGAACAGACATGATTCATCATAGAGGGTAGGCGGCATGGTGGTGACATCTCAGAGGGTTCCATTTGTTCCTTGTCTGAAAAATGCAAGCACGTCCCCATATGTCTCATCGTCTGAAGATGGCAGATGGTGATCCGCGGTGCTGCTGATTATTATCGTCGGCTCCTGGTAAACACCTGCGAGTTCTTCTACCCCGAATATGAAAACATCATTGTCTCCGCCGAAAATAAGCGCATCTACATCCAGGGGGGCTACTTCGTTTATGGTGTCGTTGAGCCCGGAGTGAGTCGTAGGCAGGTATCCGTTGAAAAGGAACGCTTTCTCGAAGGATGTATTGGAGTTGGCGATGTAAACAGTCGCCATCGGGCACCCCTGTGAGTATCCAAGGATGCCGTAGAAGGGGCCATGCTCCTCCACTATTCCGTCTAGATACTCTATCGATATGTCTGCCCAGGTCCTATCCTCATTGGGCTCTCCCTTCCCCCCCGGGGGGTCAGCGTACCAGCATTGATCGCACATGCTGTCGTGGTCAGGAGCATCTGCGAAGAAGAACCCGAACTCCGGGAGGTCGGACATCAGGTCCTGCATCCCAGGCTGGCCCATTAGCCCTTCTGGACTGTCTCCACCTCCATGCAAAGCAAGTATCTTGAATTCGCCAGTGTAAGCTTCTGCCTCCACCGAGTCTTCTTCCGAGCCAGTGCACCCCGTAAGGGTGGCAAGGAATATGAGTAAGAATAAATTTAGTGCGCAGACCTTCATGATGCTTGCATCTTATTCTCCTTTATGATGAGTCTGTCGACTTGGGTACCCTACATGACGAATACGTCATAGAGGGGGGCCCTTAGTGGCAAACATGGATGAGGAGAAAGGAAGTGAGCTCAATGGGAACGAGTCTTCAATGAGCCTAACCAACTTGTTGTTAGAAGGCATCAAAGGATTCCTTTTGGGTCCTGCTGGAATCCAAATTGGTATAGGCTTGACTATAATTATAGTATCCAAGGTAATGGGTTATTGGTGAACCCATTGATATTTCCAGACTGAATTAATCGGCTATCTATCCGTCCTTTCAGAGGCTAGCGTATTTGATGGATAGCACTACAACGGTTACTTTGTGACATACT
>Ga0315330_10001648_pt1 | contig 15132 bp, 11 predicted proteins | sample M140m34915metaG_FD_203453 | JGI IMG/M metagenome (GOLD analysis project Ga0315330, IMG submission 203453) | Ammonia-oxidizing marine archaeal communities from Monterey Bay, California, United States - M1 40m 34915 | ecosystem: Environmental > Aquatic > Marine > Intertidal zone | place: USA...
AACTTTATAGAAAAAACTTTGATACCTTGAGTCAATGGATAATCACTTATCCAGATCCATTCTCCGTTAGGATCTGCATAGAAAGAAGAAACTTCTTTTTTATTTTCATACAAATATATATGAACATTAGGTTCTGACTGTCCAGCCATTACTGTGTCGCCATCTGGGCTAACTCTTATAATATCAAATGTAAGTGGTGTGTTTTCATCAGAGATATTGTGTAATTCTCTATTTTCCTTGATAATATTTGATGGAATCGTAATTTCATCAACCTCCATGTTACCTTGCATTATAACGTTTGGTAATAGGTAGAATAAACCTAGAGAGAAGGACAATAAAAACAATATAGATAGTATTTCTTTTTTCATTTTGTTAATCTAATAATAATAATATATCGAAAATTTCTTTTTCCAATAATTTTATATATTTAAAATGAAGTTAAATATAGGTTTTTTTTTAGGTTCACAGTGCGGCAAAAGTAAAAACTACTCTTTACTTGTCAATAAAGTTTCTCGATGGATTAATGAATCTAATCACAATATAGTTTTTGGTGGAACAGAATCTGGGCTCATGTTAAAACTTGTTTCAAATTTAAATAATAAAGATATCAAGGTAACTTCTATTATTCCCAAAGTGTTAAGTAGTAAATACAAAGAGCTTAAACACTATAATGAACTTATAGTCACCAATGACCTAAGTGAAAGAACTAATCAATTTATAAAAAGGTCAGATTTTTTTGTGGTATTACCTGGTGGTATAGGTACTTTATTTGAATTAATTGAACTAATTAATAAAAGAATTCTTAATGAAACAAAAAAAAAGATATTCTTACTAAATGATCTTAACTACTGGAAACCATTAATTGGGTTAATAAATCATATGATAAAAGAAAAGTTTTTAGATGATAAAATATTTAGAAATAACGTTGAAATACTTCAACTAGATGAACTTAAGGAAAGAGTGAAGTATGCCAAATATTGATGTTAAAAAACCAATTGTTGAAATAAATGGAGATGAGATGGCCAGAGTTATGTGGGATAAAATTAAATCAGAATTAATATTTCCATTTCTGAATTTAAAACTTATAGAATTTGATTTAGGTATAAAGAATCGCGATAAAACCGATGATAAAGTTACAACAGAGGCTGGATTAGCAATAAAGAAATATAATATTGGAGTGAAATGTGCAACAATTACTCCGGATGATAAGAGAGTCCAAGAATTCAATCTAAAAAAGAAATATCCATCTCCAAATGGAACAATCAGAAATATTCTTAACGGAACAATTTTTCGTGAGCCGATAATAATAAATAAAATACCTAGATTTATAAGACACTGGAGTGAATCTGTTATTATTGCAAGGCATGCCTTTGGAGATATCTATAAATCACAAGAAATAAAAACTAATAAAAAAGGTAAATTATACCTTAAGTTTGAAAGTGATGATAAGGAAGTTTTAATCGAAAAAGAAGTATGTAAATTTGATTCACCCGGTGTTGGGTTATCCTATTTTAATAGTAATAAATCAATCCATGACTTTGCAAAATCGTGTTTCAATTTTGGTCTTAGAAGAAAGTTACCAGTTTATCTTTCAACAAAAAATACGATTCTTCAGAGCTATGACGAGTCATTCAAAGAAATTTTTGAACAAGTCTATAATGATAAATTTAAAAAAGAGTTTGAAAAACATAATATTTTTTTTCAGCATAGACTTATAGATGATATGGTTGCATGTTTAGTCAAATGGACTGGAGGATTCTTATGGGCATGTAAAAATTATGATGGTGATGTTATGTCTGATCTGGTTGCTCAAGGATTTGGTTCACTCGGTTTAATGACATCTGTACTTCAAAGTCCAGACGGAAAAATTATAGAAACAGAAGCCGCACATGGGACAGTGACAAGTCATTACAGACAACATCAATTAGGTTTAAATACATCAACTAACCCTATTGCTTCAATCTTTGCCTGGACAAGGGCACTTCATCATAGAAGTAAAATTGACTCAAATAAACAACTAGAAATTTTCGCAAAGAAGTTAGAAGACTCCTGTAAATATACCCTCAATGAAGGAATGATGACGAAAGATTTAGCACTAATGGTAGGGCCTGATCAAAAATGGTTAACAACAGATGAACTTCTAAAAGCTGTCAATTATAATTTTAGAAATAAATAATGTTTAAGTAATAAATTTAGAGATATTATTCTTTAAATCATTAACTTTGTTATTATATGGAGCACCACCTTGAGCTAAATCATTTCGGCCTCCACCACCCTTTCCTCCAAGATAATCTATAAGTTTTCTGAGTATTATATTGGCATCGAAATTTTTTAGTAAGTCTTTAGATACACTTATAACAACTGATACTTTTTCATTTGAAATCGTGAAAAGTACTATCACCCCAGATTGAAATTTTGATTTAATATGATCTGATTTATTTCTTAAATCTTTGGGTTCACATTCTATTTTTTGATAATAAACGTCTATTTCTTTGAGTTTTAAAATATTATCCTCAGAAAAAAAATCATTATTTTTTTGAGTACCTTTTCTATATTCTGAAAGCTCTTTCTTAATATTTTCCAACTTATCGATTATATTTGAATCATTTGCCTTGAGAAATAATTTTATATTATCAAGCATAATAATTTTTTCTGTTACATATTTTTCAGCTATCTCACCAGTTATTGCTTCAATTCTTCTAACGCCTGATGAAACTGATGTCTCATTTAATATCTTAAAGAATCCAATTTGTCCTGTTGTATCAACGTGAGTTCCACCGCATAATTCAATAGAAGATATATTTTGTCTATTTTCATCAATCAATGAAATCACTCTTACATTATCTGGGTATTTTTCACCAAATAGAGCAATCGCACCAGATTGCAGTGCTTGCTTTACTGGCATCAACTTTATTTTTGAGCTAATATTAGATCTTATTGATGTATTAACCATTGATTCTATTTCATGTATTTGTTCATTAGTTAATTGATCAGTCGAAGTGTAGTCGAACCTTAGTTTTTCTTCATTAACTAAGGAACCTTTTTGAGTAACATGAGGTCCAACTACAATTCTCAAAGATTCATGTAATAGATGGGTGGCTGAGTGATTATTTCTTATTTTGCTTCTTCTATCTTTATCTACTTTTAGTTTGTAAATTGAGTTTACTTTTATTTCCTCAGTAATATTTTTTAAAGTATGAATATAAATATTATTTTGTATAACCTGAGTATCTGTTACTATTGCAACTAAATTTCCTCGGAGATTGTAGATTGAACCAGAATCTCCAACTTGACCACCTGATTCTGCGTAAAAGGGAGATTTATCAAAAATTAGTTCAACATTTTTACTTTTACTATTCACATCATTTACAATTTTCCCATTATTTATGATTTCTAGGAGTGTAGCCTCGCATTGATTTTCTTGGTAACCACAAAATTTTGTAGATTTAAGTTTATCACTAAGTTTATTATAAATAATAACATCATATTTATTTTTGTCGTTTGCTTGGAAAGCCTTTTGCTTTTTTTTGGTTTGCTCTATAATTTCATCATATTCCTCTAGATTTAATTTTATATTTTTTTCTTGTAAGATTGAACAGGTCATATCAACAGGAAATCCATAAGTATCATAAAGTTTAAAAGCAGTGCTGGCGGGAAATTTCTTGCTTTTTAATTCCCTTAATTCATTATTTAATAGTTGTAGTCCTGTTTGTAGAGTTTCTGAAAATTTTTCTTCTTCCAATGATAAGTTTTTAGTTATGAAGGTTCTTGCCTCTTTTAGTTCAAAGTAATAATTTGAATAATTTTGTATTACATTATCAATTAAGTTGCTTAGAATAAGTACGCCTTTATTTAGTTTGTGACAATGAAGTAAAGCTCTTCTGATTATTCTTCTGAGAACATATCCTCTTCCTTCATTTGTTGGAAGAATACCCTCAGACATAAGAAAGGAAATAGATTTTATGTGATCAGATATAATTCTAAACGATGATATATTTTTTTTATCAAATTTTATGCCAGACAAGTTTTCGATTTCATTTAATAAATTTGAATACAAATCAGTTTCATAATTATTTAATTTTCCATTAATTACAGCGGTGAGTCTTTCTAAACCCATCCCAGTATCAACATATTTACCGGGTAAATTATTTAGTCCATCTTTAGTTTTAAGAAATTCCATAAAAACTAAGTTCCAAATCTCAATATATCTGTCACCGTCTTGGTCTTTTGAACCCGGAATTCCTCCAGATACTTTTTTTCCATTATCATAAAATATCTCAGTGCATGGACCACATGGTCCAGAATCACCCATCGACCAGAAGTTATCATCATTATCGATCTTAATTATTTTAGAGTCAGAAAATCCAGTGATTTTTTTCCATATTTTTTGAGAATCTTTGTCATTTTCATAGACAGTTATCAATAGTTTATTTTTATTTAAAGAATATTCCTGAGTAAGTAAATTCCACGCATGAAAAATTGCTTCTTCTTTAAAATAACCACCAAATGAAAAATTGCCAAGCATCTCAAAGAATGTGTGATGCCGTGGTGTATAGCCAACATTTTCCAAATCATTATGTTTACCTCCTGCTCTTATACACTTTTGAATAGAAGCAACATTCTTAAATTTAGGTTTAAGCTCACCAGTAAACCATTTTTTAAACTGAATCATACCAGAATTTGTAAATAGAATGCTGTCATCACCAGCTGGAATAATCGTTGATGAATCAACGACCTCATGAGAGTTTTTTTTAAAATATTCAATAAATGTTTTACGGATTGAATCAGAGGTAATTAATGAGTTTTCCATAACTAATATTTATAATAACATTAATTATAATGGAAAAAACCATAATCAATCAACATCGATTTCTTTATTTTTTTTTTCTTCTACTTCTTCTTTACTAGAATCTTGTTTGACTGATTCATCAGAGTCTTTTTGCTCTTTTACTGCTCTTATACTATTTTCAATTTCATCTGCTACATTTTGATTTTCTTTTAAAAATATTTTTGCGTTTTCTCTACCTTGTCCAATTCTATCCCCATTATAGGAATACCAAGCTCCAGCTTTCTCAACAATTCCACTTTTAGATGCTAGATCAAGTATTTCTCCTGTTTTCGAAATACCCTCATTGTACATTATATCAAACTCAACTGTTTTAAATGGTGGTGCTAGTTTATTTTTAACAACCTTTACTCTTGTTTGGTTTCCAACTATCTCATCTCTATCTTTAATTGCTCCAATTCTTCTAATATCCATTCTGATTGAAGAGTAGAACTTTAGTGCATTGCCCCCAGTTGTTGTTTCTGGGTTTCCAAACATAACACCAATTTTCTGTCTTATTTGATTAATAAATATTACGAGTGCCTTAGACCTTGAAATTGAACCTGTTAATTTTCTCAAAGCCTGACTCATTAATCTTGCATGAAGTCCCATATGAGAGTCTCCCATATCCCCTTCTATCTCTGCTCTAGGAACTAATGCAGCAACTGAATCAATAACTAGAACATCAATTGCATTTGAATTCACCAGAGTATCTGCAATTTCAAGAGCTTGTTCTCCATTATCTGGTTGTGAAATTAACATGTCGTCTGTATTAACTCCAAGTTTTTTTGCGTATATAGGATCCAAAGCATGCTCAGCGTCAATAAATGCGCATGTGCCTCCATTTTTTTGTGCTTCAGCAACAACGTGAAGCGATAAAGTTGTTTTACCTGAGCTTTCTGGACCATAAATTTCAACTATTCTTCCTTTAGGAAGCCCACCAATTCCTAAAGCGATATCTAGGCTTAAAGAGCCTGAGGGAATTGTATCTATTTCAACAACTCCTTTTTCACCAAGCTTCATAACTGAACCCTTACCAAAACTTCTTTCAATTTGGCTAATTGTTGATTCTAATGATTTTAATTTATCCATATTTGTTCTATTAATGTTCTCATCTTAACATTGTCTAATGTTATTTCAACTATAATTTAATATTCTTTTTCCTTGTAGATTTTTTCAGACTTTTCGTGAACTTCTTGTGCTTCAACTGAAAGTGTGGCAATTGGTCTTGCCACTAATCTTTTAATGGAAATTGGTTTCATAGTTTCTTCACAATAACCATAAGATCCATCTTCAATTTTCTTTAAAGCTTTATTTATTTTACTCAATAGTTTCCTTTCCCTATCTCTTGTCCTTAGTTCAAGGCTTCTTTCAGACTCAATTGATGCCCTATCGGCAGTATCAGGCTTATTTGAAGATTCCTCTTTAAGATGGTCGATGGTACTCGATGAGCCTTCAATTATGTCGTCCTTCCATGTTGTTAGAACATTTTTAAAATATTCTAGCTGTTTTGGATTCATAAATTCCTCTTTATCTGAGGGTGTGTAATTTGGCGTTGTCTCGATTTTTTTCTGTTTCATTTGTTATAATATAGAATTATGCATTATATTTATATTTGAAAACAAATGAATCAAGTTAAATTTAAAAAAAAAAATAAAGCATGTTTTTTAGATCGAGATGGAGTGATAAATAAAGATATAGGATACTTACATAAAGTTGAAGATTTTCAATGGATTGAAGGTGCAAAGGAGGCTATCAAGTTACTTAATAAAAAAAAATTCAAAGTTATAGTTATTACAAATCAATCAGGTGTGAATAGAGGGTTTTACAGTGAAGAAGATATAATAAATCTTCACTTGTGGATAAATGGAACTTTAAAAAAAGATGAAGCATATATTGATGATTTCTTTTATTCTACAGAAATGCCTAATAAAAAAGAAAATACCAGAAGAAAGCCCTCACCTAAAATGATTCATGAAGCTTTTACGAAGTTTAATCTTGATCCAGAACAGTGTTTTCTTGTTGGAGATAAATCAACAGATTTAGAGGCAGCAAAAAATGCAAATATTAAGGGTTTTTTATTTGATGGAAAGAATTTATTGGTTACAATAGAAAAAATTATAAAAGTTCTTAAGTTTTAATAAAAAAATCACTATATAGGGAATATGCTTGATAAAATTAAAAATAAAGATTTCTACCCTAAGGGAAGAAACATAGATGACGATTCAGTCTTAGAAGTTAAAAATATTATCTCACATCTACCACTTAGAAGAGACTTGCTTATAGAATATCTTCATTTGATACAAGATAAACATAAACAAATTAGAAAAAAGTATCTTGCAGCTTTATCCCATATCATGAAAATACCTTTTGCAGAAGCTTACGAAGTAGCATCATTTTACGCTCACTTCGACGTTATAGATGACGACGCTCCTGACATTCAAGACGTAACTATAAGAGTTTGTGACAGTATTACATGTGAGATATTTGGAGCAAATAAGCTAATCAAGGAGTTAAATCAAAATGTTGATGTTAGCAAAGTTAGAGTTCTGAAGGCCCCATGCATGGGTTTGTGTGATAAAGCCCCAGCGTGTGAAGTAGGACATAAACATGTCAGTAATGCTAATCTTTCAAAAATACAAAATGTTCTTGAAAGCAAAAGTCTTCACCCTGAAAAAATTATTGGAATTTCAATAGATGAATATATAAAAACTGGTGGTTACCAAATATTAAACAAGTGCTACTCAGGGGAACTTAAGGTTGAACAAGTTGTCCAAGAGATTGAAAATTCTGGCTTAAAAGGTATGGGTGGTGCAGGTTTTCCTTCGGGTCAAAAATGGAAATTTGTACGAATGGAGCCAGGGCCAAGACTAATGACAATTAATGGAGATGAAGGTGAGCCAGGAACGTTCAAAGATAAGCTATACCTTGAAGAAAATATACATAAATTTTTTGAAGGTATGTTAATCGCAGCTTGGGCTGTTGATGCTAAGGATATTTACATTTATATGCGGGATGAATATCCTAGTATACGTCTGAAAATGCTTGAAGAAATTGAGCACCTAAAATCAAAAAATATACTGATGCCTGAGACAACCATACACGTAAGACGAGGAGCAGGTGCATATATATGTGGTGAAGAATCAGCGATGATAGAATCAATTGAAGGCAAAAGAGGATTACCCAGACACAAACCTCCTTTTGTATCAAAGGTTGGGTTGTTTGGATTACCTACCCTAAACCATAATATAGAAACAGTTTTCTGGGTTAGAGATATTCTTGAAAATGGTTCAGATTGGTTCAGTAAACAAGGTAAAAAAGGGCACAAGGGGCCTCACAGTTTTTCAATATCTGGTAGAGTTAAAAACCCAGGTGTTAAACTGGCACCAGCTGGCATAACCATGGATGAGCTTTTAAACGATTATTGTGGTGGCATGTTAGATGGTCATAAATTCCTTGGCTATTTACCTGGAGGCGCTTCCGGTGGTATTTTGCCTGCATCAAAAGCTAACATCCCCTTAGATTTTGGAACTCTTGATGAATTTGGGTGCTTTATTGGTTCAGGTGCAATTGTTGTTTTTTCTGACAAAGATGATATAAAAAATGTAGCGCTTAATCTTTTAAAGTTTTTTAATGATGAAAGTTGTGGGCAATGTACCCCATGTAGAGTGGGAACAGAAAAAGCTGTGAAATTGATTGAGAAAGACGATTGGGACAAAAATACTATGAACGACTTGGTTAAAACGATGGGTGATGCTTCCATTTGTGGACTTGGACAAGCTGCCGGAAACCCTATATCATGTGTATTAAAGTACTTTAAGGAATATCTATAGTCTAATGGTAAAATTCTATCTAAACGATAAAGAAGTAATTGCAAATGAGGAAGACACCATCTGGACTGTTGCTAAGAAAAATGGTCTGACCCTTCCGCATTTATGTTTTGCTGATAAACCTGGATATAGAGCCGATGGAAATTGTAGAGCTTGCATGGTTTCAATTGAGGGTGAAAGAGTATTGGCAGCATCATGTATCAGAAAACCAACCGAGGGAATGAAAGTATTCACTGAAGACGAAAAATCATCTAAATCTAGAAAGATGGTTTTAGAACTTTTAGTTACAGATCAACCCAATAAAGAAGACTGTCACGATCCAGATTCACATTTTTGGAAAATGGCTGAAAAGGTAAATGTATCAGAAAGCAGATTTGATAAAAGAGAAAAATACGAAGTTCCAATTGCAGACAACTCTCATGTAGCAATGGCTGTAAATCTTGATGCATGTATACACTGTAACCTTTGCGTCAGAGCATGCAGAGAAGTTCAATCTAATGATGTGATCGGCATGGGAAGTAGAGGGCACTCTTCTCAGGTAATATTCGACTTCAATGATCCTATGGGAGATTCCACATGTGTTAGCTGTGGTGAATGTGTTCAAGCATGCCCTACAGGAGCACTAATGGAATCAAACCTTCTTGATGAATATGGAAAAAAAGTTATTAAACCGGATAGGAAAGTTGATTCATTGTGTCCTTATTGTGGAGTTGGTTGCCAGTTAACCTATAATATAAAAGATGAAAAAATCGTTTCCGTAGATGGTAGAGAGGGACCAGCCAATCAAAATAGATTATGCGTTAAAGGTAGGTTTGGATTTGATTACGTTCATAACCCAGAACGCTTAACAAAACCACTCATACGAAAAGATGGTGTAAAAAAAGATCCGAAGGAAAGAATAAACCCTAATAACCCTCTCACTCACTTTAGGGAAGCCTCATGGGAAGAAGCTTTAGATTTAGCTGCTAATAAGCTTAAAAAAATTCTGAATGATAATGGTGATCAGTCTTTAGCAGGCTTCGGTTGTGCAAAAGGTTCTAACGAAGAAGCATATCTTTTTCAAAAATTAGTAAGAATGGGATTTAAAAATAACAATGTGGATCATTGTACTAGAATGTGTCATGCATCTTCGGTAGCTGCTCTAATGGAAACAATTGGCTCTGGAGCTGTAACTGCACCGGTCTCAGAGATAAAAAATGCAGAAGTAGCTATTGTAATTGGAGCAAGACCCACGCAAAATCACCCTGTTGCTGCAACTTTTATTAAAAATGCAATTAAAGAAAATGATCTTAAACTTATAATAATGGATCCGCGAAAACAAGACTTGAGCAGACTCGCTGAAAAAAGTTTACAGTTTAAACCTGGCTCTGATGTTGCGCTATTAAATGGAATGCTCAACACGATTGTAGAAGAAGGTTTAGCTGATAGACAATATATTGAAAAAAATACTGAGGGATACCTTGAGCTCGTAGAACACATAAAGGACTTTACTCCAGAAGAAATGTCTAAAATCTGTAATATACCAGCTGATGAAATAAGAGAAACAGCAAGGCTGTTCGCGAATGCTAAGTCGGCTATGATTTTTTGGGGCATGGGTATTTCTCAACATATACACGGTACAGATAATTCTAGGTGCTTAATTTCACTGGCTTTAATCACTGGAAACGTTGGTAGATCGGGAACTGGTCTTCACCCACTAAGAGGTCAGAATAATGTCCAAGGAGCCTCGGATGTTGGGCTCATTCCAATGGTGTTACCCGATTATCTTCCTATTTCAGACCCAAAAAATGTAAAATTTTTTAACGATTACTGGAAAGCAGAGATAAACCCAAACCCTGGACTTACAGTTGTTGAAATTATGGAATCAATATATGAAAAGAATATTAAAGGGCTTTATATAATGGGAGAAAATCCTGCTATGTCTGACCCTAATGCAAACCACGCAAGGGATGCATTGGCAAAACTAGAAGCTCTTGTAGTTCAGGATATATTTTTAACTGAGACAGCCTATCTTGCAGATGTTGTACTTCCAGCCTCTGCATTTCCAGAAAAAACAGGTACCTTCACTAATACTGATAGAAGAGTGCAACTTGCAAAAAAAGCAATAAACCCTCCTGGGGAAGCCAAACAAGATCTATGGATTATTCAAGAGCTAGCCAAACGGCTAGGTCTAGATTGGAATTATTCGGGTCCTGACGAAGTTTATGACGAACTTCGAAACTGTATGGATTCAATGAAAAACATTTCATGGGAAAGACTTGTGAAAGAAGGCGCTGTAACTTATCCATGTGATGGTGAAGATAAACCTGGTAACGAAGTAATTTTTGGCGAGGGATTCCCAACTAAAAATAAGAAAGGTAAGTTAGTTCCAGCAAAAATAGTTTCACCAGACGAAACACCTGATAAAAACTTCCCACTTGTTCTAACAACAGGACGATTACTTGAACATTGGCATACTGGATCAATGACCTCTCGATCAAAAGTATTAAACACAATAGAACCTCAACCTTATGTCCATATATCAAAGAATGAAATGAAAAAGCATGACTTTGATCAAGATGAGACAGTGGAGCTATCAACTAGAAGAGGAAAAGTTAAAGTTAAGGTAAGGTTTGATAAAATGATACCCGACGGAATGGTGTTTATGCCATTTTGTTTTGAAAATGCTCCAGCCAACCTTTTAACAAATCAGGCACTGGATCCGGATGGAAAGATTCCAGAATTAAAGTACTGTGCTGCAAAAATAGAAAAGTTCATCGCATAAACTTTTCTAAACTTCATTATTCTTTCATATGATGTTTTGAATCCACCGGCCTAATCAATAAATTACATATAAAAGCTATTGCTAGAAGACCGGCCATCGCAATCATAGTTGTATTATACAGTGTAGTTGATGGATTTATAGTTCCTTCAGGCATATGTTGCATTAGGTTGGATATAGTTACAGTCTTTTGCTGGACTAGAAGTGATAAATTGTCTATCGATGAACCATAAATTTCCTCAAACTTTTGCGGACTAATTTTCTGCACAAGGTCATTAATTGCATTATCCACGGATGATTGCCTTAACTGGGTTATGGCAACTGGGCCTAAGACTCCGGCTGTAGACCACGCCGTAAGCAGCCTTCCGTGTATTCCCCCAACATACTTTGTTCCAAAGATATCTGCAAGATAGGCTGGGATAGTTGCAAAACCTCCACCATACATCGTAAATATAATCATTGATGCGGCATAAAATAGGACTAGGTAGGTTACAGCTGGATTAATGCTCATTGCTTTCGCAGTAAAAGGGATTGATAGATAAAGTAAAATTCCGAGTGAGAAAAAGATAAAATAAGTAGTCTTTCTTCCAATAAAGTCTGACATTGACGCCCAAAATATTCTTCCTACCATATTAAAAACACTTATCATTAGGACATAGGTACCGGCAAAACTAGCTGTAACTATCGCTGGTAAGCTAGGTTGAAAAATTTCAATCATCATTGTTTTTGCAACTCCAATTACTCCAATACCAGCAGATACATTAAAACATAAAACAATCCACAAAAAGTAAAATTGAGGCGTTTTTAATGCTTGGTCAATATGTACATTATTTTTTGTAATCAATTGAGTTTTTTTTGAATCCTTTGGGGGCACCCATCCCTCTGGTTTCCAATCCTCCGGAGGCACCCTGTAAGAAAATGCTGCAATAGTCATCACTATGAAATAAACAATACCTAAAAAGAGAAATGTTTGAGCTGCACCGCTTGAACCAGTTCCAACAATATAAACTCCTGTGTCACCAGGAACAATCATCTTTGCTATATCATTAGCAGTAACAATTACAACCTCAGTTAAATTACCTGCAATATCTACAAATCTTCGCCCCCCTTCAGTAATTAGCTGAACAGAATCCAAAGAACCTAAATATTCTGGAGCTTTGTAAAATCTAGACAACAGCTTATCTATAGAAACTTTAGCTATCATGGCTCCACCACCAAAACCCATGATTGCCATACCAGTTGCCATTCCCCTTCTGTCAGGAAACCATCTTATTAAAGTAGATACAGGAGAAACATATCCAAGTCCAAGTCCAATACCGCCTAAAACACCATATCCAAGGTAAAGCAAATAAAGACCTAAATTCAAAGCAACAGGTTCTGAACTAAGGGAAAGTGTAACCTGAACTCCAATTTCTTGTAAATATATTCCAAGAGACCCAATCAAGAAACCACCACCCCAACAACAGGCAGCAACAAACCCAACCATTCTAGGTCCAACTTCTTCTAACCACTTCCCAGCATAAGCAGCAGATAATCCAAGAGATACGATTGCAACTGAAAATATCCAAACAACTTGTCCAAGACTCCAATCATCACCTGATGAAGTAACAACACCAAGAATCTTTAAAAGAGCAGGGTTAAACATACTCCAAGCGTATACTGAACCAATACAAAGATGAATTGCTATTGAAGCCGGTGGTACTAACCATCTATTAAAGCCCTTTTTAGCAACTATATTTCTTTTATGAAGTTTGTCGTATAAACTCATGAGTTTTTTCCTATAAGATGTCTTTCAGCGAATTTCAAATCATCCGCAGTGTTAATATTAAAGAATGGATCATATTCAATATTTTTAAATTTTACTACCTTAGTTTTTTTTTTTCTTGTGAAATCCTCGATTTTTCTAGTACCATTTTTTATTGACTGCTCTAGTTCCTTTTCAAGATTTAAATTCCACATTGAAAAAACTGGATGATTTCTATTTTTACTATTAGCAATTATAATATCATAATTTTCTGAATATTTTTGAAACCTTAAAACTAAGTCATCAGGAAAAAATGGTGAGTCGACCGGAAAGCTAACTAAGAAATTAAAACCTTTTTTTTTGTTCAACCACTTAATACCTGTTAAAATTCCTACTAATGGACCAAGATGGCCCTCAAGACAATCCTTAACTATATCTATATTTATGTTTATGTTTTTTTTAGTTAATTTATTTGAATTTATAAAGACATAATCAACTTGCTTACTTACCTTCTCTAAAACTAATTTCACTAATTTCTTATTATTAATTTTTTTCAAAGACTTGTCTGATCCCATTCTTCTGGACATTCCACCTGATAATATCATTCCTGAAATTTTCATATTATTTTATTCTTTTTTCTCCACTAAGAATCATAAATCTTTTTCCTTTTGCCCTACCTATAAGAGTTAGATTAGCTTTTCTAGCTAATTCGACGCCAGCAGCCGTAAATCCAGATCTTGAAATAACTATCGGAATCTTCATATTCACAGATTTAATAACCATCTCACTAGTAAGCCTGCCGGTTGTGTAGAAAGTTTTATCATCGGGAACTACCTTATTAAAAAACATATACCCTGCTATTTTATCAATAGCATTATGCCTACCAACATCTTCCATGTAAATTAACGGCTTATCTTTTTTACAAAGAACGCAGCCATGAATTGCACCCGCTTTTAGGTACAAACTGGGAGTAGTATTTATTTTCTTTGATAAATCCAATATCCATGATTTTTTTAAACTAATTTTCTTATTAAGTTTAACTTTATCAAAATTTTCCATTACATCGCCGAATAATGTTCCTTGTGCACATCCTGAGGTAATGGTTTTTTTTTTTAACTTCGCTTCAAAATTGGTTTTATTTTTTGTTCTGACAACTACAACATTTATATCTGGTTCGTAATCAATAGCTTCAATTTTTATTCTTCGACTTATCATATTTTGATTCAAAAGATACCCAATTGCTAAATATTCAGGGTAATCATTTATTGTCATCATTGTTACAATCTCTTGACTGTTTAAATAAAGTGTTAAAGGTTTTTCTTCAATAACATCAATTATTTTTCTTTTTAATTCTTCATCATAACCATAAATTCTTTTTGTAAGTTTTGTATTATCTATTTTTGGTTTTATTATCATTTTTTTGAAATTTATTATATTATGGACTAAATTAAGTAATTAATCGATTAATATTATTGTAGTATTCTATAAATTATGTTGGATAGCTTTGGAAGAAAAATAAATTATGTAAGAGTCTCAGTTACTGACAGATGTGACCTGCGGTGCAGTTATTGTATGCCAAAAAAACATAATGATTTTATAGAAAAAAAAGAAATTCTAAGTATAAATAAATTAAAATTTTTATCTGAAGCATTAATAAATGTAGGAATTAATAAGTTTAGAATCACAGGTGGAGAACCTCTTATTAGGAAAGGTATTACTGAATACATAAAATTTCTAGGAAATGAAAAAAAAAAAAAGAGAATCAAAGAAATTCTTTTAACAACAAACGGAACTCAACTTGAGAAATTTGTAGATTTACTTGTTCAGAATGGAATTAAAAGGCTTAACGTCTCACTAGATACACTTGATTATCATAAATATGATCTCGTTACTAATGGGGGTAAACTAAATAAGGTTTTAGAAGGTTTAAAGGCTGCATCTCAAAGTGGAATAAAAATTAAAATAAATACTG
>Ga0315330_10001649_pt1 | contig 15129 bp, 15 predicted proteins | sample M140m34915metaG_FD_203453 | JGI IMG/M metagenome (GOLD analysis project Ga0315330, IMG submission 203453) | Ammonia-oxidizing marine archaeal communities from Monterey Bay, California, United States - M1 40m 34915 | ecosystem: Environmental > Aquatic > Marine > Intertidal zone | place: USA...
CAAACAGAAACGCCAACCCTAATCCGTGGACGATAGAATCTGTATTGCAAATGTTTCCTCAGTTGAAATCTCGTCTCAACAGCATGGGGAATCTATTGTCAGGTGGAGAACAACAAATGCTAGCAATTGGCAGAGCACTCATGACAAATCCTAAATTATTAATTCTGGATGAAGCAACAGAAGGTCTAGCTCCCATGGTCCGTCAGGAAATCTGGGCATGTCTAGAAAAATTGAAAAAAGAGGGCATCGCCATTTTAATCATCGATAAAAACATCAGGGACCTAACAAAGATTTCTGACAAACATTTTATCATTGAGAAAGGCCAGGTTACTTGGCACGGATCTTCGGATCAACTATTGCGGCAACAAGACATACTGATGGAAAAGCTAGGTATCTAAAATCTTATCAGTAATTTTTTTGAAATCTTGTCAATAATTGATCAGAACGTATCTACCTATATCTTTGCCCGACCGAAGATCTTGAATTGCTAATGGCGCCTCACTAAGCTGTCTCTTTATAATTGGAACTGATTTTACTCGCCCTTCTCTCATCAACTGTAAAAGCTCGACCAAGTCTTGTTGCGTCCCAACATACGAACCCTGAATATTCACAACTTTGAGAGGCAAGAGAGATAATGGCAACTCCATTCCACCCCCATAAAGCCCAACAACAACCAAGGTCCCACCTTTTGCTAACACCTGAAATCCAAAACTACTCGTAGTTGGAGCTCCTACAAAATCTACCACCCCATCAGGCCCACCATTTGTCATGGTTATTAAGTTTTTTGCTGCATCTACAGCGCCATTATCAATAACCTCATCAGCTCCAAGTTCTATAGCCGCTTTTCTTTTTTGTGGGTCAATATCAGCAACAATAATTTTGGTTTTCAAAATAGCCTTCGCCATTCCAATTCCAGCTAACCCAACTCCACCGGCTCCAATGATCAATGTTGTCTGTTTAGCCGTCAAATGCTTCAATTTTTTCAGAGCACTATAAGCAGTAATGCCAGAGCATGCAGCTGTAGCCGCAAAGGCCTCATCGACGCCATCATAGGGGACTAAATACTTAGCATGCGGAGCTAATAAGTATTCCGCATAGCCACCATTTCTCCGCGTGCCTACTGTTATGGGATTATTGCATAGTAATTCATTGTTATCTTTGCATACATTACAAGTACCACAACCAATCCAAGGATAAACAATACGTTTGTCACCTACGGAGACCCCTGTCGCATCTGGGCCAAGTGCAACAACTTCTCCCACCGGTTCGTGCCCCATGGTAAACGGTAACCCAAGACCACGTTCTTCAAGTGTTATCTGTTTTCCTCCACCCAGATCAAAGAAACCATCCCAAATGTGAATATCAGAATGGCAAACACCACATGAGGTTATCTTAATTAAAACCTCAGAGCCTGTTGGTTTTGGAATGGGAACTTCAAGTTCTTCGAGCGGTTGCCCCCAACTAGTAATTTGATAAGCCTTCATCAATGATCCTTTTTAATGGTTTGCTATCGAGCGAATAGTATTATTATAAATAACTCTGTTGAACCATCACTCTAACAATCTTCGAGCCGTAAATGACTATAGACAAAAATACAGAATCAGAATTTATTAATAATGGTTTTGTAATCCCCTATCCAGATGATCCCTTCGAAATGAAAAGCGGGCCTTTTTATCTTGGCGACCAAGATGGAAAAACAATCGTATCAATCCGGGTAGGCCGCAGTCAATGTAATAGCAATTTGGTTGCCCACGGAGGATTACTAATGACACTAGCTGATCTAGCTGTTTGTCATGAAGCTTGTAAAGGTGATGAATACGAAAGTTCAGTAACAGTATCTTTAACTGCCAATTTTCAAAAACCAGCACCAGAAGGTGCCCTGCTAGAAGCATTCCCCAAACTTAATCATAGAACCAAGCGCATGGCTTTTGTAGATTGTGAAATATTAGCAGACAATATATCCGTTTTTAGCTGCTCATCAATAATAAGAGTTATGTTCAAGGATAAATAAGGTTCTATAACCATATTTTGGGAGGCAAAATGCCCCAAGGCCCACTTTCCGGTATTAAAGTTGTAGAATTTGGACAAAATCTAGCTGGACCTTATTGTGGCCAAATACTTACCTTCTTAGGTGCTGAAGTGCTGAAAGTAGAAAGGCCAGAGGGCGATGATGCTAGAAGGTGGGGCCCCCCATTCATCGATGAAGATGATTCACCAGCCGTGGCGTTTGTCGCACTAAATCGCGGAAAAAAGAGCACTATAATTGACCTGAATAAGAAAGAAGATTGTGACAGCTTAATTAATTTAATCGGTAAATCTGATATATTCGTACATAATATTAGAAGTGACGTTCCTGAGAAATTCGGTTTTGACTCAAATACTCTGACTAAAAAATTTCCTGAACTCATTTACGCAAACCTGGGAGCATTTGGCCATAAAGGTCCATGGAAAGATCGCCCTGGATACGAGCCTATCATACAGGCAGTGGCTGGCTTAATGTCGATAAATGGAGATCCAAATTCACCACCAGCTCGCGTTGGAGTATCTATTATCGATCTTTCCACAGGCATGTGGACAGCAATAGGAATTCTTTCTGCGATTGCGCAACGCTCAAATACTGGAAGAGGATGCGTTGTGGATACTTCCCTCTTCGAAACGGGACTAATGTGGGTTTCTACGCATGCGGCGATGTTCTCCGCAGCAGGAATACTCCCTCAACGACTATCATCGGGTCATCCCTCTTTAGCCCCCTATCAAGCATTTAATTGCGCTGATGGACCCTTAATGGTTTGCCCAGGTAATGAACGACTATGGCGGAAATTCGCAACGGCCCTTGATCAAACGGTATGGATTAACAATCCTAATTATTTAACAAATGAACTGCGCGTGGAGCGTCGCGAGGAAATCAATACCATGGTAGAGAGCATTATGATAACGAAGCCTCGGGAATATTGGCAAAAAAAACTCGATGCCGTTGGGGTCCCCAATGGACCGTTAAATACGGTGCCAGAAGTTCTCGAATTAGCCCAGACGAAAGAATTAGATATAATGTATCAGCCCTATGAAAATAGTGATGGGCAGTTTCACGGTCTTCCAATAAGTTTTAATGGACAACGAGCTGGAGACAATTCTAAAGCTCCAAAATTAAATGAAGAATAAACTATCTATTCAGAGTGTGTACTCATTGATAAACTGAGGAACGCAATCTATGAAAAACCCACACCGGGAAATTAAATGAGTGAGACGACCGAACGCGATTTAATATGCAGATTAGCAAAATCCCTGTTTGAAAGAGGACTTACCATCGGTAGCTCTGGTAACATATCCGTCCGCCTTGACGATGGATGGTTAATGACCCCTACGGGTTCCTCTATGGGAAATCTCGATCCAAACGAAATTTCTAAGTTGGATTTAGATGGAAATTTGATCTCTGGCAAAAGTCCAACAAAAGAGAGTTTCCTTCACATCGCAATGTATGATGAGCGACCCGATTCTGGAGCGGTTGTTCATTTACACTCTACACACTCTGTGGCAGTCAGTTGCTTAGCAGATATAGATAAAAAAAATGTACTCCCGCCGATCACAGCTTATTACGTAATGAAAATAGGTAAGTTACCTCTAGTTCCATATTTCCCCCCAGGAGATATTAACTTAGCAAGGGCGGTCAAAGAAATGGCCTCAAATCATCACGCAGTTCTATTAGCCAATCATGGGCCTGTGGTTGCAGGAAAAACGCTAGAAGACGCTGTTTATGCCATTGAGGAATTGGAGGAAACAGCGCGACTTTTTCTTTTACTTAGAAATATGAAAACCCAATATTTAAATGAAAAACAAGTCAATACATTAAACGAATTATATCCTAATTAAAAAATGAACTACAAATCGATATCACCGTTCTGTATAATGCGTTAGATAAACAATTTTATTTCTCCTTAGGCTTGACCTGCCTCAACAAATTACCGATTAAATTGATCTCTAAATGTTATTTCAAGTCTAAGGGATTTTTGAAAATGAGCGCTGGTAAACGTCTTCCTGGAACACCAATACCAAAGCATATCTGGGAGGGTCATGACGGTATAAAGATAGCCGGTGATTCCTGGGGTAATCCCAAAAACCAACTTGTTATTTTACAACACGGTGGCGGTCAAACCCGACACGCATGGAAGGGGGCAGGTGAGACACTGGGCGCAGCAGGTTATCATGCCGTAGCGCTTGATGCTCGCGGGCACGGTGATTCAGATTGGGCAGGCGAGGGTAATTATGGTGCCGAAAAAATGGTTGAGGATTTAAAGTGCGTGGTTGCTGAACTGGGATCAGATAGTCCCATTTTGGTTGGAGCGTCAATGGGTGCCGGTACAAGCCTCGTTGCTATTGGTGAGAAGGGTATGACTGCTAAAGCACTAGTGATGGTCGATATGGCACCACGTATAGAACCAGCTGGGCAAGCAAAAATACAAGAATTTATGAACCAAAAGCCTGATGGTTTTGATAGCCTGGAGGAAGTTGCTGAAGCGATCGCAAATTATCAGCCACACCGCAAAAGACCCCGAAACCTAGATGGACTAGCCAAAAACGTGAGACTGGCCGATAATGGAAAATATGTCTGGCATTGGGACCCAGCTAGAAGGTCAAGTCGACCAGGAGCACCCGATTACCGGGAGCGACTCCATAAAGCTGCAGACAATCTTAAGCTACCAGTATTACTGGTAAGAGGGGGCCTATCTGACGTCCTCAGCGAAGAGGGGGCGCAAAGTTTTCTTGATCAATGTCCTCATGCTGAGTATGTGAATGTTTCAAATGCAGCGCATATGGTAGCTGGAGATAGAAATGACATTTTTGCCGAATCTGTAATTGAATTTTTACTTCGTGTTGCCCCGCTTGAGAAATGACTGAAAGTTTTGAAGATTTATCAAATTAGATTAAAGCGAAATAGGAAATAATCCATAAAACTAATCACATGAGTTTTTCTTCCCTTTTTTAAAATGCCTACCAAAGGCCTCCAAAATGTCGAGTACTATACTAGCAATAGTTGATGTTTTTAATTTAATGGATTTGGTTTTAATTGGGTTGGGCATTTTATTAGCTGGTATTGTTCGTGGCTTTGTTGGTTTCGGTGCATCACTCATCATAGTTATGACAGCAAGTGTCATTTTAGGACCCCGTTCGGCTGTAGCAATTGCAACCCTGAGTGGGCTTCCTTCGATGTTACAACTTCTGCCAATAGCTATTAAGAAAGCTGACAGGGGTTTTGTAATTCCATTTGGCTTCGCAGCCATGTTTGCCGCACCTTTTGGCACTTGGTTATTAGTCAGTATAGATCCGATTTTTATGAAAATGGCAATATCAATAACCGTCATGTGTATGGTGCTCATGCTGTACAAAGATGTCAAAATCAGCGCGCATTCAAACAAAAAGTTTTTGGTTGGCATAGGGATTGGCGCTGGACTTATTCAGGGTTCAGCGGGTATTGGAGGTCCCCCAGCGGTAGCAGTTGCCCTCTCAAAACCAGGCACTACAGAAGAACAAAGAGCCAATGTAATAGGAGCTGTGACCGCATTAGGAATTTGTGGCATTATTCCACTTTGGTATCATAATCTTTTCACAACGGAAGTTATTTTCGTAAGTATTTTATTCTTCCCAATCTATGTTGGCTCTACCTGGGTTGGAACTCAATTCTTTGTTAGATATGGCAGAAACTATTTCAGAAACTTCTCGCTAATCGTTCTAACTCTTATTAGTTCAGCAACCCTTATAATAGCGATATCAAATTATTACCCGGACTAATTTCACCTTTATACAGTACATCAGCATCCCTGATTAAGAATTTGCGAGTAATCGATCTATATAATGGCCTTGATAAACAGTACTGCCGAGGCTTTGGCCAAAACGCACAGCCTCATCAGAGTCGCATCTGGCTATTATTAACCGAGCGCGCCCACACCGATCAACGTGCTCTTTTAAAGTATCGAGTCGTGTACCCGAATTATCATCGGCCATTTCTGGACTCCAAATGAGTTTCAAAAGATCAAACCCAAGTTGCTCTCTGTCGATGAACTGTAATATTTGATGGTTAAGTCCATCCAAAGCTATTCGATATCCCCTTTCACGCATAAAATCCCTTGCAAACATATAAGCGCCCATATCACTGAAGATATCAATTGGTTGTAATTCGATAACCACAGTGCCCCTAGCTACAGCCTTCAAACTATTATCAAATTGTAAAAAAGATGGAGATAATATCGTTTGAACATTCATGTTGATGCTAAATGAGCTATCAATAGTAGAGTCATCATTGTGTATTAATACTTGTAACATTCGCAAATCTAGGGTCTGCGTCAGATGTCTAAATAGCCACAAGCTAGAAGCTAAGTCATAATCAGGAAGAATTGAATCCCTCAGTTTATCTATAGAAATATATAACTCTTGAAAAATTGCCTGTGGGTTCGGATTTGAAGGTGTGATAGCGCAAACCGGTTGCCGTCGCATCAGATTAGACAAATCTGCTCGGGCTAAAAAGTCCTCTAGCTTTCCTAATTGTTCTGGGGTCAAAATTTTTAAACCTTCTTGACCCGAGTCCGCATCCTTCCGTCTAGCAGATGACACTCTGTTTTTACGTTCTCGCTCGCGATGCATCTGTTTTATCAAATCGAGCATTTCCGCATGTTGTGTCTCAACATTATACCAAGTTGAGAACCGTGCCATATCCTCTTCTTCTTCTCCAAATGTCAATGGATCCTCGTTAAAAAGGTGCCTAATTTTTAGAATTGTAGCGTCTATATCCTCAATCGGTGCATCTTTGCAGATAAAGACGAGATCCGAAGAACCAAGCGTGAAAACTTGGCCATCATATAAATGGGAGAGACTTTCGAATGTTGTTGCTGCTATACGAATGTGATGTTCTTGTCGATTTTGGGGCCGCAACCTAGATAAATGGAGATGGACAGCCATTCTACCGTCTACGCTTCTACCCAGTCGCTGCAAATAGTCTAATAGCAAATATTCCTGACTTGGTCCTTTTGGTTTACTTTGTACGGGGCTAAATGCCATTTCTATCCCTTAATATTATTAGATTCTTCTATTGTCTAACAAGTGTAATCCGTTACACTTTTTTCCTACGCAAATTTTAGGCCAAGTCTCTCATCTTATTACCCTCCTGTAAAAACTGGTTTTCGTTTATTCAAAAAAGCCTCTTGTCCCTCCTGATAATCTTTACTATCAAAACAATCTCGAGTGAGCTCATCGACCAATGCGCCATCGAATGCAGAATCATCTTTCATCAACTCATTTATTGTCAATTTGGACGCTTTCATTGAGAGCGGCGCGTTCTCCGATATTCTATCCGTTATATCTGCTACGGTAGTCTCTAAATCTGAAATTGGCACGCAGGAGTTAATCAAACCCATTTTCTCAGCTTCTAAACCCGAATAGCGTTTTGCTGTTAATAATATTTCTTTGGCTTTTGAGGGTCCAACAAGAGCCACTAAATTTCCTAGATTTAAGCGATCATATGCAATTGATAAACGCGCAGCGGGGACGCCAAATTGAGAATCTTCCGATGCAATTCGAATATCTGCAGCAAGAGCTATTCCCAACCCCCCTCCCATGCAGAAACCCCTTATTTGTGCTATAAAGGGTTTTTCGCAATGTAACATCTTTTTTCTACCGGCCATGGAAATTTGGGCATATTCTTCCGCGGCGTCTGCGTTCGATCTTCGTTCCTTAAACTGGGAAATATCAGCACCGGAAGCGAATGCTTTGTCTCCAGCTCCTGACATTACGACACACCTAATTTTGGGGTTTTCTGAAAATTGATCAAACGCTTCTGAAATACCCTGCCACATATCGAGTGATATTGCATTTCGACGTTCCGGGTTGTTTAAAATAATACGTCCAACAGGGCCATCATTATGAGCCAATATTTTTTGTGTCGATAATTCCATTGATTCTCCTAACTCTTTTATTCCAAATTATTCTAGAATGGCGTCATGTAAATTACGATTAAACTTTAAATTACACCTTGTTTCTTTAGAATTTCAAACTCGTCTCTATTTATTCCTAATTCCAACAGTATTTCTTCAGTATGTTGTCCCAAATCTGGAGTAGGTGAATGCATCACTTGAGGCGTGCGCGTTAGCTTAGTAGCTTGGCCAACCATTTTAAGTAGACCCAGACGTGGGTGCTGTATTTCCGGACTCATACTCAAAGTTTGAACTTGAGGATCATCAAATACTTGCTGCATATTATGGATAGGCCCGCATGGTACACCCGCTTTCGCAAAAGCTTCCACCCAAAAATCAGTAGGTTTTTTGATAGTGTAGGCATCTATCTCATCATTGATACTCTGTCGATTTAAAGTACGTGAACTGTTTGTTTTATAATTTTGGTTTTTGTAAATTTCTGGAGCCCCAAGGGTATCACACATTCGTTTAAAAAGATGATCCGCAGAGGCCTGAATGTTTATTAAGCCGTCTTTGGTTTTAAAAACTCCTGTCGGGGTATTAGTTGGATGGTTATTTCCTTCCTGCGCCGGGACTTCATTATCGATGATATATCGGGCGGCTTGCAGATCCATCATCATTATTTGAGCCTCTAATAATGAAGTTTTCACCCACTGTCCTTCACCAGATACTTCCCTTTCTAGAAGCGCTAATAATATTCCATAAGCTAAATTCAATCCTGCGGTTAAATCTGCAATTGGGATGCCAACTCGAACTGGTCCATCTCCAGGCATTCCAGTGACGGACATCAATCCTCCCAAACCTTGAGCGATTTGATCCAACCCTGCTCTTTCCGAATAAGGTCCAGTTTGGCCAAATCCTGATATACTCCCATAAACTATTTTTGGATTGATAGAACGAACAGCATCATAATCTATTCCTAGTTTATATTTAACGTTTGGACGATAATTTTCGATTATAACATCTGCGTTTCTAACCATCTTCAGAAAAATCTCGACGCCCTGCGGCTCTTTTAAATTTATAGTGACTGATCGCTTATTGCGATGAAGGTTTTGGAAATCAAATCCTTCACGGGCTCCGCCAAGGGGAACCTCCGAAAGATATTCGGGCTGTTCTATCTTTATCGTTTCCGCGCCCCAATCAGCGAGCATTCGAGCAGCAGTGGGACCTGCTCTTGCACGCGTTAAATCAAGAACTTTGAATCTAGATAAAGGACCTTGTCTTGAAGGCATTTCACAACTCCTCACATGATAAACTATTTTGAGTTTTATAATAATAATAGTCGAATTCACGTCCTTAGTCGAAAAATCAACCCTGATATTATATAAAGCTACTAGTTTTATAATGATTCTGGTGTAACAATGTGATCACAAAGGTTTATATATTAAGACAAGTAGAACGTATCAATTAATTGTTTATCCGTAATAATGAATTACTACGAAGTGGAAAGAATATGCCAACTGGTAAAGTGAAATGGTTTAACAACGCAAAGGGTTTTGGGTTTATACAACCTGATGAAGGCGGGAATGACGTTTTTGTTCATATCACAGCCCTTCATGCATCAAATGTTGATACATTAAATGAAAATGATTCGGTTTCATATGACTTGGTAGATGGGAAAGATGGAAGGTCAGCGGCTGAAAATATAAAAGTTGTTTAAATACATAATCTTAAAACCATCCTGCTGTCACTGAGTGCCCATTAAACAATTTTGTTAGGTGTAGATTTACTTACACCAGCATCTTCGAACGTTGCCATCCCAAGGTGACATTCGATAGCGGCGCGTATTATACCGAGTGCAAGTGTCGCTCCAGATCCTTCGCCTAATCGCATCCCCAAGTCTAATAATGGTTCTTTACTTATCTCACCTAAAAGTTTTTTGTGTCCGGGCTCAACAGAACAATGGGAGACAAGACAATGATCAATTGTACAAGGTTTAATTGCATATAAAATTGCTGCGGCGACGGTACATGCAAACCCATCTAACACGACAGGGACCCTAGCCAATCTAGCTGCTAGTATCGCGCCAGCTATAGCGGCTAGTTCTAATCCACCTAAAGCTGCAAAAATTGCCAGTGGATCCTCCTTTATGTTCTTATGCAGTTCACATGCTTGTTGGACTATTCCAATTTTTTTATCTAAGGAATCAGAAGAAATACCCGTCCCACTTCCGACCCAATCCTCCGCGTTGCCGCCAAAAAGAGCCAGTGAAAGTGCCGATGCTGATGTAGTGTTACCTATACCCATTTCTCCTAAACACAAAACATCTAAACCCGGTTCAACTGTCATCATCCCATATGCCATTGCATGCGCGCATTCTGCTTCAGTCATCGCTGGGCCTTTTGTAAAGTCGTTGGTTGGTTGGTCCAAAGCTAATTCGTATACACGTAAATCTGAGTCGAAAACCTTACACAGTTGATTGACAGCAGCTCCCCCAGATATGAAATTCTGCACCATCTGTTCTGTAACAGAACTAGGAAATGCTGAAACTCCTAGATTAGCAACACCGTGATTTGCTGCGAATACAGCGGTGCGTGGGTGATTAATTTTTGGTGGATACTCACCTTGCCAGGCAGCCAACCAAGCCACAATTTGCTCAAGCTTTCCAAGAGCACCTTTAGGTTTGGTCAATTTAGATTCTCTTTCCACAGCAGCGCTTTGACTTTCATAATCAGGACCAGGAAGCTCATCAATAAGCAATCTTACTTCTTCGAATGACGCTACTGGTTTTTTCTGATTTTTATTACTCATTTTTTACTTTCACCTTTATTACTGAATGGAGAAGATAATCTTTAAATATATCTTGAAGTCTATACCTTTTAAGTGAGTGGGATGAAACTACGGATGCTTTTAATGAATACGATTCTTGAAAAATTAAAACCGCAAATATTTTTTAAAGACATTCTTCTATCACTTAGTTTTCTAACGCGAATTCCAATTTCAAAAAATTTAGTATTCAAGCGGAATTTGATGGATGCAGCCTGGAGTTTCCCATTAATCGGAGCCCTTGTTGGGTTTTTGGGGGGGATAGTTCCTTTGTTATTATCCTATTTTAATATACCACCAATCATAATCTCTTTGATAACTATCGGCGCTATCATCCTATTAACTGGCGGATTACACGAAGATGGTTTAGCAGATACGGCAGATGGATTTGGCAGTAATAAAAATCCTGAAGATAAAATCAACATAATGCGTGATAGTCAGATAGGTGTATATGGAACACTTGCACTTATAATTGCTATTTCACTAAAGGCTTTTGCCCTAACTGAATTGATAAACAAAGATCCGTTTTTCACATGTATTATAGCACTTATCGTATCTGGCACTCTCTCAAGATCAACGATCGTAGGTATTGCTTTCTTTCTTGAAAAGGCCTCTGAAACCGGCTTAGCAAGTTTCGCAGGAAAACCAAAAGCGAATGAGGCCGGAATGTGTTTCCTCATATCTATCTTACTTTGCGTATTTCTATTACCCTTAACTAAAGTACTAGCAGCGATATTCCTTTCTATTGTAACAACGGTTGTCATTGGTTTCTTATCAAAAAAACAGATAAATGGTTATACGGGTGACATACTTGGTACTGCACAGATACTTTCTGAAACCGCTATTCTTATTTATCTAGCTACATCTAAAATGTAGGTCTAGGGAAGGCAATTGAAATGTTAGAGACCCGATGGTATTTTGTGAGGCACGCACCTGTTGATAATCCAGAAGGGCGAATTTATGGGGCGTCCAATCCGTCCGCTAATGTCTCAGATTTCGGATCGTTTGAGATACTAGCTCAACGGCTACCAATTAATGCTGTTTCAGTTACTAGCCATCTCCTGCGTACACACCAGACCTTAGAATCTATAGAAAATTCAGGTCTCAAAATCCAAAAACCCATCATAGACGAAAGATTAGGAGAGCAGGACTTTGGAGACTGGGTCGGTAAAACCTACGATGAAGCCCAAAAATTATTTGGTGACACTTACAATCAATTTTGGTTAGCGCCAGTCAGTGAAAAACCACCAAATGGGGAGAGCTTTTTAGAAGTTATAGAAAGGGTTCAGACTTGCGTGAGGGAACTTACATTGAAGTTTAAGGGCAAAGATATTGTCTGTGTTGCACATGGAGGATCTATCCGAGCGGCTTTAGCGCTTGCTTTGGGTTTAAACGGCGATCAGGCAATATCTTTTTCTATAGATAATCTGTCGACAACCGTCATTGACTATATACATCCAGAAAATGGGTTCTATGGGGGATGGCGTGTACGTGGAACAAATCTCCCTTCGGTATAGTTTTTTGCAAAAATTTAATTTTTTTCATAATTACGAGATTGCATAACTTATGTCCAAAAAGTTTTTTTTAACCTTACTCAGTTCTTTATTAATATTATTAGTTCTCTCTATAGGCACCGGGCTGTGGGTTTATGAACAATCCAAAAATAACTACTTAAATAAATCTGCTTTGGTTGGTGGCTCATACAGTTTACTAGATCATAATGGAGCGCGAGTTACCGATAAAAGTTTTTCAGATAAATTTAAAATTATATATTTCGGTTATACTTTTTGTCCTGATATATGCCCAACAGGAATGGCTATCATCAGCCAAGCCCTTGACCTTTTGGGAAACAAAGCGCAACGGATAAAACCAATTTTTATCACAGTAGACCCCAAAAGGGACAATGTTGAAATAATGGCAGAATACCATAACCACTTTCACTCTTCATTTAGTAATCTTACAGGCACACTAGATCAAATTAAACATGTCGCAAAATTATACAGAGTATACTACAAGAAATCCGATCCAACTGAGACCGAGAATTATCTGATAGATCATTCCTCCATAATGTACGTAATGTCACCAAAGGGAGAATACATAAATCATTTTGGCCCAGAAATTACACCTGAGCAAATAGCTGCCTTCTTCAATCGCACATTTCAGTAATATTTATCGATCACGACTGCAATTAAAGTCATAGGGAGAAATGGCAATGAACAAATCAACAATTATTTATGGGCGGGTCATGCGATTGCCTACTTTCGATGGCATGATTCCAACAAGTGGTCCTATTCATATAGTCGCTGATGATGGCGAGGAATATATGCTGATAACGAGCAACATGGATGAACCCGGTCCAGTAGAGACACTAGCGTTAATTTGTGAACCTGTGTTTAAACCCTACATAAACAAGGATATATCCGTGAAAGGCGATATTTTAGGATCAATAATTTGGAATGTCGAAATAGTTCATTAAAAACATCAGTTCTCTGTGAGTTTTTTGAGATCATAGATAACCTCTATCGCCTGTCTCGGAGTTAAATCATCCACATTGATATTAGCCAAGTAAGATTCCAATTTACTATCTGTTGCGGCCTGAAGGTCATGGGATTCATTCTCAATACTCTGAAAAAGAGGTAATTCCTCATTTAGGTTTTCTATAACTTTGTTTTTTTCTCCTTTTTCAAGATTTTCTAGTACTATTTTTGCCCTGGTAATGACGCTGAGGGGCAACCCAGCTAGTTTAGCAACGTGTATTCCATAGGAACGATCAGCCGCCCCCTTTGAGACTTCATGGAGAAATATTATATCATCCTTCCATTCTTTAATTTTCATAGTATTACAAGATAGAGATGTCAGCGTGGATGCTAACGCCGTTAATTCGTGATAGTGAGTGGCGAATAACGTCCTGCAGCGACTATTTTCATGAAGGTGTTCAATTGCAGCCCATGCTATTGAAAGACCATCAAACGTCGCCGTTCCTCTTCCAATTTCATCTAAAATAACTAGAGATCGCTCTGTTGCCAAATTAAGGATAACAGCCGTTTCAACCATTTCTACCATAAAGGTGGATCTGCCCCGGGCCAGATCGTCCGCTGCTCCCACTCGGCTAAAAAGCCGGTCAACAACCCCTATTTCAGCGAATGTGGCAGGTACATAGGACCCCATATGTGCAAGTATTGTGATCAATGCATTCTGTCGTAGGAAGGTACTTTTTCCAGCCATATTAGGCCCAGTTATTAACCATAGTTTTTGTTGAGAACTAAGGTCACAGTTATTAGAAACAAATGCCCCACCGTCACCAATTTCCGCCTCGACTACAGGATGTCTACCATCCAAGATATTAAAGTTTAAGCTCTCATTAATTATCGGCCGCACGTAATTTTTTTCAATAGCCAGTTCTGCTAGGCTACTGCTGAGATCGATCTCAGAGATGCCAACTGCCGTTCGAGAAATTTGATCTATCAAGTCTAAAACCGCATGTCGTAGTTCGAAAAAACATTCCTGTTCTATGGCCAACGCTCGATCAGCAGCCTGGCTCAAGTCACGTTCTAGTTCCTTTAATTCAATGGTAGTAAATCTTGTGGCATTGGTCATCGTTTGACGATGAATAAACGATTCCTGACTATTTAATTTTGGTGCATGTAATGAGGTCACTTCTACAAAATAACCTAGAACATTATTGTGTTTGATCTTAATTGAATTAATACCTGAATCGTCAGCATATTTTTTTTGCAGTTCTGCAATTAGCTGACGACGCTCATCTTTTAATGCTCTTAATCTGTCCAATTCTGCATGATGACCAACCTCGATAAAACCACCATCACGTGCAAACATGGGGAGGTTTTCTGCTAAAGCTTTATTCAGCAAATCTACAAGGTCCGTGTAACAGCCTAATTGCTCTATATTACTTTCAACACGCAGTGGCAGATACGATAGTTCAGTTTCCCAATTTTTAATTAACTTTCCCAATGAGGCTGACGCCTTAAGACCATCACATACTGCTCGTAGATCTCTTGGTCCTCCTCTATCTACAGCAAGCCTGGATAAGGCCCGCTCTAAGTCTGGGGTTGCTCTAAGTATTTCACGTACTTGCCCGCGCAATTGATCGGACTCAAAAAAATAATTCACAGCGTCTAAACGACCATTAATAATATCAACCTCTTTTGAGGGCGCTGACAAACGGGCAGCTAACAACCTAGCTCCAGAGCCTGTCTGGGTTTTATCTATGCAATCAAGTAAACTACCCTTTTTCTGTCCCGATAATTTCTTTAATAATTCGAGGTTAGTGCGGGTCGCCACGTCTATTTCTAACGTCCTATCCAATCTCCATTGTACAGGCCTGTTTAAACGAGGAAGATTACCCTGCTGAGTAATTTCAAGATAATCAACCAGAGCGCCGCAA
>Ga0315330_10001651_pt1 | contig 15121 bp, 13 predicted proteins | sample M140m34915metaG_FD_203453 | JGI IMG/M metagenome (GOLD analysis project Ga0315330, IMG submission 203453) | Ammonia-oxidizing marine archaeal communities from Monterey Bay, California, United States - M1 40m 34915 | ecosystem: Environmental > Aquatic > Marine > Intertidal zone | place: USA...
AACCTTCGTACTCTACAGTAGCTAGAAAGGTAGCATCAGCAGAAAGTTTTCCTGACCCGCCCCATCCAACGTAATTAGCATCGCCAGAGTTAGGGCTAACAATTGTTCTCTCTAACGATCCGGTTTCCGCAGTATGAATTTTTATCTGTCCCTGGCCAGTATTGTCAATAACATTTCTATCACCGGCAATAATTGGCTTGACACCCAAACCATCGGAAGCTGAACTTCCGGTATAACTTCTAGTTGATGAAGGATTGAAAGTGCCATAAGCAGTATCAGTGTTTATGTAACCCCTGTCGGACCAAGTGCTGTAGCCGTCACCAATTTTTAATTTATTAGTGTCAGTTTCAAGTCCCATTTCCCCTTCATTCAGAACTGGGTTTACAGATGTCCAATTGGCTGCTGTGTCTCGCCTTAGTTTTATCGTCGGCATCTTATTTTCCTAATTTAATTACTATTTAAAAAAGTGTTTACAATTAATCATATAGTGAATATTCGTATACTCTGCCTACATTAGTAGTAGATCCATCTTCTGCCAATGTGTATCCTGCGAGCATTCTGTCAGCATACATGTCTACAGCAGTCAAACCGTCACCACCACCATTAGTCAAATCTGGGTTCTTTAAGGTAGTCGTTAATGCAGTATCAGTCCAATCACCTGTTGTTGTAGAATATATATAATTGACGCCAGCTTCAGTTCCTAGAGATTCTTGGGCTGCTTGAAAGATGTACATATTTCCGAACCCTTCGCCATAACCCCAACCGATTCTTTCTTCCATGGGCCCTGACGTAGCTATTTTTCCACTGCTACTGAGTGATACTTTCTTACCGAAATTTCCGGAATCTATCGGGTTAGGAGTATTTATTGTTTCAATAACAGAACCATTAGTCATATCATAAAGATAAGCAACACCTTGATTTGAATAAGTGCCTTGAAATACATGATTCCCTACTAACAAAATATTATCATAAATTGAAATTGATGTTGCATGAACATTGATAGATCTAAGATGGCTACCATTAGCAGGATTATAGATACAAACTTGCTGACTACCCTTTGCTGCGACTGCAAAGTAGTCATCATTAATACTAACATCTAGGCCAAAACGATTTTGTTCTTGTGTATAGGGAGAAGTTATAGTTCTAAGTACACTACCATTACTTTTGTTTAGTACAAGTGCATGTCCACTATAATTCATCCAAGCACCAACCCCTACGTAGGAATCTGAAATAGATACTGATGATCCAAAATGTTCAACATTGCTAGGTTTATTTGCTGTCCAGACACGATTACCATTTGATAAGTCGTAAAGATGGACATTTCTATCAGAGTCAGAATTATTCTGACTCCATTCAGAAATAACTAAATGAGTTTCATCTATAGCCAATTTTGAACCAAAATATTTATTGGCTCCGGGAGATGGATTATCTATTGTATATACTAGTGAACCTGTATTGTTATTAAAAACATATACTCTGCCTTGCTTGTTATTGCCGCTAACAGTTTCCTCAGTTCCAACAGCAGTATATGTATTATTTGTAGCTACTGATACTCCAAAATATGAACTAGACGATGTAGTAGGATTTTGAAGAGAATGTAAAACAGAACCAGTAGTTCCGTCTAATATCCATACTTTACCTGCCCAATTAGTACCATTGTAAGCAGGCTGAGCAGAACCAAAAGATGCATAATTTCCATCTGTTGAAATTGATACGCCATATGAGCCAGGTTCATCGTCATCAGAAACCGTTGTAGATGCTACAGAAATATCAGACCAATCTATTGGTCCGCCGCCGCCTTCTGTTTGATTGTCTTCGTGACTAGCAGCAATTGTAAGATACTTACTTGTACTAGCAAGGTCCAGTCCAAACTGGTCGCCTACTGCATCGTTGTAAGCATTAGGGTTATTGATAGTAGATACTAATGAACCATCAGTCCAAGTTCCGTCAGTTGTTTTGAATATGTAAACAGAACCTGCTGATGCTGATTGTCCGGGTGCGCCAACAGCAATATACTGACCGTCTCTGCCAATAAATTTAACTGTGTTTCCAAAAAGTTCGTTATTAGAACCTCCTGCAGGGTGTGCTATAGTCGCAACTAAAGCTCTAGTTGATACATTTACAATATCAACTGTACCTGAACTGTTTCCTCTGTGACCTACAACTCCGAAATCGCCGTGCATATCAAGTGAACAACCATAGTTACCATCAGCAACTGGACCTGCTGGAGCAATGCTACCCTCTAGTGCAATGTCACTCCAAGTTCCATTAGCCGTTTTGTAAACATGTACCACACCTGCGCCAGAAGCGGATGCAGAGTATTCAGTATTTGATACTAATAGATAGCTGTCTTTTATTGACATTACTCTGCCAAAAGTCATACCATCTACTGTATTATCAGATGAGTCGTTTGCTACTGTTGCTTTGAGCAAAGTGCCAACCATAGTACCGTCTGATACTTTATAAATTCTAAGACGGCTGTTTGTAGCTGGAGTTTGATAGTTTTCAGATGTTGCTACAAAAGTATCATCAGCAGCAACTGCTCCCTTTTCTGCAAAGCCATAATAATTTCCATCGCCTGCGTTAGGACTAGTGATTGTTCTCTCAATTACGCCAGTAGAAGCAGTGTAAATTTTAAGGGTATGGTCGCCACCGTTGTCAATAATATTTCTAGTACCAGAAATCAGTGGTCTGTAACCTTGACGACCACCCGCTGTTGCACCAGTATATTGACGAGCCTGTGTTGGATTAAAAGTTAGAGGATCCTCACCAAAGTAGTTTAGAACACTCCAGGCAGTAGAACCATCTCCAATTTTAAGTTTATACTTGTTTAATTCGTATCCTGGCTCGCCCTGAGCAAGAACAGGATCGGCACTTGCCCAATCTGAACTTGTGTCTCTTCTAACTTTGATTGTTGCCATTAGATTTTCCTAAATTTTTAAATAATTTCTACTTTGTTTACTATTTATTAACTATACAAAGAATATAAATGAACTCTTCCGTGATCGTGAGGACTGCCTGGTAGCTCTCCCCATGACTGACCCCAGAGTAATCTATTATCATCCATAGATAACTTTGCATTCCAATTGCCATTAACATTATCATACGGATCTAATGTTTCAAATGCTATTGAAGCATCGTCCCAGGTTCCATTTGACGATTCATATATGTATAGGGCACCCTTTTTGTTTCCAGATTCTTCCCTAGGCGCAACAACTGCAAGATAAGTACCATTGGTTGCCATTGCATTTCCAAACCAATCCTCATCATCTCCTGCATTAAAGCTATTAGGATTATCTATTCTAATAGACATTGAAGTGTCAGACCAATCACCGAGTGCAGACTTATAGATATATATCGCACCGTCTCTATAGTTGCCGTTGCTTTCTTCATATTGTGCGCCAATAGCTATAGTATTATCATCAATAATAGCACTAGAGGTTCCAAACATTTCAAAAGCTAATGGGGTTGGATTTTCTACGGTATCAAGTAATGATCCAGTATTTAAATTATAAATGTAAAATTTTCCAGAATAATTATTACCTGACACCACGGCAGCTGACGCTTGAATTACAGCTATATCTCCTCTTATAGAAGCGGCGCTTTGCCCGAAGGAGTAATCATTAGCTCCTTGAGAAAATGTATGTTCTAGGGTAGTATCAGACCAATCTCCTGAAGTAGTTTTATATACATAAGCGGTACCAGATACGTTATACTGACTCCATCCAGCTATTAAATATGTGTCTGACATGGAAAGGTCACCAAACATGTTACTATTGCTAGTAGAAGTAGGGCCTGTTATAGTAGTTATTAAATTTCCAGTAGATAATTGATATATGTAAATATACCCTTGATAAGGAGCAGCCCAAACTGCTGGATCTGAACCCGCAGTCAAGGCAGAAACAGCTATATAATCTCCATATACAGTTACTCTTCTATCTGCGGCCCATTTTTTTGTACCTGAAGGAGCATTATTCATAGTACTATCTAAATTTCCTGTGGTACTATTATAAATGTTTATTGTGCCTTTGGCGAAATTCCCGTTTTGATCAACTTCAGTGATAACGTCCTTATCCCCCGAGATATGAACAGTTTTACCAAAGTGGGGGACTGGAGATGTATGACTTGGTCCTTCATATGTTCTAGTTACAGTGGGACCGAAAGATGGGACATATGGAGCTTCATTAACATATGTTAAAACATCCCATGCTTGGGTGCCATTACCAATTTTCATTTTTGATGTATCTGTTTCTATGCCAGGCTCACCTGAGGCGAGTACTGGATTATTAGAAGTCCAATCAGCTGCCGTGGCTTTCTTAAATTTTATCGTAGTTGCCATTTGTATTTCCTAATGTTAAGTTACATCAAAAGTTCGGTGCATAACCACTATGCACCGAACTCATTTCATACTATTTATGCACTGCCGCCATCGATAACTGCGCTGGCCAAATATGAAGCAACATTAGAGTCGCCATATGGAGAAGCAGCATCGGCGAAAGTAAATGCACCTGAACCATTGGTAGTCAGTACTTGACCATTAGTACCATCAGTGATTCCAATATCAGTCAGAGCTGATGGAATACTGGGCGTACCTGAAACATCAGCGTAAGCACCACTAGTAGCAACTGCTGATAGAGAAGGCGTACCACTAAGATCAGCGTAAGCACCGCTAGTAGCTACTGCATTCAAGTCTGCTGAATTAGCTTTCAGAGCAATTGAATTAGTTACAGTAGTAGAGAAATTAGCATCATCTCCCAATGCCGCTGCAAGTTCATTCAATGTATCTAATGTTGCAGGAGCGCTGTCAGTGATAGACGCTATAGTTGCTGTAGCAGTAGCATAGTCATTGCTTGACAAGTAAGATGAAACATCACTATCGCTGTAAGAAACTATTTCAGGAGACTTACCAATCATTAGCTGAGTAGCACTTATAGCAGTACCAGCGAATACACTAGGATCGTCTGCTGTAGTAGAGAGCGTACCATCACCTTGTACATAGTATGCTTGACCTGCTATCAACCCTGATTGAGCGTCATCTACTGCTCCAGCAGTTTGAATAGTAGCAGTAGCACCATTAGAATAAGCTCCGTCAGAAATACCAACATAGTTTTCTGCATTAACATTAGAGACAAGAGTAGATTCTGAAGCCGTGACTGTTACTATTTTTGCAGCATGTGGAGTAGTTGATTGATCAGAATACGCCAATAAGGCCTTGCCTGTGTTAGAATTCCAAACAAGCTGACTGAAGGCGCCTGAAGATCCGGTAAGAACCTGCACTGAATTATCAAAAGTTATATCAGTACCACTAATAGTTAGTGCAGCAATTCTGCCTTGCTCACCGGACTGTTTGTAAAATGCAAGCACTCTATCTAGATTTGAATCATACGTTAGTGCTGGAAAAGCCTGTATATCACCAGAAAAGTTAGAATCCTCATCTGCAATTCTAACATTGTCAGTATTTCCTCCAAATGTTATACTATTTCCAGATATAGTGCCTACTTTGAGATATCCATTATAGTTTTCAGAAGAAAGGCGAGTTCCTAAAACTACTTTATCATCTGCAAGTGCTATCATGACCGGTGATCCGCCGGTATCTTCAAATGCAGTAAACCCAGAGCTTTCTGATACAGTAGTACCAGATATAGTAAGAAATTTGGCCTTGGCGTCTGTTGTGCTGTCAGATTGTTGCTCTGCAAAAGATACTATAGTTTTAGCTGAGGTAGTATCATAAACACTCCGAACAGTACCATCTATTGGCTGCACACCGGCAAGTATGTTAGTAAATGAACCAAAAGTGAAACTAGAACCATTCACTGTACACACTGTTGCGGAAAGGGGATACAGGTGCCCTTGAGAATTGTTATAGCCGGGCAGAGATGAATGATTGAAAAGGTGAATAAGTTTATTTTCACCTGGATCATACATAATACTCATCTTTCCAACTGGGAAGCCGCTTCGATCAATGGAAGGATGAGCTGTTGAACCAGTTTGAGGCACAGTAGTAGGAGAACTAAATGTTATAGATGAACCACTTACAGTACCTATTGAGAGTTGAGCCTCATCCGCAGCGTTTCTAGAGACGCCGGATGTGTGTGATACAACAATTTGCGTTGATGATATTGCTACAATATCTATGCCTACTGTCCAGTAAGAACTTTGGAATACTACAGGAGTACCGAAAGAAATATTGTTGCCGGATATCGTTCCTACTACAAACGTATCATATCCACCATTATTTGAGTCCCCATATGTAAAAACAAACTTATCAGTACCTATAAGTGATGTAAGTACGGCGCCATTCACCGATACATAGCTTTGAGTATGAATTGTAGATGCCGGACCTATTGACGTAGTGTTAGGTGTCGGTACTGGCGATTCGGAACCTACAGACACCGTACCATCAGAATTTACAATTACCGTGTCACCGTTTGCAAGGGTACCTGAAGCAACTGCCTCAAATGAACCGCCACCGCCGCCAGCGGCATCAGCAAAAGTAAAAGTACCTGAACCGTTAGTAGTCAGAACTTGTCCAATAGTGCCATCAGTAATTCCTACATCAGTCAAATCTGAAGGAATAGTAGGAGTGCCACTGAGGTCTGTATAAGCACCGCTAGTAGCTACTGCATTCAAGTCTGCTGTATTTGCCTTTAGAGCGAGTGAATTAGTTACAGTAGTAGAGAAATTAGCATCATCGCCTAATGCTGAGGCGAGTTCGTTTAACGTATCAAGTGCTCCAGGGGCACTGTCTACTATAGATGCGACAATAGATGATGAAGTACCATATCCATTGTTAGATAAGTAACTAGAAACATCAGCATCATCGTAAGAATCTACGAAAGTGAATGTACCTGAGCCATCAGTAGAAAGAACTTGACCATTAGATCCGTCTGTAACGCCAACATCAGTCAATGCTGTTGGAATAGTCGGTCTATTAGAAAGATCAGTGTAATCACCACTAGTAGCAACTGCTGACAATGTTGATGTAGTCGCCTTAGTAGCGATTGCATTAGTTACAGTAGTTGCAAAGTTGGGATCGTCTCCGAGGGCTGCTGCCAACTCATTAAGAGTATCGAGAGCACCTGGAGCAGAATCAACCAGATCACTTACTGCTGTTTGAAGTTGTGTGCTAGTTGCATAGCTTCCAGTATCAATTAGATAGCCCAACTGATTCCAGGTTGAACTAGCATCACCCATTTTGATTTTCGAGGTATCTGTTTCTGCGCCTAACTCTCCCTGAGATAGAACTGGATTTTGAGTAGCCCAGTTAGCAGCAGTATCTCGCCGTATTTGTATTTTATCAGCCATTATGCTGATCCTCCGTCATATGTTGATGAAAAGAATAGAGTTGATGCAGAACCACCGTTATAAGTGCCTGTAAAAGATGTCACTGAAGCATCTCCGGCATCTAAAACACGGTCTAACTGTCCCAATACTGAAGATTGGACATTTTGAACTTCTGCTGCTACTTGCGTGGTTGTAGCAAAACCTGCTACTGCCACCCCTGTATATTTAACTGAACTATATTTAGTTGCCATTGTTATTTCTCTTGTAAGATCCAGCCACGTTGTGAATTATAATAGACAAAGTTGAAAGCTGCGCCGTCTACGTCAATCTCGAAATCATCAGCAGTTTCTTCAATGTTACGGCCGTTTCTGTTAATAGTGATATTGTAAGTTTCAGAATTGCCAGCTCCATCGATAATATGGACCTCGTCCCCAAAACTAGGATTTGGAGGAAGCGTAATGGTTAATGCTGAAGAACTACTATCTACAATAACTTTATCACCAACCGATGCAGTGTAGTGTGCTGACACACTCTGCCAAGAAGCCGCTGTCGCTGAGTTTACCCAAGAAAGATTACCATTGCCATCAGTAGTTAGTACTTGGCCATAAACTCCATCTGCTGTTGGAAAATTTAATCCATTTAAGATGAAAGACGCTGCTTGTAATTCGTTGAATCCTGCATTTTCTGGTGTGTCATTAGCATCTGTAATGAGACCCATGTCGTACTCATCGCCTTCAGAATCGGAAACGTATCCCCAATCAAAAGGAAGAGTTAAATTTTGAGTTATATTATTAACATCTGGGTTAAGGGTTACTACTGTTCCATCTATTTTTTTAGAAAATAGTTTAGCATCAGTAAGGTTGACAGCCAATTCACCCACTTCAAGATCAGAGGCGGTGGGTGTTCTGGCTGTTACCTCACTTCTTTTTAGTTTTACAACTGTATCTGTCATTTTATTCTACCTTATAATGCTGCGATTCGGGTTTTAAATTCAGCAAAGTCTGCGGAAGCTGCTACTTCCGTTTGAAGATCGGCTATACTAATATGAGTACTAGACATTGCTACTTCAAAGCCACCTGCAGTCAGTCCGTCATGAAGAACTACGCAATCTTTAATAGTATCGGCAGTAAGTTCACCTTCTTCTCCGGTGAAACTAGCATGTTCTGTAGTAGTGCCTCTTCTTAATTTTAATATTGATGGCATTTCAGTCTCCGTTAATATGTGCCTGCGTCAACTTCGGTAATGTTTTCTTTAGGAATCTCAGCTCCGCCGTTGAGTGGAGTAGCTAGGTTAGACAAATCTTCTCTGAGAAGAGGAAATCCGCCTGCTGTAGAGTTATCGTGAACAACTAGAGTATCTTTGTCCATGTCAACTGTTACCTCTCCCTCGTGTCCTGTGAATGTGGCGTGAGCGGAGGTAGTGCCTCGTCTGAATCTAATCTGAGTCGCCATTTAACTGAAACTCCCTATAATCTTTTTATTTTTGCTTAATTTATTAATTGCAATTAGCATGTGATTCTCCCGAATTTCAGAGTTTAGCTACACATTATTTATACAACTCAATCTCTTATATCTTGCCTTTCGCAGCTTTATCTTTCAATTCTTTTATTTTATTTTCAGCAGCAGTTAAATCTTTTAATAACTTCAGATTTGTTTTTTCCATTTTTGACATATCTTCTTCTAATTTTTTAGATTTCATACTAACTACATTAGAAGTAGGTGCAGTTGCTGGCCGATGTTTTAATTTTTCCTCTAATTCTTTTGCTTTCTTTAGAGCCGCCTGTTGACTTGCTTCTAAAGTATTTGCTTTCTTTAGAGCCGCCTGTTGGCTTTCTTCTAATTCTCTAAGTCTTTCAAGGGCTTTATCTCTGCTACCCTCTGCATCGGCAATTACTTTATTGCCTTCTTCTATTCCAGCTTCTAGTCTGGAAATATAATCTTCTTGTTCCGCAGACGATGATTGTAATTGTTTCAACTGTCTTAATAAATCTACTTCTATTGAAGAATTATTTTCTTCTGGTTGTTCTTCAATAACCTGTTCTTCTGGTTGTTCGTCACCGTATGTAAAATCATCTACTGGTTGTTCTTCAACAACTTGTTCTTTTGGATGTTCGTCACCGTATGTGAAATCATCTGCTGCTGGTTGTTCTTTTTCCAAGGAAGAAACTTTAGCAGCTAATCCAGTTATAATTTCCTTTTGTTTAGATATAGCCTCGGAACTAATTTTAGTCTGTACTGTATGTTTAGCCTTTGCCAACGCACTTTCTGCTGACATTTCCGAAACAATATTTTTCAACTCATTAATATACTCAGTCAATACTGCTTGATTTTCTTCCATGCTATTTTCACCGTAATTTAATTATTAAAAAAAGAAGAGAGGGGGTCCCCCTCTCTTCTCTGTATCTAAGTATCTATAACTTAGAATGTGCCTCCGTCAATGGGTTGAAAGCTAGGAAGGCCGTTGGCATCTGCCATCAATACCTGCCCTTCAGTGCCTGCAGCAGTTGCAACTAGTGCGCCGGCTCCATTACCCAAAAGAACACCATTTGCAGTGTGAGTAGCTGAGCCAGTACCACCGTCTGCAACATTAATTGCAGCAGATAGACCAGAAACTGTTCCACCAGACAGTGAACCAATTACGTCACCTTCTAAGTTAGCAACCATAGTAGCTACTGAGTAGCCAGTTCCTAGCTTATTAACTGTAGTTGCAGTTGACAGGTCTTCTTGAGTATCTATGAACAAGTTAAACTTGCCGTCAGATGCGTCACGGAAAAGACCAGCAGACAGATCGTTAGAACCGTCGTTATACTTACCAACAAAACCGATGTCTAGTGCATCAGCACCGTTATCTCTTGCGAATCGTACCAGAGAATCAGCTACGTCCATGTCAGTACTGTTTACTGTAGTAGTAGTACCAGCAACAGTAAGACCACCAGAAATAGTAACGTCACCGCTAAGTGTTGGGCTATTTGCAAGACCGACTGTAACTTCATTGTTGGAAATAGTTACAGAAGTTTCGTTATTGGTTTCGCTGAAAGTAAGAGTTTCGCCACCAGCTACTGTATCAGTATTACCAGCAGTATCAGCAATGTCTAGTGAAGTTGCAATAGTTGCTGTAGAAGTGGCAGTCACAAGACCTTTAGCGTCTACTGTGATAATTGGAACTTCAGTAGTTGAACCTACTTGACCTGCAGTTACACCTGAATCGTTAAGAGTATAATCGATGTCTATGTTACCAGTGCCATCAAAAGATGCACTACCAGCACCAGCACCACTGATCTCAATTGTACGAGCAGTTTCTAATGCAGTAGCTGTTGCTGCGTTACCAGAAGTATCTTGATTACCAGCAGTATTTACACCAGCAAGGTCGATGTTTGCAGAACCGTCGAATGAAACACCGCCGATAGTACGGGCAGTTTCAAGTGCAGTTGCTGTGTCAGCATTACCAGTTACGTCACCAATAAATACTGCGTCAGAACCATCAGTACCATTTTCAAGAATTTTTACAAGACCGTCTTCAGAATAAACGTCACCAGTTACGTCACCTGTTAGTGATGTTGCTTCGGCGCCTGTTACCTCAAGTTCAATTACTGGAGTATCACTCGATCCGTCTAATGTAAAGGATCCTGAAACGTCACCAGCTCCACCAAAAGTAATTGTACGAGCAGTTGCCCATGAAGCAGCAGTACCTGATACATTACCAGTTACGTTACCAGTCAAGTCGGCTGAGATTGCGCCATTAGCATCTCGTCTAGCGAGTTCGTTAGCAGTCGGAGCGGCAGTCGCTGCTGCTAAATCCGCTGCGTTTGCGTCAGTCAAGTCAGTGTAGAATTTACCACCAACTGCGTGTACATCAGCAGCGCCGGCAGAATCTACTGATTCGATATAAAGTTTAGCAGAAGTACCGTCATTGCTTGCGTCCTGGGCATAAGCCATTTCGCCCTCTGATAGCTGCGCCGCCGTTGGTCCAGTGTTTCCAGCGGACCGTTTAATTTGAATTACTGTTGCCATTGAGATAAATCTCCCTTTAAGTTAAAAAAACAATATTGTTATAATAAAAAAGTTAAGGTTGGTGGGTTTCAATTTAACTAGTATGTTCCACCATCCACGATTGAAGTTACGTCTTTCGTTATCCACATTCCAGAATCTTGATCGTATACTAAGCTGTATCCGTCATATAATCCGTTAGTAAGAACATCAACGTCTGCTAATGTTGCTAACTTTTGTGTGGTATTCTTTTGTGATCCAGTAACAACTGTAGCAGCTAATCTGCTATTTCCAGCACTAGTCCCTGTTGACGTTTGAGCAACATGCAATGTGCGATTTGTTGATGGTACCGAAACTTTAATAGCCATTATCTTGTTACCTCCGGAGTAACTGTCACGATTCCCTCTATTACTCTAACTGTTTCAGAGGGGTCTTCAATTTCTATGTCGTACACATATCTTCCAGCCTTTAATGCAGATGTTTCTGCTGCTGTTAAAGATATTGTTATTTCTCCAGTTAAATTTACTTTACTTGTAGTAAAAGCTGTAAAAGTATTAGTATAGTAGCTTTTTCTTAGTTGAGAATTAACTGCGTAAGTTGTTAAGTTCTTGGGTGTTCCATCATCATTAGTCAATGTAACCGACAAAGTAAATGATGTACCTTGGTCTATAACAATATTGTTTATACTTGCCACAGGTTTCTCGCTTTTACTATTTTATTTATAAAATTAGGATACTCAAAATATCGATTTTTGAGTACTAATTGGAAAAAATTTTAAATTATTTTACTTATTTATAATTACTAAATTACCCGAACCTTTAAATTAGCTCCGTTTACTGCTGTAATTCTTACCTTATCCTGGGCAGGGGCATCATAATTATAATCAGTTCCAAGTATTGCTCCCTGATTTAACACGTTGGCATCGTAGTTAATCGCCACACCGTCACTAGATGAAACCGTACTACCACTAGATAGATTAAATATAATTGCTAAGTCTAGGTCATTAGCTAGTGCAAAGTGATTGGCATCAGGGATAGCGTCCAGTTGTGTCTTGTTCATTTGATTCGCCGCTGTCCCCATCGCTTCTTGTATAGCAGCCAGCTCTGCGTTGGTAGTAGCATTCGCCCAAGTCTCTGAACCATAAGTACCGTTAGAGTTGTACTGCCAAGTTCCTGAGTTGTTCCTGACTATACTCCTCTCACCATCAGTGCCTTTGGCAACCTTCCAAGTTGTACGGTCATCAGTAGATACGCAGTAATATATATTGCCACTACCAGCAGCTTCATCTGCGGTCATTGAATTAATATCAGTCCAGTAAGTGGAGTCTGTAGAGGTTGTGGTGTGGGCTGCGTGATAACCAGACGTAATAACAACTCCTGCACCAATGCTATACTCATAGAGTCGTGCAGCACTTCCAACAGCATAAAATCTAGACCCATTTCCACGAATATCAAAGCCTTTGATATCACTAGGTGCCGTAAGAGTGAATTTTCGTACAAAACTTGCCGTCTCTATCCTGTAAGCAGTTGATAGATTGTATTCAAACATTTCTTTCCCAGTATCAATGATATATAGTTTATTACCACTGTCTTGGTAAACCATATCAGCCCAATCATCTAATCCCGTTTGCGAAGGTAAACTAAAATGACCGCCTGAAGCCACGCCAGCAGTCGAAAGATCGTTTGCAGTACTCATTGTATAGTGATAGAGCCCTGATCCATTGCTTTTACAGGCATATAGCTGCGTACCATCATCAGACACTAAAACGCCACTTATGTTAGCTAATCCAGTAAGACTCTTACTTGCATAAGAACCACTAGCTTCATAAGTGCTGCTAATAGTATATTGATATATATTGCTAGAATCGCAGATGTAGGCTTTGTTACCGCTGTCTGCCCAACAAAATCCTGTGGGTGATGACATTTGGCTGCTAATGCTCATATCAACTTGTTTATTAAAACTAGAAAGATCATTCGCCGCAGTTGCTTCCCAAGTCATCAATGAATCTGAATCCATATCGACTGTTGTAACCATCCGTGTTTTGCTGCCTTCGCCCCAATGTATTGCCATTGGATGCGTTGCACCAGAAAATCCACTACTGCCACTATAAGTCGTGGAATTGCTTAATTGGGTTTGTGCGTCAAAATTATAAACATCACTAAACGAACTCAGCTCTAAATCACCATCTGTCGTGTTAAATACAACGCCATACATCTGCCAAGAGCCAGAAGCTATTGCGTTTGTGTTTGTGAAATTAGTGAGTGAGTTATAAGTACCACTCGTTGCCGTTAATACCGCTACACCACCATTTCCCACAATTGTTTTTCCAACATCCCCAGAACTAAAAGACCCTGACCCAAGTGTAAATGTACCGTCACCAACAGCAGATGGCGTTAAAGTCACCGCAGTTGCTGAGTTATATCTCGTGTAGTTCTCCGAGGATGAATTTACATCCCACTCGTTATTACTCACACCTGACTGAGTTACTTCTTTAGTAACTGATACTACAGGAACAAGAACACTGTCTGATAACGTCATTGTATACGATTCGCCAGCAGTAAAGGTCTTAGTTAAAGTAGTTCCTGCGCTAGAACCCAAACTGTCGATCTGTGTTTGTATGCTAGAAGTGACCCCATCAACGTAGCCAAGTTCGGTTGCCGTAAGAGTAGCAGGAACGCCAGTCAGTGTATTGAGTTCAGATGTAGAAGCGGTGATGCCGGTCAGTGTATTGAGTTCAGATGTAGAAGCAGTGATGCCGCTCAGGGTGTTCAATTCAGAAGCAGATGCGGTAACACCTAAATCAACAAGAGTTATTGATCCTGCTCTAACTGTAACTTCGCCGCCCATGCCTGCATGATTGACGCAGTAATAATAAAGAGTATCTGGAGCATCCTGCTCTAATTTTACTTCAGTATAAGCACCAGCAGTTCCTGGTGTCCCTACAGCAGTAACTCCTACGGTATAAGAAGAGCCACCACCATGTGTACCATCTGCTGTTGTACTTAAAAGTAAGGGATGTCCTGAGTTTGAACTGTCTGATTGATCGAACTTATAAGTTACTGAAGGAATAAGGCGAGCTATTTGTTGCTCAGTGCCATCTAAATAAAACTTATTTCCCGATCCAGAATCTGCTACAGTAACCGCTATAGAAGGTCGCTGTAAAGCATCAATTTGAGTTTGAATTGCTGACGTAACACCGGCAGTGTAATTGATTTCTGCTGCGGTAGCGGTAAGACCAAGATTAGTCAATGCAGTTGAAGCACTAGCCAAGTCAGAAAGATTATTTGAAATTTCTAACTTATCGGCATTGATATTGGTAAAGTTAGCATCAACTTCATTGTTAGTTAATGGACTTCCTTTAGTTGACCTTAATGTAATAGTTGACATCTACTTACCTTATTTGTTTATTTTATCAAAAATTAGTTTCAACATATCTTTGACTTCTGTTACTTCTTCTTTCAAACTATTTATATCGTCTTCATATTGGCGTATTTTTTTAGTATTTTCGTTTCTTAATATTCTAGAATTTTTGTAATCTCTTAAAGCGGCATTGTCTGTATTGACAATGCCTTTTGAATTACTCTCACGATAAAGATTACGTTCATCTTTCACTTTTAGGTATTTAGTCATTTCGTTATACCTGAAGTGCGTATGCTCTAAGACTTGAAGTTTTAGGTATCACTGCTGTATTATTACTTAGGTGAACCACTTTGATTGCAAAATACTTAAATCCGGTGTGAGTTACGGTTGACTTAGTAACACTACCAAGGACTGCTGCTACTGAAGGACTTCCTCCAGATAAAGTAGCAGTAACAGTTCCTGTATAGTCTCGCCCCGGATTAACTATACGA
>Ga0315330_10001652_pt1 | contig 15109 bp, 26 predicted proteins | sample M140m34915metaG_FD_203453 | JGI IMG/M metagenome (GOLD analysis project Ga0315330, IMG submission 203453) | Ammonia-oxidizing marine archaeal communities from Monterey Bay, California, United States - M1 40m 34915 | ecosystem: Environmental > Aquatic > Marine > Intertidal zone | place: USA...
TATTAAGTAAGTATTTATTCTATCAAAATCATTCTCACTAAGAATTTGAATCGATTCTATGTCAAATTCACTACATTTTTCATTGTATAAGTCTATATCTTTAGACTCTTTGAATTCTACATGTTTAAGCGATTTGCCCTTGTATAATAAGTTTATACCAGTTTCTTCATCACATTCATATCTATTGAATTTATCTAACATAGTTATAGTTTATATTAAACAACATAAGTTGTCAACCTTTATTTGACTATTTTTGGAGTCCATTTTTTATTCTTTACTCGCTGTTGTTCTAAATCAATTATTTCTGCCGCACTTTCTTTTGTAACAGTCATGTAACTTCTAACATCTTTTTCTATTTGTTTGAAATCTTCTTCCAATAACTCTTTACTATCTGCTAAATTACTTCTGACCTTGTCTTGTTCTTCTTTACTTAAACATTTATTATCATATGTGCTTACGTCACTACGTTCCCACCAAGGCGTGTCATATACACTTAACTCTCCCATAAAGTTTTCTTGCTTTGGAAGTATTGCAGGTGTCTCTCCATCATAATCTTCTATATTATATGAAATACCTGTTGCAGAATCTTGTACTTCTAGTTTACAAACTGTAATATAATCATCACAGATACTATTAAATTTGGCAAATAAACAATTTGCAATGTGCATTACATTTGTTCCTGGTGTAACCATTAGTACATTTTGTGAACTTGGAAAGTGTGCATCTATTACTGGTATAGCATCTGGTTCGTACCATATGGAATTATTAATATAGTTTCTAATTAAATGTTCTATTTTTTGATATGAAATATTTTGTTTAATGCTTAATTCTTCTATGCTGATATCATCATCTTCATAAGATGCAAACATAGACCATGATATAACAAAATTAAAAGGCTCTACAAATTGAATTTCTTTTGATTCTTTATCGTTATCATCACCTAGTACTGCAATAACAGTACATGCTAAGTTATTTTCTAATGTAATTTTACTCATTGTTGTCGCCTTTATTAATGTAACTTGATGCTACGTTGTGTATAAATTTTTCTCTATCGTCTCTATAGTCAGGATTATATGTTGTAGAGTCTATCTCTCCTATGTCTATAATCTCTTCACTTTTCTTTGATTTCATCATTTGGATTTGCATACGTTCATTGTACTCTAATTGTACCATGTCTCGCATGTCTAATACTTGTTGATAAATTGGACTAGTTGAACTTAACTTATATAATTTTTGTGTTAATTCTTTATTCTTATCTAGCAACTCTTCAGTTGTTAGTTCAGTATAATTTATAAATGGATCGCTCATAATGTTAATCTAAAAAGTAATGCCATATCGTCATCTTTAAACCTTACTTCATCACCTCTGACTTGATAATCCCAAAACTCTTTAAGACCTTGTTCGTGTGCAAACTGTCTAGCAACGTCATTTTGATACCAATTGTATCTATGACTTGCTAGGTCAATACTATGCTTTGGAGTATATTTTCGTAAGTCTATATTAGTACTTACCCATTCGTCCCAAAGTTTCATAAAATAATTTGACCTTTCTTCTGGTGTGTGTAATCCATATTCCTCTACTTCTGCAGGTGGAAATAAATCATCCCACGACTGTATCAATTTCTCTTGCATAATATATTACTGACTCTTCATTAACACCATTGTGATTATGTCTTTCACTTAGTATTATATCTAAGTTTGGTAAACAATCCTTAAATTGTTTTTCCAACACATAACTTTTTGGCTTTCCTGATAAATTTAGTTGCCAACCTTCTATGAAATGTTTAGGTGGCAATAATTGTTGAGTATCATCCTTGTAAATTTCTTTTATTTGTACCATTCTATCATCATTGATGTCTGTTGTTTCATATCCTTTAACAACTAGTTTAGCAACTAAGTCGCTGATACTATCTGTTTTAATAATTAACGTGGGCATAATCTTATCTATTGACTGGTTAACATTCCACAGAACATTAAAACGATTTTGGTCACATACAGATGTTACATAGTCTTCACTACGTTTTACTACTCTTAATTTTAATTGGTCATTAATTGCATTAAGGTCATTTACATTGTTTACATTTATTACAACACCTGCAAAATAATCTAAAGGTTCAGTTGTTCCTGCGGTGTCAATTGATGTAAAATATTCATCATATGTTTTCTTTAACATCTCTACAGGATATGTATAAATGTTAAGTCCACCATATGTTACAACATTCATTCCTGTTGATTCACAATGTTTACTGCCATCAAATGCATTAGGTGTATTAAATCCTAATCCTGATAAGCCTGTGGGGATATCATCCCTAGTATTAACTAAGAATATACATTTATTAGATGACCACATGGACATTCTAGCATTTCTAGTTACACTGATTTTATTAAAGCCTAGTGCTTGTAAACAAATCGTAACATTATCTACTAATGTCTCAGTTGGATTAATATTGTATTCCAAAAAATTAAGTTCAGCCATTTTGCTCTAATTTTTCTGCTAATTCTTCTGGTGTAGTAGATGCAGTATCGCATGTACCACAACAATCTTCTGTGCCACAGTCTTCATGCACCTCTTCACCTAGGTCTTCTCCATAACGTCCACGGCTTCTGTTACCGTCGCCATTAAGTTCAGTTAGGTCTTGTTGATGTGCCTTAAAGTCTGCACCTTTAAGTTGAATCTTTTTGGTCTTCATTGTCACTCCTTCGTGTGATGATTTCGTCGACAAGTCCAAAGTCCAATGCTTCTTGTGAATTCATAAAGTTATCCCTGTCCATCGCACTTTCAAACTCCTCGTATGTTTTTTCTTTAGTATTATGTCTTACATAAACTTCAGTTAGTTCTCTTTTGATTCTCACTATTTCTTTTGCTCTAATTTCAATATCACTTGCTTGTCCTTGAGCACCGCCTAATGGTTGATGAATCATATGTCTTGCTCCAGGTAACATAAATCTTTTTCCAGCCGCTCCAGACTGTGCTAACAAACTACCCATACTAGCCGCTTGTCCCATAACAATAGTTGATACATCTGGTTGTATGTATTGCATTGTGTCATACATTGCCATACCGCTTGTAACAACTCCTCCAGGTGAATTGATATAAAAGTTTATATCTGCATCAGGATCTTCTGCTTCTAAGAAAAGTAATTGAGCACAAATACTATTTGATACTGCATCGTTTACTTCTCCATTCAAGAACACAATACGTTCTTTTAACAGTCTGCTGTAGATATCGTAACTACGTTCGCCTGCACTTGTCTTTTCTATTACATATGGTACAAAATTCATGTTTATCCTCTACTATTATTTATAGTTGCTAGTGCATTTAACCTATTTAAAAACGCATCAATACCTTTAATTCTTTGATAAGTTATCTTATCTAAAGTAATGTATTCATAGTCTTTTACACTAACATTCTTCATTTCTTCTATGGATTCTAGTTGACTTGTAACTGCTGTTATTAGTCCTTTAACAAACATACTGTCACTGTCAAATACAATTTTGTCTTCTATTAGTGCTAACCATACCTTGCTTTGACACCCATGTACAAGATTATTGTCAATTCTAATGTCATATACAATCTGACTGTCAGGAAGTTCCATTATGGCTTCGTAAAAATCATTTGCTTCTAGGTCATTTAAGTATGCTAAATCCATATGCGTATTATATACGTTTACACTTGTTATGTCAATGTATTTAACTTAATTTGGGATAGGAAAGAAGTAGTCTTGGCTACCTATGATCCTTGTATGGATCGCCTGCAGGTGCCTGAGGTGCTCCTGTTTTCTTTTTCTTCTTTTTCTTTTTCTTCTTTTTAGCAGGAGCATATCCCCATGGTAGGAAATATCCTCCGTGACTTCTAGTTGATCCTGAATCTGTTGATGTGTCAGGGCTGGAGTCTCCGGAATCAGTGCTACCACTGTCTGCAGAACCGGAATCTCCGCCTGAACTTGAACTTGCTGAGCCGTTGCCTCCTGCAGATGCACCACCTGATGCTCCTGCGCCTGCTCCAGCACCACCGCCGGCTCCACCGCCGCCGCCAGCACCGCCGCCTCCGGCTTCTGCGTCTAGCCTTTTTTTCTTTAAGGCTTCCTCTAAATCACTGAGTTTCATTACCCTGCAATGTAACCGCTATCAGTAAGTAACGTGCTTATTTCGTCTGAGTCTGTAATCTGTGCTATTGAATCACTGTTACCATTGTCTGCTTTGAAGTAATCTCCATTAGCATCAATGAACCATGTTCTGTAATCAACACCTGATACTGAGTCATCAAAGTGTATAGGTGTGTAACCGTCAAAGTCACTAGGTCCTTCTCCACTTGATGTTTCAGAACCAATGTCAGTTAATGAAGCAACTTTGGCATCTAGTAATGCCTGTGCCGCGTCCTTGTCAGAATCATTAGTTAAGAACCATGCACTAGGATCGCCATCTGCATTTGTACCTTGACTAAAGTATCCTGCATAGTCGCCACCTTCAGCAATAAGTTCTAAGTGAGCTCTTAATATTTTTTCTTGTGCAAAAGTCGCCATTTATTAGTCCTCTTTTTTGTATAATGTCCAGGCACCATAAAGTATCATGCCCCAACCAATTAAACTAGAAGGTATTAGTATCATTACAATACCACCGCCTATTAGTGCGGCTCCATCCCAACTAGTTCTTTCTTTTAATCTTGCTTTTATGAATTCCATAAGTATCTCCAATGTATAAACACTATTTATCGTTTTGTTCTATCTTATTGGTGTACTTTATGTACTTCGGCATGCCATGGTCTGTTACAAAATCAAAGAATTGAAACTTTTTAATAGCCGCCCATAGACCTCTAAACCCATCTTTTATCCTTTGCCATATTGTTAAATTTCTTATTTCACCCATATGATTAATATAGTTTAATTTACCGCCATGTACAAATGTGAATAAAGTCGGTGGTACACGTGGCACTATATCATTGTTATTAACATAGCGAATGTATGCACCTATATCGCAACCTTCTAGGTGCTGACGGAACTGTCTATTTCCAACTCTTGGTTGCCCATAGGTTCTAAGTTCCTTCACTGGAATACCGTCGTTAGTTAATGCTTCTGCAACTAATACTGCCATTGCACCACCTAAACTGTGTCCTACAACATATACGTTTTCTTTATTTTTTCTATTTGCTTTTACTGTCTCTAAAATTTTAGGATATACCATACTGGTGTATTCTGAAAATCCTTGATGTACTCTTCCATTCCTTTCATGCCTAATTGGAATTGTTTTTAAATCTGCGGCTATATCCGCAAACTTAGTAGGCTCTGTGCCTCTGCATGAAACAATAATACCATCGTCTCTTGTAAAGAATACCCATGCCTCAGCATCACCATTCTTTACTAGAACCGCTTTTTTACGTTTCATTTTAATTTGATTTTGAGCGTCTTTTAACTCTTGCTCAGAGAGATATGCCCTACCAGCCAACTTCGCCAATACCGACGCTCGTTCACTTTCGGAACAGTCTGATAACCATCCCATAATTACTCCTACATAAATTATGTATGTATTTATCTATTATAACCGTGGAAAAGGGCAGTTAAACTGCCCTCTCCGTGTTTTTTATATGAATAATATCTTATTCCGGTTAGTGTTACATTTTTGGCTTACCTAAATACTAAAATAGGTTCCATTGCTACATACATAAACCATACCATAAAGGCTAAACTGCCAAAGGTCATTAAGTCATTGCATAACTGACCGCCTTGACAGACTTTGTCTTTAAATGCATGAAATTTAGTTAATGTACGTTGAATGAAGTTACCGGCAACGTTTGTTAAAGTTGTCATGTGTCTTCTCCTAGGTCTAAATTTATTAGCACCCAATTCGCTACCTCTCACGAGCATAGCTCAGTGTGTTTGAGTCTTGTCCTCATCGCCTTACCCGCTCACGGCGGCATAAGAAACACATTGTTGCGGAAGTTGGATTGCGTTACTTCCACCAATATTTATCAAAACTTAACAACTATGTTAATTAATCTGGTTTTTTTGAAGTTTTTTGAAAATTGACTTGCCCCAACCCTGTCTACGCCTATAGTAAAAACGATTGAAGTACTCTTGTCCTTTGACTTTTTCGCCAATGTCTATCTCATATACAGTATCAACTTCTCTGAATTCATCTACTGCATTTATGAAATCCCAAAAGTTAAATGAATGTAATGATTGATATGGATAGTCTGTTGCTTCATTGGTCACATAGTCTTCTTGAAACATTAGGACTGCATGGTGCAGTTCCATATCTATTTCTGTGTACTCAATGTTAAACACATCTGACACAAATTTTCTAACTGCTTTAGGATTCCTATGAAAGTTTTCTTGTGCTTGCCACATAAGTGTATGTCCACTCCAGCCTGAATCAAACGATTCGTCACTACCTGTTTCCAAATATACTTTCATTTGTTCATATGCTTTCATGTATAGTTTGCCAACTATACCATCGTCTTTCATAATTTGTTCTAATAAGTGGTCATACATTTCTAAGTAAGTAAAGTTTTTATACCTTCTTAAAAATCTTGTTATTGCTTGAGTCCAACCAAAGTTATGAAAGTTATTAATCATCCAACTATACATCCATGCTTTTAAGAACATATCCCTAGGCATACTTTTGGTTCCTGTAACCAACTCAACCTTTTCAGATATATTGTCCTCTTCTTCATGCCCTGACACATAGTTGTCTACAACAATAGTTGTAAGTTCATGCTTACGTCTTTCATCAGGTGTATTCATGTGTGCGTTTTCAAGTAATTGTGCTAACCAACTTTCAACTGTATTGTGTTGTCCTGCTTCTATGATTTCACACAATCCTCTACGCCAACTGTTGTACGTTTCATTTGGCAAACCTAAAATGAGTTCTGTGTAACTAGGTATCTGTTCTTTGTTACACTTATCAAATATCATTTTAAGGTCACTAATTTCCATATTACGTCTGCGTATTTCATCAAGTACATCCATGTCCATGCTTTGCACACTTAATGTAAGTCCTCTATTGAATCCACTACTAATAAACTTCTTAACAATTTCTAATATTTCATCACTGCTATTCTTATACCATGTTGCATCTACAACTTTTGGATAGCCATACATTTCTTGCAGTTCAACTAATTTTTCTGTTACTTCCAAATCTCTGTCTGTGAATACACCAAAGTTTGCATCTGCAATAGTAACATAGTCTATTTTGTTTTCTGCCATCCAAGTTAGTTCTTGTATTACTTTTGGCATAGGAAACTTTTTAATTTTTGCATAAGTTAAACTACCCCAATCACAAAATGTACATGCAAAAGGACAACCTCTGTTGGTTTCCAATGTGCCGTTCCATACTACGTCAGGATTATCAGCCATTATTTTGTCAAACACACCTGTTAAGTATGGACTAGGTATTTCTAAATCATCTAGTCTACCACCTTGATATATTTTTTCTAATGGTTCTTGTTTAAGAAATGTTTGTAGTATTTGAACAAAGGTTTCTTCTCCTTCATTCAAAGATATACTATCAACATAAGGGTGAAATTCAAAGAACATTTCTTCGTCAGGTCTATTTGTAATCTGAGGACCTCCGAATACTATTTTAATGTTTGGATTTTCTTCTTTGAGTTGTTGTGCTACTGCTTTTGTCCATTCCCAATTCCACATGTAGCAACTAAAAAATGCTATGTCGCTATGCTTTGTTCGTGAAACTAACTTTGAAGGATCTTCTCTTTTATATATAAGGTCAGAAACTTCAAAGTTATTTTCTATTTCTTTAAAATTACAAGCATAACTCCACAGACAACCAATGGAGTAAGGTAGCCAGTAACCTGTAAAACTACCTCCGCCTATTTTAAAATTGGGCTGTACAAGTAATACTTGATAAGGATCTTTTGTCATATCAAGTATTATTTATTATGTTATTTTGATGCTTTTAGAACTTCAGCAACAATGGCGTCTTTTTTCTTTCTTCTATCAACTTCAATGCCAAACTCTCTTCCTTTTTCTTCGAGTTGTGCTTTAGTCAATTTGTTTAAAGATGCCTTTGTAATTTTTGCTACTGGTTTCTCAGCCTTAACAGCAGGTTTCTTAGCAGGTGCTGGTGCAACTACTGGTTCTGCTTTAGGAGAGAATAAGTTAGCAATCCATTTAAATATGTTCATGTCATTAAACTCCTGTCTAGTTTCTCTAATATTTCAAATCTATTCGAAAATAAAGGATGGTCTAAATTAAAAGGATTGTTTCTCTTAAATCCTGTAGACGCAACTCTGCTTAAAACAAGTCCTGCTTTATTTTGAATTTCTTCTTCAGTTATAGTATTTATGTAGTCTTGAATTGTTTCTCTGCTTAGATTCGGCAAACTTAACAAGTCAAATAGTAATATATCGAACTCTAAGTAACTCATTCCTAGTTGGTCTGAATCACTTTTACTAATACCTAAACCGTCTGTTGGTACTGCTTGAACAGTTGCTTGGGGAACACCTAACATCTGTGCTATTGCAGGAACTTCCCAACTTTTACTTAATGATTGTATAGGTGCTATATCACCAACATCACCATGTAGTGTCCAAAATCCTGCTGATAATTCACTGAAATTGTCTGTGCTACCAACACATCCACCAACTTTGTGTGCAAGGTTATATAAAGTAAGCATTCTTAATCTTGCTCTTATGTTACCTTGTCTTTGTAATCCTCTATAAGTTTCATCGTTCTCACCTAAGTATTCTTGCATACTTTCAAACTGTTTACTTAAATCAAAACTATATCTTTCAAGTCCAAGTGCCTCTATGGCTTCTTGTCCTCTGTCTGTTTCCGTTTCTATCTGATTAATAGGTAAAGTCGCTCCATGTACTGTCCATCCTGCTTGTTTAAATAAGGCGGCAGTTAAGGCACTATCTACCCCACCACTCATTCCTATTGCAACATCTTCTATATTATGCTTGTCCTTATATATACTTAAATTCTCTTTGATGTTATCTGCAATAGTTTCAAGTGTATTTAAATCAGGATATAATCCTGAATCAATATTCTTTTCTACTTTGTTTAGAAACCAATCATTTATTCCCTCAACACTTCCTGGTGTTAATTCTAGAACGTCTTCAAGTTTCAATGTCATTATGTATCTCCTGTGGTGTACGCCATTGTATCATGGAACCAATCATTGCTCTATCTATACCTTCACGTCTCCAGTATTTCAAGTCTTTCATAATTGTACCGTCTTCCATTTTAAAAAACGTACTGTTTTTCTTTCTTTTGCCTTTAATAAAAAATGTAATGGCATGTCCTCCTTCAGGGATTTCAACTCTGTGGAAGTCATCGTGTTTACGCCAAGCAAACCAACCTGGACCTCTCCACTTTCTTTCCTTGCCTCTACATTCATAGTATCCTCCCGACAGTATTAATGTAAAGTAACCCCAAGGGTGATTATGTTCAAAGGGTAAATCACTCCCTATAAAATAATTCAAACAAACTCTGCTATCACTATACATTCCTGCAACCCCTTTTATAAGTTTAGGGCCTAAGAAATAAACTCTATGCAAATATTGTTGACCTGTAAAAATATTTGTCAACGACTCTGCACCATGTTTCTTTGCAAGTTTCCAGAAGAGTTGTTTCATGTAGATATTTATCAGCATTAAACATAGTTTTAATAATTCTTAGTCAAAAAAAAGCACACCCTGAGGTGTGCCTTAATTCTGCAACACTAATGTCTGTTATACTCTTTCGACTTCTACCTGAGCCTTTTTGTTAGTTGGGAACACCAATTCATCTTTGATATGATGTTGCCTTCTAGGCTTAGACTTATCAGGATATCCAACACCCATTAGTAATAATGGTTTTTCCTCTATACCGAGGATTCGTTGAATTTCGTCTTTGTTACAACAACTACAACAACCCGTGCTGTATCCTAGCATAGCCGCTGTCATATTGACATAACCTGCCGCTACTCCTACTGCTTGATGCATATCTGTTTCCATTAGTGATTCATTATTCCATTGATCCGTACTCTCTGCCGCTTTAGTGGCGTCAAAGTCTTTTACAAAAACAATTAATAAGTTTGCTAATGTTTGTGTATTTGTTGTAAGTCGATTGCCTTTAGTTGCTTTACCACCTTTGACACCGTCTTGAATATAAAACCCAGACGTATGTCTGTGTATTGCTTCAATAGTATCTCTATCTGTGACAAAGTAAGGTTTGAAAAAAGTAACGTTCTGTTTGCTAGGAGCACCCAAGCATGCCTGCTCTATTATTTCTAAATCTTCTTCCGGTATAGATTTAGATAGGTCCCAGTTACGTTGAACGTGTTGACTTTTATGTATCGCTTTTAATAGCATATTTTTTAACATGTTTATCTCCAATACTAGTATTGTATAATAGTATTTATCTTACAATCAAGAAAAAGGGTCGTTGCCGACCCTTTGTATCTTAAGCAAAGGTATGTATGCCAATGATAATACCCATTGATGCCGCAACACCAACCATTAGTTTACCAAAGTCACCTGCTACTATTGGGAAAACTTCTTTGAGGTTTTTAACACCGCCACTGAAGGTTGCAATAGCAAGTTCTCTACCACTTAACAATCCAATGAATACCCATGTTGTTGACATTGGTATATTGTTGTATTGTTTGAAGTACCAAAGGATTACTAGGTACACTAGGTCAATTAATGTAGCACTTTTTACATAGTTAGTATCTGTTTTACTGATAACAACGTTTTGTATTTTACCACCTTGTTCTTTAAACATCCATCCCATACCAGCAATAAACAATGCTGATATACCTGCTAATGTTAAAGCATCTACTTCACGTGGTAAGAATACTGCCATGTTAGCCATATCATGTGATAGCCAAGTCCACCATAACCAACCTGTAACTGTCCATTGTGCTATACGCCAATTACGTTCGCTACCGCCTAATTGTACATTAGACATCCATTTTGTTACGACTGCCCATATAACGTAGGCACTAACTGCCGCTACTCCATATCCTGCAAAACTTTTTACTAGCATTTTTTCTAAGACAAACGTACTAGCAAATGCACTTAACACTAAGAACGATGTACTTACTGGTACACCAAAACGTGTTAGTATAAGCAATACACCTGGTGCTAATGCATGATACCACTGTGGTTCTATGTATGGAATTCTATCTAGCCTGCCATATGAGATGTCTCCACCATTAACAGTCCAGCCATACCATAATGCAAATAGCAGTACACTACTTGCACCAAGCCATAATGTAGTCCAATCAAACTTTTCTTTGTTTGACTGTATCCATGTTCCTAATGTTTGAATACTGTCGTTGGCTATAACAGTATAACTTGCAAAGCCAAAGCCTACGCAAGTCCATAATAAAGTCATAATATCCATATTAGTCTCCAAAAGTGTAACGTATTTCAGTTTCCACTTTACTTCCTATAAAGTCCCTATCGTTTCTGTCTTTTGATTCTACCTTTCCTTTGAAGGTCCAGTTTCCTCTTTGAAATTTATAACCCATCTCAAAACTTTTACCATCAGTCATAGGTCCGCCTTCGACATACATGTTGTTATCGAATTTATATCCTAATCTTAAATGGGTAACGTCTTGTTGTGAATCGAAGTCTCTAAATGGTAATTCATTTTTGACTTCTATATAAGTGTCGGCTTGCGCCGAGTGAATGAACATGCTCGTGAGCATGATTGCAATAATAAGTTTCATTCTAAACTCCTTGTTGTTTAGAAAGTTACAAACTTATTACCTAATGGTGTGTTTTATGCTTTCTTATTTAATTTTTACTAGAACATTTTCCGCTTGTTAGCATACTGTTCCATAAATTATTTATCAATCAAATGTTAAAGTAATGTTACAGTTGTGTAAAATTTAGATTAATCTCTAATTTTTTTGTTTGTGGATACTGCTTTACGCAATACACTCATTTTGATATTCTTTTTGTTTGCATAGTTAAGTAATGCTTCTGTGTCTTTGGGAAAACAATGTCCGCCAAATCCAGGCTCACCGTCTGGTCCTGGAACAGTCATATGACTGTTACCTATGCGTTCATCTCTACTTAACATGTCTGTGAATTGTTCCCAACTCACCATACTACTACCTAGTTCATGTAGTTCTTTGAGTTCATTAAAAAATACAACCTTAGTCGCTAACCAACTGTTAATGGTGTATTTCAATAAACTTGCTGTGGTCAAGTCTACCTTAAACGTAGGAACAATTCTTACTGAACTATATCTTAGATATGCTTTTTCTACTACTTCACAATCTCTCCACTTCCCACCAAACACTTGGAATGGAGGATTTTTAAAGTCCTCATTTGCATTGGCTTCTGTTAAAAACTCTGGATTGTAAACTATTTTTAAATCATAAGTCTTTTTAAACTCATGTAAATAATCTGGTATAATTGTACTCTTTATAACTACAACACCCTTGTATTGAAGTCTGTGTAACTCTGCGAGTACTTCGTTTGCTATTGTTGTATCACAACTGCCGTCATCTGCTACTGGTGTAGGCACACATACAAATATTAATTTGCAATCTAAAACATCTTCTAATGTATTGTCAGTGTATTTAGGATCTACTATAATTTGCTCACAGTCTTTATCAAATCCGTTTGCTACTGCTGAGCCAACAAATCCTTTTCCTATGATGCCTAAATTTAACACTATACTTCGCCTTTTATCCTGTTCATTAAGTATATATCTTCATATGGTTCCTCGCCTGAATAAGTTGGAGCATCTACTAATGCGTTGTCAACTGCATTTTTGATATCCCATAACCTTTTCTTCATGTCTGAACCTGTCCATCCATCATTACGTGGATTGTTCATTTCAAACTTTAGTTCCCATATAATGTGTTCTGCTTTTTTACTATCTGGTATAATCATGCCTTTTCTATTGTAGTAAACCCGTTTGTTATGGTCTTGATTGCTCACCAATACTCAACGGCTTTAATATTTTCAGGCAACCCTTCGATACATTCTAATAAGTCAAGTTCAAAGTCTTCTGGAGTATTTGCTTCACCTCCAAATGTTGCCCACCCATTTTCAATAACTAAACTGAAATTTTTTGCTTTTGTACCTACTGCCTTAAGACTGTCTCCATCTGGCATAGGTACTGTTACAGTATATTTTGTCATTCGCCTACCTGTATGTTTTCAAAAATTGTATTATGTGTTTTACCACCACTTACTTGTACAAATGTAGTACACTTGCTTAACTGCTTAAGAGTACGAGCACCAACATAAGTACAACCACTCCTAAGACCTCCAAGTACATCTGTAACCACGTTTGTGACTGGACCCTTATAAGGAAGTTCAACCACTCTACCTTCGCTTGTTCTATGATTTTGTACACCACCCGATTCCTCCTGTGCTACAGTTGTGCTACTTCCGAAAAATTGCACAACCTTTTTTTCAACTTTTTTTGGTACGCCTGCACTAGTACCACCTGCTTGTTCATTAGTAAGTAAGTATTTGGATTTAACTTCGCCGCCGCCTTCGTCAGTACCTGCTAACATTCCACCTAGCATTACAAAGTCTGCTCCGGCACCAAATGCCTTAACTACATCTCCAGGACTACTACAACCCCCGTCAGCAATAATGTGTCCACCAAGACCGTGAGCGGCATCCATGCACTCCATGACTGCGGATAACTGCGGATACCCAACACCAGTCTTAACACGAGTAGTACAAACACTACCAGGCCCAATGCCCACTTTAACGATATCTGCTCCACGTAATAATAACTCCTCTGTTACATCAGCAGTTACTACATTACCTGCTATGATTGTTAGTTCTGGATGTTTGTCTCTAAATCTTGCAACATAGTCTAAAAATCTTTCACTGTAACCATTTGCAACATCAATATTGACAAACTGAATACTGCGACATAACTGTAAAGTTTTTTCTATTCTTTCATCATCTATATCTGTTATGCCTGTAGTAATAGCAGTATGTTTACACATGCTTGGCTTGTTTACATGATTTCCTAACCAATCCCAAATGTCTGCAGGTTGATAGTTTTTATCTAAACAAGTAAACATTGGAACTTTTGCAAGTTCTTCTGCCATTGTAAATGTACCAACACCTTGCATGTTAGCCGCCATAATGGGAATGCCTGTCCATTCTCTTTGACTGTTTCTGAATTTGTAAGTACGATTAAGGTCAACATCTTTTCTGCTACCCATTGTACTGCGTTTTGGACGTAATAATACGTCACTGTAATCTAATTTAATATCTGTTTCTATACGCATATTGCCACGATTGCCACGTAAGTTAGTAAATGTAAGAGTTGGTCAACTCCATGTGTGACCCAATACATTTGGTCTGCTGGGCCTAAGTTTCTGCTTTTCCAAAAATTACTTTTAACATAATCCACATGATAATGTACTACAAAATCAAATATCGGTAATAGTATTAAAAGATAAACTGGAATGTAAAATTGAAATAAAACTATAAATGTAAGAATGCCATGCCAACCACTGTGAGCAATACCACCCCATGCACCGTAAGTACCCTTGTCTTTAATCATCCAACTGTATTGCATGAAATAATCTGCAATAATGTGTTTGATTAGAAGCAAAGTTATCATTGCTAAAGTCATCTTACCACCATCTTAAGTGATAAGGAACTTTATCTTTTAGTGGACCTATCCATCTATCCTCAAGGTCACCAATTTGATAAGGTCTAGGTATAAACCATCCAATGATTATTCCTAGCACAATCAATAAAAAAGTAGTCATTAACTATCTCCTTCTTTAACAAAAATACCATCGACCATTTTGCCTTTACGGTCCTTGATATCATTCCATGCAACTTCTAAACATTCTTGCAATGTTAAGTTATTGCGTTTCGCTATGTTGATTAACACAACCAGCATGTCTCCAACATCATCTCTGATGTCATTACCCTTACACACATTATCAGATAGTTCACCCATCTCTTGTATAAGTTTTAAAACTTGGTCTTTGTCAGTAGAACCTTCAATAAGGTTTCTGTCTTTATGCCATTTTTCTACAGACTCTACTAGTTCCTCTAGTTCCATCATTTCGTAAACTTCCTTTACTATCTTTGCCATACTAAGGTATTGCCTTCTTCCATTACTTGGTCGCCTCTGACTCCTTTATAAGGTTCGTAGTCTTTGC
>Ga0315330_10001653_pt1 | contig 15105 bp, 14 predicted proteins | sample M140m34915metaG_FD_203453 | JGI IMG/M metagenome (GOLD analysis project Ga0315330, IMG submission 203453) | Ammonia-oxidizing marine archaeal communities from Monterey Bay, California, United States - M1 40m 34915 | ecosystem: Environmental > Aquatic > Marine > Intertidal zone | place: USA...
GATCTCCACCGGCGGTTCGTCCGGTTACAAGTAAAAAATTTGACATGTTTATTGCAGCTCTCAAAACACCTGTCGGCGCAAGTTCCTTAGCAGCTTCTAACGACATTTTAATATCCAAAAAAGTTATATACCGACACTATTCTGCAACATGGGATGACGGTCTGCACGTTTTTTCTTCTTTCAATCGACAAAGAACTTAAACACGATCATTTTGACCCTACTAAAAATGGAGATGCTTTTCCCGGATCAACCCTCACACCAAAATTCTGCTCAAACGCAGAGGCCAGACCTGTGAGAAAGAAGTCGTGCCACGGCTTACCTACAAACGACATACCGACTGGTAAACCACTCAAATATCCCATGGGCACTGTAATGCTTGGATATCCTGATACTGCGGCCTGACACGAACTGCCGCCAAGGCGATTATCTCCATTTATGAGGTCAATAGACCAAGGTGCAGAACCAGTCGGCATCACCAAAGCACAAAGATCATGATCAAACATTGCCTTGTCAATCCCAACATCTCTGGTCAAGTAACGGCTAGTTTCAAGTGCTTGTTTATAATGAAAGTGATCCAAACCATCTGTTTCTTCTGAAGCAATTAATTGCTCCTGTCCAAAAAATGGCATGACTAATTTTCTATTTTTATCATTGAATTCTATCAGTTCTTTTAATGAACCAATTTTTGCTGGCGCGGCTTGCCTAGCCAAATAAGCATTCAAACCAACTTTGAATTCTGTGCGCATAACTAGAAGTTCGTATTTTCTTATCTCACTTTGTGACACAAGAGAAATTTCATCTATTAGTTCTGCGCCCGCCTCCTTTAATCCCGCTAAAGCTTGTTCAAATATATTATCAACACCATCGTGAAAACCTGCATAATTTCGAACAATCCCAACTCTTTTTCCCTTTAATGCGCCCTTATCTTTTTTTCTAAATATTTTTTTTTCTTTTATTCTCTCAAATTCCATAGGGAAGTTATCAGATGGATCATATCCAGAGATAATGGAAAGCATGATAGTCGCGTCTGAAACAGTTTTAGCCATTGGGCCAGCTGTATCCTGGCTATGCGATATAGGAATAATTCCATTTCTAGAAACCATTCCAACCGTTGGTTTTATTCCAACGATTGAATTCATGGAGGAAGGCCCCACGACCGAGCCATCAGTTTCAGTGCCGATGGCGCCAGCACAAAAACCTCTAGCGACAGCAACAGCAGAACCTGAACTTGAACCGCCAGGAGTTCTATCCGTTGCATACGCATTACGAACTTGTCCTCCTCGACTGGACCATCCACTTGAGGAGCGTGTTGAACGAAAATTTGCCCATTCGCTAAGATTTGTTTTACCAAGTATAATAGCACCAGCCCCGCGAAGTCGCTCAACGAGGTGAGCATCTTTTTGAGCAATGTTACCGTTTAAAGCCAGCGAACCCGCGGAAGTAATCATTTTATCTGCGGTATCAATGTTATCCTTTAAAAGAATGGGTATTCCATGCAGGGGGCCTCTAACAAACCCATTTCTTCTTTCATTATCTAACTCCAGAGCAATTTTTTCCGCATCTGGATTTAAAAATGCTATCGCATTGTAATTTTTATCCTCTGATTGGATAGCTTGAATGTAGCTATTTAAAAGTTCAACAGCACTCACGCTACCGCTATCCAACAAAGTAGCTAACTCATCAATTGTAGACTTTCTGATATCTACCAACCGTTTTCCCTCATGCAGAAACAGACTAACCCGGCGTAAATATGTTTACTCCATTTACCCCTTTTACTTTTCCCTCTGCCCCCAGATAATCCTTAGACGTCATCTCCAACATCAAGTCTAAATCATCTGGTGTATTAGCAATGAACCTGCTTCCATCAGAAAGTCGCCCAAATAGGATTCCGAATGATGGTCCCTTTCGGTCATGCATAATTGTGTATGTTTCTATAGTGGCATCTCCATTTGCTACTTCGGTCACAGAGGGGCCCTTATCAGCATCAATTTCGGCTTGATAAATCTTTGGGTCTTTGGGTAGAAACGGTTTTTCAGTCGGTTCGGTGCAATAAATACCAGCCGATTGTTTTGTAACATAATTTCCGTTGGCAGTGACCAAGCCTTTGCTTCCTGGATTGGCTCGAACCTTATTCATCATTTCGGCGATTGAGTGCGTTACATAGTTATTCCCGGGACCTCCGAAGTAAGGAAGCCCGCCAGTTACAGTCAATCCTCGCGGGTCGTCCAATGGAATACCCATTTCATCGCATGCAATCTGAACTGCCGATGGGAAGCAACTATATAAATCCAATGCAGCCATATCGTCTAAAGTGCAATTCGCCATCTCAAAGGCTTCCTGGGCAACTTTTGACATGGCAGGTGACGAATGGAAATTTTTACGGTCGCTAAGATACCAATGATCATATGCATCAGCACAACCATGCAAATATACCCATTTTTCTCTGGGGATACCAAGTTCTTTTGCTTTGGCGACAGAGGTCAAAATTATGGCTGCTGATTGATCAATAAACGCATTTGAGTTCATCAATTTAGTGTATGGAAAACCTATATATGGATTATCTGAGCCAACAGTCGCTATCTGCTCAGCTGAAAACCCCTGTCTTCTATCTGCCAAAGGGTTACCCGCAGCGACAGCAGCGAAACCCGAAAAGAGTTTTCCCATCTCTAAACCATGGTTGGCTATAGTACGTCCTCTATTACCTCGAATTGCGTTTTCGATCATTGGATAAGCGAATATTGCTCCCGCCATGCGGTGACGGTCCTCTAGATCCGACCAGCCCCTAGTTGCCACCCCCCATTCTTCAAAAGCTCCCCCAGGATCTTCGCTCCAATTCAGTTCAATACCAGCACGTTGAGCATTTTTCTGAGTTGCTAGTGCCTCGCCACCCGTTATCATTGCTGCCTGAAGTTCGCCGCGCGTTATCATTTCAAACATCCGATTAACGGACCATTGTGGCATATTTCCGCCAGGATGTGTGTATACTAGACGCTTAGCATTGTTAGCTTCAAGACGGTTAGCCAGCGATTTTGGAGGGTTAGCGTATTTACCAAAGGGACATGTGAACCGCCAGCTTGTATCCGAGAAAGATCTCAACAACACTATTGTATCCAAAGCCTGCAATAGAGCATCACCAGCACCACTGTCATCAGCGGCTTTTCTTCCAGCCTCCGCTGTTAAATCTATCGGGGAAAGGGCAATTGCCGGATCAGCCTCCCTTTGGGTCACTTGTCCGCTGCCAACTAGGATTGGCACTCTCGTTTCATCCATTTCAAAACCTCCAATGCAACTTATTTACTTTGATAAATTTATTATTTTCAATCTAACTATTTAATTTCCTTTAAAGTCTCCTTGTAACGTCTCCCTCTGGAGACGTAATCCGCCGTATCGATATGCATAAGGCGTATTTGTTCCTCCGTTAATTGCCGCACCACTTTTGCAGGAGAACCTATAATAAGTGAATTTTCGGGAAATATTTTACCTTCAGTAACTAACGCTCCTGCTCCAACCAACGAGTTTTTACCAATTACAGCTCCGTTAAGTACCACGGCCTGGATGCCAATTAATGCTCCATCCTCAATCGTACATCCATGCAACATCGCTTGGTGTCCAACGGTAACATTAGCTCCAACTTTTAGGGGGAAACCGGGATCGGCATGTAACACGGCACCTTCTTGAATATTAGTTTGCCCTTGTACCTCTATAGTATCATTGTCAGCCCGTATAACTGCGCCAGTCCAAACAGTAACTTCCTCAGCTAAAGTCACTGCACCGATGACTGTGCCACCATCTGAGATATAAACTGTATCGTGGATTTTTGGTTTTTTACCATCAACTTCGTAAACTGGCATTATATTTCCGTCACTTTCTTCACATCATAAAAAACTAGACGCCCTACCATACTTCCCCAAATGGACGAAGTTCAACAAGGAATGACCAGGCGGACCTATCTTGATGTGCGATATGGAACATCTCTTCCGCTATTGCTTTTGGCTTGGCAAAAAAATCATCTGGTTTATCGGGTGCTAGTACAGGTCTTGTTCTTGGCGTGTCTATCGAAGCATCTATCATGATGTATGATGTGTGAATCCCTTTAGGACCAAATTCTCGCGCGATTGACTCCGCCAAAATACGTTGCGCTGCCTTTGTTGATGCGAAAAAGCCCCAATTTGTTTTACCTCGAGTGGCAGACGTGTTTCCAGTGATCAGTATAGCACCCCTTCCATTCTCTAACATTTCGGGAATTGTGGCTCGAGCTAGATAGAGTAAAGCCGTTGCGTTTACGCGAAAATTCCTTTCTAAATCGTCTGGATCAAGTTCTAAGATGCCCCCACGGACACTTCTGAGCGCATTATGTATAACGATTTCGGGTGCACCCAGCCTATCACGAACATCACCGATTGTTTCATTCAAGGCATTCAAGTCGCCGACGTCACATGGAAAGGCTGTCACACCCTCAATTTCTTCCTCAAGGACGGCCAAATTATTACCATCTCGCGCCAGCATAGCAACTTGATAACCCCCAGTGGCAAATCGCGCAGCGATTTCGCCACCTGTTCCCGTTCTAGGTCCAACACCCGTCACAAGGCAAACTGGTTTTCTCATTTTCTCATCCATTCGTTGATGGGCTCCAATGAATCTAGACGCTCAATCCTCGTTAACTGTTGGCCGCACGGGATCACCCAGAACATGCATCAACCGATTAGCCCAACCAAACAGCGATGTTGAAAGTATTAAATCGAGGATCTCCTCTTCATTCAATCCAACTGTTTTCAATTCATTAAAATCATCTTTATCCGCTCGTGATGGCGTATCAGACAGCTTAACAGAAAATTTGAGAATGGCAGCATCTCGAGCAGACAGTTTGGCATTTTCACCATCCGCGAAAATTTTATCGGTCACCTCATCACTTTTTGTTAATTGAGCATGCCGCGACGCATGAACGGAGGCGCAATAGATACATCTGTTTACAATAGATGCCCCTATGGCTCCAATCTCACGTTCTGATCTACTCATTCCGCCTTTGTCATACATAATTGCATTAAATAGAGGTGAGCGGACTTTCAAAGATTCCACATCGTGGGCTAGGGTAAGAACATAGTCTGATACTTTAGTATTAGAAGGCGTTATTTGAAGCGCCTCTAACTGATCCGAGCTCGCTTCATCGAGTTTTACCGGTTCAATCCTAGGACGCCAGTCAGGTATAGACCGGGTAAACTTATGCAATATCTCCTTCATCCTTTGCTCCTTTCATTAAACGAAGACCAGCAATCAGGCGAATTTGGTAGGCCATAAAGCTATTCAGTTCTGCTAATCGCACTATGTCCGCGTCATTTACATGCGCGCTTTTAAGGGCAGTGATATCCTCTGCCTCTACATTGCGAGTATCCTCCGCCACTTTGTCCATGAACGAAAGGATCGACTCAAGGTCTTTTGTTTCACCTTTATAGGTGGGATTTGCAATCTTTTTGAAATTCCCAGCGTCTTCCATATATCTACGGGCTAGGTCATCCTCTTGATGTTGAAAAGCAATGCGGGCTGCCAACGCAGCGCGCATACCATGATCGAATGCTCCATATTCTTTTGGCCTCAATACAGCATCCTCTGCGGCATCACTCATAATAAAAATATTTGAGCGATTTTGTACCGCCTTCTTCGTCTCAGACGAAGTCTTCAGGCCGGACCAAGATAATACTGTAGTTTCAAACACATTCTTCATTTTGACCTTGCCCATTGCCCCCCATAAGAAAGGAACGCACTTACCTTCTTCTTCATTTTAATTCATTCACTCCGAACACTGGTTTTCGCTTTTCGACAAATGCTCTGACAGCCTCTTCATGGTCACTGCTTGCCATAGCCTCAATCAATCGTGGTGCCTCACGATCTAATGATGCTTCAAAATTTAATACGAGCGCATCATCAAGATTGTCTTTCATTAAAGCCAAGGCCTTGCGGGGACCACGTGCTAATTCTTCTGCAAAGCTAATCGAATAATCCAAAAGCTCATCATCTGGGACAACTCTATTATAAATGCCAAGTTCCAAACATCTTTTTGAGTCTATTCTCTCCGAAGTAAACAATAATTCTCTGGCTCGGCCGCTACCTACAGCTCGAGTTAAAAGAGAAGAGATACCATAATCACCACTCAATCCAACACGAGCATATCCAGTGGTTACGAAAGAAGAGACACTTCCAATTCTGATATCACAAGCTAGGGCAAGCGATAAACCCGCACCCACTGCAGGTCCAGGTAATGCAGCTACAACAGGCTTACGAAGGTTAACAAGGGCCCCAGTTAGTTGACGTTGTCCCTCCGTTAATTTTAAAATTTCCTGGTCCGTAGTTAGTACAGGACCATTACTAGTGGCCATTCCTTTTACATCTCCACCAGCACAGAACGCGTCACCTGAACCGGTGATTAATACTGCACCGACCCCATCATCCTCACGCATTTGCTTAATCATTTCCCGCAAGGCTGGTGTCAGCTTTGAGGAAAGAGCATTTTTAGCGTTCGGACGGTTAAGTGTTAAAACCCCTACCCCCGCTCGTTTTTTTGCAAGAAGTTGATTGGTTCCCGTATCTAAATCAATAAAATGCATCATCAAAGTTATTAAGTTTAAGGTGCAGTATTTGCGAAACTTGGACGCTGACTTAGAGTATCAAAATATTTCTTCAGATTCTCGGATGATTCCAGCGCCTCTTTTCCTTCGGGAAAATTTTGTCCGGAGTTTAATATCGGCATTAAGAAACAATCTGCCATAGAAAACTCATCGCTGCCAAAGTATCCAGAGCTTACTGCCTCGTTAAGAATACGAAACATTTTTGGGAAACCTTTAATCGCTTTATCTATTTCATCGCGGATTACATTCCCATCTTTATCTTTGTTAAACATATATTGCACAACATATTGTCTCAGTATTAATCTATCGGCGGTTGTTTGAGCAAATGAGGCCCATTGAATTATCTTGGCTTCCGCTTTGGGTTCGGCAGGCACCATAGACGGCCCATCAAAAACAGTATCAATATAACGCGCTATCGCCATTGACTCGAATAATTCCAGTCCCTCGTGTCTCATAGCAGGGATTTGGCCCATAGGATGAAGCGATTTAACAAGGTCAGAATGCGGCAACTCAGCCAAGTGTTCATAGGGCACCCCTTTTTCTTCAGCAACCATTCGGACAGTTCTTACAAAGTTCGACCTTGGAAACCCTATTATCTCTAATGTCACCCATCTACTCCTTTTATTTAATTTCTAGAAATCCATAAATTTTCTATTATCCAACATATTAGTGCAACACAATGCACCTTTTATTTCAGTAAAAGGTTTTTCATCACATCACAGATCCACCTGATTACAAATGATAAAACCTTTTGAGCTGGTGTCAGGTTTCTATTAATTCGGTCATCGGCAGAGCAATGGACTTTGAACTTTAATAAACAAGCTATTCTTTTAAAACCTATGCTTCTTAAACCTGTCAAAATTAAACACGATGACGATACTGAATTTTTCAAGATTGATAACCACCTAAACATTCTGGCATTCTTAGGTATTAGTGATGAAGGGTGATTTAAGATGTCAGAAAAAAGGATTGTTTGGGGTATAGGAACATCCCGCACCATTAGAGTGCATTGGGCCTTGATCGAACTTGGGCTACCCTACTCAATAGAAGTTGTTAGAACGCGAACGCCTGACACAGAAACTGAGGAATTTAAATCGGTCAATCCACGTCAAAAAATACCTGTGTTAGAAGATGGTGGAATTAGGATCGGAGAAAGTGCTGCAATTGTTACATATCTAGCCGAAAATTATCGCCAAGGAAGCACAATTTTAATTCCCGAAGACAGAGCCTTGCGAGCTAAATATTTTGAATGGATGTCATTCATCACCATGGAATTAGATGCAACCAGCCTTTATGTTTTGCGGCGTCACTGGTCTCTACCCGAGATTTATGGCGACTCACCAGTCGCTAATAAGGCCTCTGAAGAGTACTTTCAAAGGATGATAACAGCGGCTTCAAAAATGATAGATGATAAAAAACCATACCTCCTTGGAAATAGTTTCACGGGCGTTGATATTCTTTTGACGAGCACTCTCAAATGGGCAATTGACTATAATCAAAAACTTCCAGCGATATTTAATGATTATCTCTTGAGATTAAATGATAGGCCCCAGTATATTAAGGCACAAAGAGTGAATAATCAGACATGACGGGACCGTTGGATGGCATACGAATTATAGAAATCGCGAATGTTGTAGCCGGCCCCTCAGCAGCAGCGCAACTGGCCGATCAGGGTGCAGACGTAATAAAAATAGAACCTCCTTCCGGAGACATAATACGGAAGTCGTCAAAAACGGGTCTGCCGCCAACGTTTATATCGTGCAATCGTGGCAAACGGTCTTTGACCCTAGATTTAAAACAGGATGCCGCCCACGAAATATTATGGAAGTTAATAGAGAAAGCAGATGTGTTAATTCAAAACCTTCGACCAGGCGCAATGGAAAGACTTGGCTTTAGCGGCCAACACGTTCAAAAACGAAACCCAAGATTAATTTATCTATCTATAAGTGGTTTTGGAGAAACTGGTCCCTACTCAAAAAAACGAGTGTATGATCCTCTCGTTCAAGCGGTAGCTGGTTTTGCCGATATTCAGGGCGAGGGCATTCATCCCAAAATGATCCGGACGATAATTGCAGATAAAACGACGGCGGCATATTCTGCACAAGCCGTAACAGCAGCGCTCTTTAATAGAGAAAAGACAGGACAAGGACAGCAAATAAAAATCTCTATGCTTGATGCTATGATTTCAATGCTTTGGCCGGAAGGCATGGCGCCATTTACAATTATTGCAGATAATAATGTTATTCCTCCTCCATCCCATGATAAAATTTTTAAAACATCAGATGGATATATTACCGCGGGCGCCGTTTCAGATTCTGAATGGCAAGGGATGTGCAAGGCACTAGAACATCCAGAATGGCTTGATGATCCAAGATTTGCAACCCAGCAACTTCGAAATACGAATAAAGATACACGCTATGAACTTATGGCCAGCGCACTCGAAACAGACACGAGCGATAAATGGCTTGCAGCATTAGATCGGCATGATGTCCCTTGCGCACCAGTTCTTCAACGAGCTCAACTATTCGATAACCCTCAGATAATCAATAATGAAATAATTTCAGAATTGGAACAACCGGGAGTGGGTCCCATCAGACAAGCGCGGCCTGCTGCGAGGTTTTCCAAAACTCCTGCGGAAAAACCAAGGCCAGCTCCTGAGCTTGGACAACATAATAATGAAATCCTATCAGAACTCGGTTTTACTCAAGCCGAGATTGATAATCTTTCAGAGACAAAAATCATCGGCTGAATTTCAAAGTTATAAAGGATAAAATATGACGCTCCCCATCGATGAGAAGCTTAAAATTGGAATCCAAACTATTCATCGTGAACCAGATGATCAGCACGGGCCCTGGTTGCCTAAAATAGACGAGCTCGTTGATTTTGTTCAACTGGTAGACAAATCTGGTTTTGATTCATTATGGGTGGGTGATCATTTGTCGATGCCCCTGCCATTTTTTGATCCCTTTCAGCAGCTTGCACAGGCCGCTGTTGCGAGTAGACGGCTACTCCTAGGGACGAGTGTCTATTTGTTACCCCTCCGACATCCCGGTCCAGTTGCAAAACAAGCGATCACTCTGGATCATCTTTCGGAAGGACGCCTGCTTTTTGGTGTTGGTATCGGTGGAGAATTCCCAAAAGAATATGAAGTCGCCGGCGTTCCTATAAATGAACGAGGTGCGCGACTATCAGAAAGCATTGAGGTGATGAGAGAATTATGGTCCGGTGAACCAGCCTCATATAATGGTAAATTTTTTAAGTTTTCAGAGGTTCTTATGACGCCCCCACCCCGACAAGAAGGCGGGCCACCCATCTGGTGTGGCGGGAGAAAGGAGGCGGCATTCAAAAGAATGGGCCGCTTAGCAGATGGTTACGTGTCCTATGTTGTAACACCGGAGATGTACAGGGATGCCCTTGTTAAAATTGAACAGGCAGCCAACGAGGAAAATCGAAAATTAAACAATTTTGGAACAGGTCACCTAATCTTTACCCGAGTTGATGATAATTACGAAACCGCGCTAGAAACAGCCACATCATCTTTATCAAAGCGATACGCAATGGATTTTCGTCGGGCTGCAGAAAGATATGCAGCGTTGGGAAATCCAGAGGACGTAGCAGCCAAAATCATTGAATTTCATGAAGTTGGGGTCCGACATATCATTATAGACTTAGTCGGTCCTTACGAAAATAGATTTCAACAGATAGAGCGTTTTTCTGCAGAGGTAATGCCGTTATTGGCTGCTTTGCGCTAAACGATCCTTTCTAACTTTTGAAGTGTCCGAAGATAATCAGGCCTCTCCTCGTCTCCCTGGCTATTTGGCCAATTAGTATAGGCAACTTCCCCTACATAAATATCTCCGTGTGAATCAACGGCCAACCCATGGGGAGCCATAAATTGGCCTATTTCTAGACCTGGTCCATCTTCTCCTCCCAAACGTGCGATCAATTCACCCTCGTTATTCAATATACTAATCCGAGGGCCCAGATTTTTGTAATAACGATTAACCGCCATTCCGGGTCCTAATTCACCTATAAAGCAATGCGGACATTTACCCCGCGGCATATACAGGCCACAAGGTCTATGTAAATTATTCCACTGAGTTTCATATTTACCATCTGTATTGAAAACTTGCACCCGATGGTTTTCCCGATCCGCAACGTATAGCCATCCGTCGTCATCAGCGACAATATTGTGCACAAGATTAAATTGTCCTGGTTCAGTTCCAGTCTCACCCCAGGTTTTTATGAGTTTCCCATCAGGAGTATATTTGTGAATACAGGCATTCCCATAACCATCAGAGACAAATATATGATTATCAGGAGACAGCGCAGTATGCGTACACCGATGAAACGGTTCTCCACTCATAAACGGAGCTGGTTTCCCAGGAACACCAATTTCCAAAATAACCTTGCCTTCAGGCGTTATTTTTCTCACCGTGTGGTCACCATCATCTGTGCAGTAAAGCATATCATCGGGACCGATATGTAAACCGTGAGCTCGTGTAAATAGACCTTTTCCCCATTCCCGAAGAAAATTTCCATCACGATCAAAAACAATCATTGGATGTTCGCCCCGATTAAAAACAAAAACCTGATCTTTACTGTCAACAGCGACCGCAGCCACATCAAGAAATGTCCATGTATCTGGCAATTTCGCCCAATCATCGATAACCCTGTAACGATGTTCCCCAGTCCCAAGTATCACTGACATTATGTCCCACTCCCTGGTTTTTGCATTCCATGTTTATTAAAATTATTTAAAACTATTACCGATTAAGAAAAAAACTGAAAGATCTAGGCTACGTGCATTCGTTATATGATTTAACAAAAACACTCAAAAACCCTATTTCACTCCGACAGATAAGTTATTAACCTGTTGTGAATTTTCCAATGTTGCCATTCAAGGTATCGAAAAATGTCAGATAAAATGCATATTCTCGGTTTCATGATGTATACCCCCATAAATCATATGACACTCAGTTGGGCCGATCCTGAGGATCAACAGGTGGATCAATTTGGATCTATGGAGCATTGGCAAAATCTTGCTCAAACAATGGAATGCGGAAAGTTTGATGGATTGTTCTTCGCAGATGTGCCTAGTGTTTACGATATGTATAAGAACACTACAGATTATGCTATTAAACACGGCGTAAGTTGGCCGGCCCACGACCCAGTGACACTCATAGGAATTATGGGGGCAGCAACAAAGCGTCTAGGGATAGCCCCAACAGTATCAGCAGCCAGCCTTCACCCATTCCTTGCTGTGCGCTCTCTTTCGAGTCTCGACTTCTTAACAAAAGGCCGGGTCGGGTGGAATATAGTAACGGGGAATGCTCGCTCCGAGCATCGGGCCATGGGGTTGGAACTAATGGAGCACGATGAACGCTACGACAGGGCGGACGAATATATGAAGATATGTTACGCTCTGTGGGATGGGATTAGTGAGGAGGCAATTTTGGCGGATGCTGAGCAAGGCATTTACGCTGATCCCTCTAAAGTAAAAAAAATCAACCATACTGGCAATTATTTTCGCTGCTATGCAACACCCTCTGTGCTTCCATCTAAGCAGGGAAAACCTGTCTTATTTCAAGCCGGCTCATCGGGGCGCGGTCAACAATTTGCTAGAAAGCATGCTGATGTAATTTTTGCAATTCAGCCTGATTTAGATCGCATGAAACTGTTTATGGATCAAATTAACCAAACCACTGCACTTTCCGAAAAAACCACAACACCCCGCGTAACCTTTGCTGTTCAACCATTCATTGCAAAAACAAAGAAGGAAGCAATCGAGAAAAAAAATGAAATGTTATCGAGGATACCAATAGAGGCGGCGCTCACTCGAATTTCTGGAACGTTTGGTATCGATTTAGATACCATTGATATCGACCAACCTTTGCAGGAAATAAAAACACAAGCATCACAAGGATTGGTCAAAACAATGTCCCAGATGTTCAATGATAAAAACATGACCCTGAGAGACGCAGTACGATTATCAGGATTAGCTGGGCTCATTCCTCAAATCATGGGCTCCCCCGAGATGGTCGCTGATGAACTGGAGTTGATCTGGAGAGAGACCGGTTGCCACGGCTTTAATATAACACCTGCTGTCGTACCAGGAGGATATGAAGATTTTGTGAATGAGGTCGTTCCCATTTTACAAGATCGCAATATTTTTCGAAAAGAATATGAAGCTGAAACATTTAGAGGGAACCTACTATCTTAAACAGCCGGTGCGACCTTCTACGAATGATCAATAAAACTACTTTCTGTAAATATTACGTCAGATTGATTTAAAGACCCAACCCGTAAACTCTGTTAGCATTACCAAAGTAAAGCTTTCTTTTTTCATCATCGGAGTAATTTCGGGTTATAAATTTAAGCGCGTTCCACAAGCTGTTAAATGTTGTTGTCGCGCCATCTACGGGGTAGTTACTCTCAAAAATACAGCGGTCGGTCCCAAAAAGCTCGATGCCGGTCTCTATTACCGGGCGCCAAGCACCCGCTAATTCTAGATAATCCTGCTTTTTATTTTCAACATCAAAACCCCAAACTTTCATCCCAAGACCACCAATCTTGACCATAACATTTGGGCAATGAGAAACTAACTTCAATCCATCACGCCACTCTTTGAAAACTTGTTCCTTATCATTCAAATATCCACCCACCCCTAGCTTGAAACCCACGTGGTTAAGGATGATTATCGTGTCTGGAAATGACTTAGCTAAGTCAGCTAATTCATTAAGCTGTGGATGAAATAAAACTGCATCAAACGTAAGTCCTCGGGGTTGAAGATGAGAAAATCCGCATCTAAAATCTGGATCGAGCATGAGCTCTGAACGCGGGCGGATACTCACGTGGTCATAGACTGCTGGGTCCGAAGACCAGTACACCCCCCTTCTTATTCCTTTAAATCTCCCCTTTCCAGCCTCCATATGGGCATCGAGAACATCAGCGACTTTATTACCAACTTCTAAGTCTGCGTATCCTATTATTCCCTGACAAAGTCTCTGTTCATTAGGTAGCATACTGTCATGTAACCCGGCGACAAACTCTGTTTCACCAACGGGATGTAACCATTCTGGACCTTCATTATAATATTTTTCCCTAACCTCGATATAAACAGATCCCACTATATTGTGCCCGCTCACACAATCTTGCTTATACTTCTCTATTGTATAGGAATGCCTATCCGTATCAATTAAATGATGATGAGCATCAATTATAGCTAGATCGGGCTCAAGAATAGTCTCCTGGTTACCCTCCATCAATTGCATCCTTTAATCATCGCCGAGGCTTTTTCACCAATCATTAAAGATGGCGCATGAAGCGCGGCATTGGGAATCCGGGGAATAATAGAAGCATCAGCTACTCTCAGTCCAGAAACACCCCGAACCCGCAATTCTGGATCAAGTACTGAATCCTCGTTCCCTCCCATAGCACAACTACCGCATTGGTGATAAGCAGTCGCACCATTCTGCCGGATTTCTTGCTCCAATGCCATATCATCGACGATGTCTTTACCCGGAATTATCTCGCGGGAAATATATTTTTTTATGGCAGGTTGCTGCATCATACTTCTCATTCTTATTACAGCTTTTTTCAATACTTCCATATCCCTTGGGTCTGAAAAGTAACCCGAATCAATTCTAGGGTGGGCCATAGGATCTGCAGATCGAAGTGACACTGATCCATGACTAAAAGGCGAGCCTTGGTATATTGTCAAGCCAAACCCATGTTCTTTTGGGATTAAATCTCTTATCTTAAACTCAGCGCCCCCCGTCTTTGTTGGCCCCAGTGCTGACAGTAAGACGACTTGAGCGTCAGGTGTTTCCAGACCAGAATCAGTTCGAAAGAACCCTCCAGCGACTGCATAACTCTCTGCTAATGGGCCAGTTCGATTTAGTAAATACTCAAAACCTGCTTTCACAGCATTCCAAGGCTTAAGATGCTTACTAGCTGATACCGGCATAGAGCAGAGATACTGGGGTCTATAACATACATGATTTTGTAGTGTTTTCCCAACTTTGGGCGATACCACTTTTAAAGGTATATTGTGTTTCTTTAGCTCATCTTCTGGCCCAACTCCAGAAAGCAATAGTAAATGGGGACTTTTTATAGCACCTGCCGAAATAATGATTTCGCCATCGATGTGTATGGTCTCTACCTGGCCGTCGTATAAATAATCGACGGCAGAAGCTCTACCATTTTCAATATTCACTTTTAGGGCATATGCGTTGGTATATACATGAAGGTTACTTCGGCTGGAGAGTGGGTTTAAATACGATTTTGCAGAGCTCATTCGCACACCCTCCCCACTATTTATATCATAAAACCCAAATCCCTCGATAGCATCGGTATTCATATCGGCTAGAATTGGAAATCCATCGTCCTGTGCAGCCTGAAGGAAAGCGTCGCAAATAGCTAACTTTGGTTTGGCTTGACGCACTTTTACCGGCCCTCCACCTCCGTGCCACTCAGTTTCACC
>Ga0315330_10001655_pt1 | contig 15087 bp, 14 predicted proteins | sample M140m34915metaG_FD_203453 | JGI IMG/M metagenome (GOLD analysis project Ga0315330, IMG submission 203453) | Ammonia-oxidizing marine archaeal communities from Monterey Bay, California, United States - M1 40m 34915 | ecosystem: Environmental > Aquatic > Marine > Intertidal zone | place: USA...
GTGCTCCGTCTACTATGGTTTCTATTCCCATCTCTCTTGCCTTCTTACATACTTCTTTCACAGGAAATACCTGTCCGTTGAGGAATACCATGTGAGATATGAGGATCACTTTTGTTTTTTTGTTTGCTGCCCCAATGACCTTCTCTATAATTTCATCTTGACTTATTGGGTGGATTGGTACGTCTACTATTCTTATCTTGGTCCCGAACCTTCTCTCTCTCATGTCTAGTGCCTGAATAATATTAGGATACTCAAGGTTTGTCCTCAAAATCTCATCACCTTCCTCTAGCTTGATACCCTGAATAATGATATTCATTGACTCTGTAGTATTTCTTGTCAGAACAAGTTCATCTTTTCCTATTCCAGCATAGTTTGCTAATTTTTCTCTTACTTTCTCCCTCATCTCATTCTGTCTTGTTCTCATGTAGTAGGATGGGGACTCGTTAATTTCATTAACAAAGTTTACCCAGTAATCCTTAACACTTTCTGGTGAGGGGCTAAAATATCCAGATTCTAGGTTTATGAATTTTACATTTTGGTGGTACATACCTGCCACCTTTTTCCAGTAGTCTTCGTCTTTATTTTTTATTTTCAGTTCTACTTTTCCTTTAGAGTAGTTCATAGAGAATAAAGGAAACATACTCCCTGCTGCTATAGCGTTATGTATAAAACTTCTCCTAGATACTGACATGTACACAATTTATTAAAAATTAAAGGCTAACAAAATGTTAGCCTTTAATTTTAACTATAAAATTTGAATAATCTAGTCTATAGTCACTGGGAATGGAGGTCCCGGTGCATCAGTAGGATTACCAAGTGGAACTGTTGCTCCAAATTGTTCGTTGATAGCAGTAATAAATGCATTTGCCATCAAAGTGTAACCTCTACCATTTGGTAATAGACCATCGACTGACCACAACCCGGTAGGGGGTGCAAAGTCGTAGGTAATAACCGAATTATTCATTGGGAAAGGACTAGCTCCTGCCAATGTCTGGAAAAATCCATCAAAGTCAGCGACAGCTACTCTTCCTCCTCCATGTGTAGCAACAGCTTGCTTGATTGCTCCATTAAAGAGAGCTCTCTGAGTCTCTACATGAATAAGTTCAGCTCCTGTTAAAAATGCTACATCTGGCATTGGTAAAGTAATACCTAATACTAATGTTGGATCAGCAGTAGGCGTAGTACCAATCATAGTACCACCTAAAAGGTGAATAATTTCTCCTGACCTTGCCATCCTAGCTTGCTCGTAAGGAACAAGTTGAGTTCTTTGTGCATCAGTTTCAATAATACCTAAAGCTCTAAGTTGATCATACCATGGACCCATATCAGTTAAAGATTCGTCTTCAACAAGTAAAGGATTTATTCCAGCTTCCCAATTTAAAAATCTAGAATCACCTTCCTCTTTAGTTATAAGCCCTTCTGTTACTGCAAGTCCATTAAGTAAGTTTATACCTCCAGATAGCTGAGCTAAAAGACCAATAGTAGCTGCGTCATCAGTAGCATCCAATGGCACTAATGCACTTGGATCTCCTACCATCTGGAAAAACGGAGATGCGAGTAAGTCAGGGACTGTACCGACAACACCTTTCCAAGCTGGATTAGCAGTTAACATACTCTGAAGTGCTTGCTCGAACTGTGGTCCGTATGTAGCAGCAGTTGGTTCAGGGAATACATTAGGATCTGCTCCTCTAGCATAATGTGCTAAGAAGTCATATGTTCCTAACCAAGCCATAAAAAATGAGCTTTGTGTTCCTATCATCTGAGCTAGTGCGCTCACTGTACCACCTGACGCGTCAAACCTTGCGAAATATGGATTAAGCGGAGCTACTGCACCGTCATTAGGAATTAAAAATTGTCCCATAGTCTGTTTACCCACAGCAAAGTTCTGTATTTTACTCATATCACCAGAGTATGGTGTAGTCACAGATGCAAAATCACCTTCTGATCTACCTACTCCAAGAGCACCCGTAGATGCACTCTGTGTAAGGTACCATCTCCCTTCATCATCTGCGGTACCAGGAGTACCATCAGCACCAGGACCGAAGTACCCGTTTAGTGAGTTGATGTCAGGTTGTACGAATGTTGATGATCCTCCTGCGTGAGCAAGTTGAACAGCAATCATTCTTCCCACAGAATATGGTTGAAGTCCACTGTGAAGTAGTCCTCCGTCACCAAAACCTGCAGTATAAGCGCCCCCAATTGTAACAAACTTACTGAAGTCTGCACTACCACTTGTGCCGGATGAAGATCCTCCACCAGCAGAAGGGTATGGGTTTAACTCAGCTACTTCTTGCTCACAGGCAAAAAATACAAGTGAGAGAGCAGCTGTTAAAAATATTGATTTAAACTTTTTCATAATTGTTTATTTATTAGTTTAAAAATTCGTCAAATGTTAGAGATACATAGAACAGCTTTCCAACGAATGGACCGCCTGGTCTAGATCTATAATCATTGTTATCGATTCCTATATGGTTACCACCAACTTTTACGATAGTTTTGATGCTCTCAATTTTATAATTTACTTGAGCGTCAAAAGTTCCGTATGCAGGTATCATCATATTAGCGAAAGTACTTTCGTACATGAAGTCATCTTGGAATCTTAGACTAGCTGAGAAACCAAAGTTGTTAAATACTTCTCTGTTAGAGAACGTGAAAGAGTACATGTTTTCAGGTGTATTAAAGTAAGAGATGAAGTCGCTCTCCGAAGGATCTGCTCCGTCTATCTCTAAGTTTTTATAATTGTAATTACCTGATAATTTGTAACCCATTCCAAGGTCAACTGTAAGACCCATTCCAAACCCCCAAGACTTAACGTCAGCGTCGGTGTTGCTATCTAGAGCCCAAGCGTAACCAGCTGGTAAAGGCTGTCCTTTATGAGTTGAAGCAAACTTTGCATTCACACTCTGACCACCTTCGAAGTCGTCGTAGTTTGTGGTGTAGTAGTTCATATCTACCAATAACACGTCTGCGATTACTCCTTTGTATCCAAACTCAATTGAGGATAACCTCTCAGGTTTGATATAGTCTACGTACGCCTCCTTTAATAGGGCAGAATTTCCACCTACTGGATCACCAGTAGCAGCATCTAAAGTACCTCCTGATAGTAGATATGCTTGGTAAGAAGCATTAGTCCATGCGTTTCCTTCCATCACACCATATCTCTCTGCGTTCTCTCTCGATGTACCAAGTAGAGTTGATGTTCCAGCAGGGAAGAAGATGAACTGAGACTGAGTATCAGGGTTTCTGAATCCTGTCTGGTAACTAAACCTAAGGTTATGTGTTTCAGAAAATGTGTACACTGCAGCAACTCTAGGAGTTAACCTACCTTCATAATTTTGATTCTTATCGTACCTAAGTGAACCTGTAAACTTGAAGCCGTTAAAAACCTCTTTGTATACCTGAGCAAAAGCTCCCCACTCACCGATATTAATTCTCTCATTAACTCCGTCCCCGTCAGGGTCTTCGTTAAATATTGTTCCATCAGTAAAAATCCCATAGTTTCTGTAGTTAGCTCCTAATAGTAACCAGTTAGCAGCTTCGTAAGTGATATCTGCGTGTGTTAACTTCGAGTTATCATAGAAAGCAGCTCCTGGGTTAGTAGGATCTTGGAATCTATTTTTCATTACTGTATTTCTTACCGCCATCCAAGCCTCAGAACCTACTGCAGGTATACCTGCATCAGCAACTCCTCTAGCTACACTATGAGCAACATCTATATTCCCAGCAGGAACATTTGGCACATATCCTTGCATCGCAGTTATATACGTCTGTAGGTATGTTGGTGCCCATGCAGCTGCTGTAGGACTAAATGCTTCATTCATAATAGCACCTAGTGCACCCATGTTATAGGAATTACCGGCGTCAGTAACTGACTGATATACTTTGAATTTAACCTTATCACTCTCAAGTCCTAATTTAAAGAACTGTTGGCCAAAATCTCTTAGAGCATATTTCTGTGCTCCAGTGTATATAGTATTACCACCACCTTGTCTGTATAATAAAGAGGCCTCGAGGTTGTCATTAACTCTGTAGTTAATTCCAATATCATACTTCATATTCTTGGCATCATTATTATCATATAAAAATTCTTCAGGTAGACCTGTTCTTCTAAGATCTAAAACTTGCTCCGGAAGTTGGTAGACAAAGTTTCCAACTAGTGGTGCAGCTAATGCCACAGGCACAGCTACTACTGTCTCGTCTCCGTGAAGGTTTAGTCCGTTAAAGTTTGGTCTTCCTCTCATGTCAATGTTTCCAGTTGCATATCCTCCCGCGTCAACATTAGTAGCATAGTCATCAGCTACCCAGTCAGAGGCAAGGTCATAAGAGAAGTTAACTTTAATAGCAAGCTTGTCATTGAAAGCTTTTGCGTATCTCAAGTTATATTTTGCATACCCTAGGTTTTCATTTCCTGCTCTGTGTGATCTGGTATAACCCTGCATCACCTGAGCCGAAAGACCTTGATATTCAAAAGGACTCTTACTAGACATTAACATTGTACCGTTAAAAGCATTAGGTCCGTATAGCGCGGAAGAAGCTCCAGGTAATATCTCAACACTCTCTAAATCTAGAGGGTTGATTCCCACTAAGTTACCAGTAGGGAAGTTCAATAAAGGAGCTGAGGTATCCATACCGTCAACTAATTGAACGAATCTGGTGTTTGCATCTGTAGCAAAACCTCTTGTATTAACAGCTGCAAAGTTTAGACTTCCTCTACTTACCTTGACACCTTTAATGTGTTCAAGTTGATCCATAAAGTCAGCAGTAGCTGAATTTTGGATTTCAAGTAGATCCATCTTTTCAATTGTAACAGGTGCTTCTAAGATACTTTGCTCGACTCTTGAAGCAGATACTACAACCTCATTACCAAGCAGATATGATTCCGACATGGTTATGTTAAGGTCAGACACATTAGAAGATACATCTACCTCCTGCGTCTCGTATCCAACAATTGAAAATATTAAAGTCGCTGAAGATTCAGAGACATTTAAACTAAAGTTACCATCTCTATCTGAAACAGTACCTAGCACTTTACCTTTAACTATGATATTAACACCTATCAAACCTCCATTCTCATCTGACACGTTTCCAGAAACGGATATGCTTTGAGAAAATGATTGAATTGATACTGTAGAAAATAGTAGAAAAAGGCAGATTAATTTTCTAAAAAAATTATTCATACACTTTATAGTTTTTAATTAAAAATTAAGGTTAGTTATACTAACAACAATTAGGCAAATTAATTAAAATTTAGGTATTTAAGATGATTTTTCTGAGTTTTTTTTAATGTGCTCAATGAGTTTATCGCACAATTTATTAGTCTCTTTTGACATGAATTCGTCCCCTGTTGAGTTGAGGATACTTTGGCTTAGTCCACCGATGCAGTCGATATAAAACCTTTTCATCTCATCTGTTTTCATCTCTTTTGTCCATAGGTCAATCCTGAGTGTATTATTTTTTTTCTCATCCCATAGTGAAAGGCTTATTGATTTTGTCTCAGAAAGACCTTGAGACATACTATCTTCAGCATTCCATTCTATCTTTTCTGGTATATTTTCGTCGTCTAACGAAACGACAAACTTAATTTCTGACTTTTTCATTATTTAATAATTTAATTGATTCAATTTTATCTTTTTCTAATTGTTCTTTTAAATCTTTCATATTTTTAAACATAATCTCTTCTCTAATTTTTGAGTCAAATATTATACGTAAAGTACTGCCGTAAATGTTCCTGTTAAAATTAAAAATATGTAACTCTATTCTCCTGTCCTCTCCTTTCACTGTTGGCCTAAACCCAATATTTACCATCCCAGATAGTTTTTCTTTACCAATATTAACATGGGCTGCGTAGACTCCGTCTCCAGGTAATATTTTACTTTTTACAGAAGAATTTATATTAGCGGTTGGGAAATCAATTGTTTTCCCAATTCCATCTCCTTTTTCAACAATACCTTCAATATAGAATTTATATCCTAACATCTTGTTTACATGAGAAAATTTTCCACTTTTTACTTTTTCTCTTATAGCAGAGGAACTGATTTCTAAACTTTTGTCTATCTCTTCCTTTTTCACTTCTTGTATATCAAAGTCATACCTATCTCTATTTTTTTTTAGATAGGAATAATTTCCTTCTCTCTTATATCCAAAATTATGATTATAACCTATAATTAACTTATCTACTTGGAGCTTATCTATAAGGAAATCTTTTATGAATGCGTCTGCAGTAACCTTAGAAAATGTTTTTGTGAATTCTACCAGATAAATAATATCCACCCCATATTCCTCTAAGAAAAGGTACTTGTCTTCTTTTGAGAGTAAGAGGTCAACAGAATTCTTTTTATTTAGTACAGTTCTTGGATGAGGCCAGAATGTCACCAGAATACTTTGACCTTTATTTTTTTTTGCCTGAGAGACTAACTCTTCTAAGATCTTTTTGTGACCGACATGAATTCCATCAAAAAACCCAATAGTGGCAATATTATAATTAGAATTCTTTATTCTTGAATTGTCACTTACTATTTTCAATTTTCTCTTCTTTAATTTTCTCTACTAAATTATTGATTCTCGATGCATTTTCAACATCAAACTCTCCAATCTTTGTTCTCCTAAGTTTTGATAAAACGGCACCGCATTCAAGTCTATCTCCAAAATCTCTTGCTATTGAACGAATGTAAGTCCCTTTTGAACAGGTTATTTCAAAAGATACCTTTGGAAAATCTACTTCTGTAACTTTAAAGTCATAGATACAAATATCTTTTTCTTTTATTTCAACCTCAAGATTATCTCTTGCATATTCATATGCTCTTTTCCCGTTAACTTTTACTGCTGAGTATCTAGGTGGTCTCTGTGATTGTTCGCCTAAAAATGATTTTGTAACCTCCTCTATTTTTTTTTCATTTATTTCGATTACTTCTTTATCTGAAATAAATTCTGTTTCTAAATCATGTGAAGGAGTTGTTTTACCAAGTATAAAATCTCCAGTGTAAACTTTCCTCTGGTTCTGTATATCATTAATCTTTTTTGTGCTTTTCCCAGTACATATGATTAGAAGACCAGTGGCGAGAGGATCTAATGTTCCAGCATGACCTACTTTTTTACACTTAATTAAAAATTTTAACTTCTTAACTACATCAAAAGAAGTCCAGTCAAGATCTTTATCAATTAATAATGTCTGCCCTGAATTATATTTCTCTAAAAAATCCATATGTAATGCAATTGATTTTTTTTCAGCAAAGTAAAAGATTTATTTTATTTTTGGGGTGATACTATGAAAAGATATTTTGTGATATTACTTTGTTGCGTAACTAATTTTATTTCTGCTCAGGAGATTAGAAGTAAGAAGGAGAATATAACTTTGAATCTTGTTAACAGGATGGATCTTTCATATTCATTTAACGTTACTGATAACAAGGTCGGCGAAAATATAAGAAAAACATTTGCAGAGAGTGGCTTGGATTTTTCAAGTGATAGCAATCGTTATTTTATTTCTGTCTCCTTTGGTTGGAGCTATAAGAGGTCTACTGAACTAGAAATAGATAATTATAAGGGTCTAATAGTAGATAAATATGATGGAGACAAGATAATTGCAGAGTTCATATGTTCTAAGACTAGTAACCTTGAGAGGTCTACTAAAGAACTCGTAAACTTGATAGTGTATCACAATAAAACAATTGATGACAACGGTAAATTTATTGATATCTCAGATCACTTCATGAAAATGAATAAAAAGATGTGGGACTCTTCAAGACCAGATTCTCACGCACCTTCTGGAATTTTTGCAGATCACACCCATGCAACTGGTGGTATGATGTTTGGTTATAAATATTCATCTTCACGAGGAGAGAATAATTATAATGGAAATCAAATATTTACTAGAGATGATATATCTACTTACTATGATAGACATGTCACATCTCAAGTGTTTGAAATGCATTCTTTTGAGTTTATGTATGGTCTTACAGATAATTTAACTCTTTTTTCAAATTTAAACTTTCATGTGAAAGAGTCTAATTACCTTTCTAAACAAAACAATTTGTATTCTCTTAATTCATCAGGAATAGGAGACTTGGATGTTCAATTCCTCTATAATTTGGTTTCAAAAAAAAATGTAAAAATACACTCCAATATTGGGTTGACCCTTCCAACTGGAAGCATATCTAGAGAAGATATTAATGATGAAATTTTACCTTATTCAATGCAGATGGGAAGTGGACACCTTTCTTCATTATTAGGTTTTACAATTTTTTCTCAGTTTAATAAATTTTCAGTTGGTGTTCAGCCAATTTATAAGTTATCACTTCACGAGAATTCAAGAAGATACAAAGGTGGAAACCAACTTATTGTAAACTATTGGGGTGCAATAAGTGTAAGTAAATTAATAAGTATTAGCCTAAGACAAAATTATATAAATCTTAATGGAATGGTAGGTGAAGATAATGAGTTAAACTCATCCATTATGATTCTTAATAATAAAAACAATTCTGGTTACGTCTTATTAAACTCTGCTCTAGGATTAAATTTTATTTTTAATAGAGGAATCTTAAAAAATAAAAGAATATCCTTAGAATATTCTCTTCCAACTTACATGAGTTATGAGGGCCTACAGATAGGGAGTTTTAATGGATTTTTATTATCTTTACAATATAGTCCTGGGGGACATATGGGTCATTAAATTTATAAATTATGAGATTTATAATAATTTTATTTTTTTTATTTTCTTGTTCTAGCGAGAGAAAAATTCATGAGTCAAATCTAGTATTACTTGATGAGGTTATCTACGAACACGATGAGCTAATGAAAGACATGAAAAAATTGAAAGATTTAAAAACTAAACTTGAATCTTTAGAGGTATCAGAGGATAATGTTGAAATAGCTGTGAGTAATTTGGATAAAGCTAGAAAAAATATGATGTCATTCATGAAAGAGTTTAGTGAAGAATTTCCTTTTGATGCTTATCCTATGCAGAAGGATGCATCTGATGGTTTAGATATAATAAAACTTAAAGAAGTAAATAGTAAGCTTCAAAAACAGAGGGAAATTGTTTTAGAAGTTTCTTCTAAATTTTCCAAAAGTATTGATCAAGCTGAAAAGTTGTTAGATTGAGATAATAGAATCTAACTCTTCAAATGAATAATTTAATATTCCTGAGTCACAGTTTTTATAATTAAAATGCCACCACTCGAATTCATAGACTGAGAAACCATTCCTTTCCATAGTCGATATAAGTAAATCTCTTGTTTCTCTCTTACTCTTATCACCTCCACTATAGTTTGGGTATGCTCTTTCAGTAAATTCATCGTATCCAGATATCATATCAATATTTTCACCTGTCTTCTTATCATAAAGTCCTATGTCAATTGCACATCCTCTATTGTGTACTGAACCTTTATCCGGGTCTGCAACAAAATGTTTAAGAGCTTCAGGGGTACCTTCCCAAAACATTTTAGTTACATGCCATGGCCTGTAAGCATCGAATATTACTATTCCGTATCCTTTTTTTTCAAGTTCTCTATGTGCATTCAAGAGATTTTGAGCAGCTTCATTATTAAGAAATGCTCTGGATAAATTATAAAATTTAGATCTCATGAAATTATTTTCAGACGCATATCTTATGTCAAGCTTAAAGTTCTTATCAATTCTCTTAAGGTCTACAAAATTGAGGTGTGAGTTGATCGAGTCTAGTTGAGGTGTTGGGGAGTTTAATGAAATCTTCCTTAATTCACTTATTTCTTTCAATGGATCTATATAAAAAGTATCATTTTTGGGATCGTTGCATCCATACAAAATACTAATAAGTCCCACAAAAAGACAGTAGGCAGAGAAGTAAATGAGTTTACTTTCTTTCACGATTTTTAGCATGAGTCTGCAAGCAATTACTCCGCTAAAAAGAGCAGATAAAAATCCGATAGCATACGGTAATGATATTAAATTAGTCCCTGCCACTATATCATTTGAAAGTCCATCTATTATCTTTAATATTAGTATTCCAAATATTGGAACTAAAACCATAAGAAATGAGAATTTTGTTGCTTCCTGTCTATTAATTTTTAGAAATATTGCTGCTGAAATTGTAGCTCCAGATCTAGAAATTCCAGGTAAAATCGCAAATGCTTGAGCTATACCAATAATTAGTGCGTCAGAAAATGAGACACTTTTACCTTCTTCTTCTTTACTAAAGAAGGTGAAGAATAATAGAAGAGAGGTGATGAGTAACATTGACCCTACCAGGATGATATTTCCAGTAAAAAATGATTCAACCCTATCCTCAAATAAGATACCAATAACTCCCACTGGAATACTAGAGATAATAATTTTTAATACTGTGTCTATCTCTTTCCTGTCAAAACTAAAGACTCCTTTTATAATTTTAAAAATATCATCTCTGAAAACATATATGATACTTATTGCGGTAGCGATATGAACAAGTACTGTAAATACAAGATTTTGAGATTGTTCAGTGTTAAGTATAAATGATGCTATCTCTAAGTGTCCACTGCTGCTTATTGGTAAAAACTCTGTGAGTCCCTGAATAATACCTAGGATGAGAGCTTCATACCATTCCATATACTACTTACCTTTATGAAAGATGGCAAAGAATTGAAAAACAAAACCTAATAGTACAATAATGGGGCCAAGTGTTAGGCCTAGAAAACCATAACCATAATCTTCTGTATCTAAAGTCATTATAAAAAAACCAGAAAAAATAATAGCTATTCCAATAACCATTAGTATATAATTGCTCTTATCAAAGGGTAAATTAGAATTATTATCCATAGTCTATTTATATAAATCGTCTAGTGTTGAATTTAAATATTTATTTACTGAGGTATAAGTACTTAACATCACCATAAGTATACCCGTCAGTATCAACATGATAAATATAATACTTAATTTTTCAATGCCTACTATCATATTTGATGCATTTATTTTTTCATTAATGAATAGAATAATTACATAAAGTATGCCAGAAGAAATCACACCTGATAAAAATCCATAAGCTAAACCTCTCAATAAAAAAGGTTTCAAAATATAACTAGCTGTAGCACCAACCAGTTGCATACTTCTTATAAGAAACCTCTGAGAGAAGAGAGCAATCTTTAGTGTGTTGTTAATTAGTATTATAGATATTAGAAAGAGTATGCAGAAGATCCCAATAAATACTAAGCTAATATTTCTAATGTTTTTGTTAATATCATCTATCATCTCTTTAGAGTAATCAACTTCATAAACACCTGGAATTTTAAGTATATCATTTTCAATTTCGGATAACTTCTCAAATTCAAAATAGTCAGAGTTAATTTTTAATATGATAAGATCTCTCAAGGGATTATTTCCCAAAAAATTCACAAAGTCTTCACCAATTTCTTGTGCAAATTCCTTTGCTGCCTCTTCACTTGATATGTAATTTAATGTTGATTCATCTTTAGACAACACATAGTCTTTTGTGAACAGAATTGTTTTTACTTGATCTATTTGACTTGATGATATCTCTTTGTTAAGGTAGATATTTACTTCTGTATTCTCCTGGATTAATTTCTTTACCTCAAAAGATGAAAACACGAAAAAAGTAAATATACCTAAAAGCAAAAGAGAAAGAGAGACACTAAAAATAACGCTTATAAAAGGAAAATTCCCAAAGGTCTTTTTAGCTATCTTCTTTCTCTTCTTGTACATAATTTAATTATACCAATAATGGAGCAATTACTAATGCTACAACTGATATTAATTTTAATAAAATGTTTAATGATGGGCCAGAGGTGTCTTTAAATGGATCTCCAACAGTATCTCCAACTACTGCAGCTTTATGAGCTTCAGAGCCCTTATTTCCAGCTTCTTCAATCATCTTCTTTGCATTGTCCCATGCTCCACCTGCATTAGATTGGAAGATTGCCATTAAAACTCCTGAAGATGTAACTCCAGCAAGAAGTCCTCCTAGCATCTCAGCACCACCAAGAAAACCAACAATAACAGGGACTGATATTGCCATTATTCCCGGTAGAATCATCTCTCTAAGAGCAGCCTGAGTAGATATCTCAACACATTTACTGTATTCAGCAACTCCGTCAGCTTCATTAAATATCTTCATGTCAGCTTTACTAGCTTTTGAGAGATCAGAGTCATATTTTCTCATCACCTCAAGAGCAGCCTTAAGTTTTGGAAGTTCTTTGAATTGTCTTCTTACCTCTTCAATCATGCTCATTGCAGCTTTACCTACAGCATTCATAGACAAAGCAGAAAATACAAATGGTAACATTGCCCCAACTAGTAGTCCTGTCATAACCACAGGGTTTGAGATATCGATTGATGTGATCTGTGCTGTTTGCATGAAAGCAGCAAATAATGCAAGTGCAGTAAGTGCAGCAGATGCAATAGCGAATCCTTTACCAATAGCAGCGGTAGTATTTCCTACAGCGTCAAGCTTATCAGTTCTCTCTCTAACCTCTGGAGGTAACTCAGCCATCTCAGCTATCCCACCAGCATTATCTGATATAGGACCATAAGCGTCAACAGCAAGTTGAATACCAGTGTTTGCTAACATACCAACAGCAGCAATAGCAATTCCATAAAGACCAGCAAATTCATAAGATAGTAGAATTGCTGCGCATATTAGAAGAATAGGGATTGCGGTTGACATCATACCAACTCCAAGTCCTGAGATAATTGTAGTAGCAGCTCCAGTATCCGATTGTTTTACAATAGACATAACAGGTGGTTTTCCTGTAGCAGTATAATACTCAGTTACTTTACCTACCCCAAGACCTGCTAATAGACCAGAGATAGTTGCATAGAAAACACCTATTGAAGTAAATTCTTTTCCATTTAGTACCCAAGAATCTGGTAAGAAGAAATCTATTAAGAAGAAAGTAGCGACTATCATTAGACCTGCAGAAACAAACTCTCCAGTATTTAATGCTGCGTGAGGGCTACCACCTTCTTTTACTTTGACAAATAGTGTACCTATTATCGACATTATTATTCCTGTTGAAGCAATAAACAATGGAAGTATTATAGCATTAGTTTCTATCCCTGAAAATTCTTGAAGACCCATAAAAGCTGCTCCTAATACCATCGCACCAATAATCGATCCTACAAATGACTCAAATAAATCCGCTCCCATACCCGCAACGTCACCTACATTATCACCTACATTATCAGCAATTGTAGCTGGGTTAAGAGGATGATCTTCAGGAATTCCAGCCTCTACCTTTCCCACAAGATCAGCACCAACATCAGCTGCCTTAGTATAAATTCCTCCTCCAACTCTAGCAAATAATGCGATTGATGAGGCACCTAAAGAAAATCCTGAGATAACTTTTATTACGGTATCAATATCTTGGAACATATTACTATAAATTAAGAACAGAGAACCTAATCCCAAAACTCCTAGCCCAACAACACCTAGTCCCATTACCGCTCCTCCTGAGAATGCAATCTCTAGAGCTTTACCGAGAGACTCCTGTGCGGCATTTGTTGTCCTCACATTTGCCTTTGTTGCCACCTTCATTCCTATGAAACCAGCAAGGCCAGAACACAATGCTCCAACAATAAATGACACTGCGACCAAGTAACTTGATCCTTCACTCTCTCCTTTAATTCCAAGTAATATGGCAGTAATAATTACAAATACAGAAAGTAGTTTATATTCTGCCCTAAGAAATGCCATTGCGCCATCAGCAATATTTTCAGCAATTCTCGCCATTTTTTCTGAACCAATCTCTTTTGAAGCAACCCAATTGTTTTTTACATAAACAAATAGAAGTGCTAAAATTCCAGATCCTGGTACAAAGTATAACAATTCGTTCATAGTAGTTAATTTAAATTTTACCGCAAATATAGTATCTTATATTTAGCTACAATATTCTTCGTAAACGTTTTTCAAATGTTCAGAAATCATTGATGGAGTTCTTCCTTCAATATGATGTCTTTCTACAAAATGTATAAGCTCACCATTATCAAATAATGCAATTGCTGGTGAACTAGGAGGATAAGGAAGACACATCTCTCTAATCTTATTTACAGCCTCAAAATCTACTCCTGCAAAAACTGTGAATAATTTGTCTGGTTTCTTTTCAGAAACAGTAAGTGAATGCTTAGCTCCTGGCCTTGCACCTCCCGCGGCACAGCCACAAACTGAGTTTACTAGGACTAAACATTTACCTGAGTCTTTATGAAGCTCTTTGGTAACTGATTCAGCGTCTTTTAACTCGTTAAAGCCTACAGAAGTAAGCTCTTCAATCATTGGTTTTGTCAATTCATCTGGATACATTATTTATTATTTAATATTTAACATTTACATAAATCCTAACTCTAACTTAGCCTCTTCAGACATTAAATCAGAGGAGTAGGGTGGGTCAAATGTAATTTCTACATCAACCTCATTTATTTCTTTGATCATCTCAACTCTACTTTTTACATCAGCGGGTATAGATTCTGCCGCCGGACAGTTTGGGGATGTTAATGTCATAAGTATATGGACATTATTTATAGGTAAAACCTGGATGTCGTATATCAACCCTAATTCGTAAACGTCTACTGGTATCTCTGGGTCATGAACAGTTTTAATTGCTCTTACAATTTGTTCTTTTAATTTTAGCTCTTCTTTCTCAGTCATAATTATTTGTTTGATAGTGCAATTATTCTAAACTTATTTTCCATTGACTCTAGTCCATTTGATCTTTGTGTTCCTATGAATCTATTTAATCCAATATCTCCAATAAAAAATAATTTTGTTTCAAGAATTTCCTCTGAAGATTTTCCTGAAAATATTCTTATAAGTAAACTTAGAAGACCTTTAGTTATAGCTGTGTTACTGTCACCATGAAAGAATAGCCTCCCTTCTTTTATTTTATAAGTAAGCCAAACTTTTGACTGACAACCTTTAACTATATTTTCATCTTTTTTATCATTTTCATTGAAATCATCAAGTTTTTCCCCGAGTTCCATAAGATAATTAAGTGTCATCTCTAGATCTCCATCTAAAACTTTAAAGTCATCAATTATCTCTTTTTGAATAGACATCTCCTTTATTTTTTTAATAATTTTTTAACAGAATCTACAAAGAAATCTACTTCCGCTTCAGTATTATATAAT
>Ga0315330_10001663_pt1 | contig 15048 bp, 11 predicted proteins | sample M140m34915metaG_FD_203453 | JGI IMG/M metagenome (GOLD analysis project Ga0315330, IMG submission 203453) | Ammonia-oxidizing marine archaeal communities from Monterey Bay, California, United States - M1 40m 34915 | ecosystem: Environmental > Aquatic > Marine > Intertidal zone | place: USA...
AGGTGGAACTGGTGACGGGATACCGCGCCGACTTTCGCACCGGACTTGAAATCCTGACACCGCGTGAATTAAGTTCCCTAATAGAACAGGCTGCAGATACTCCCTGACCAATATCACAAAACACCAACAACAAAACACAGATAGAACAAATTCTGCTTCCATCAATTTCGCTTCTGACGCAGCAGCCAATCGTAAAACTTTGGGTTCGAGTAAGTGGCCGTCCATGAATCGTGCTTGGCCTCGGGATAGACCGTGAATCTTGGCTCGCCACCAGCAACTTTCAGAGCATCAACCATACTCTGCGATTCAGAGATTGGAACCGTGGGGTCTTCGGCACCGTGGAACACCCAAACCGGAGTCTTGGCAAATGAGCTGACGGTCTTCGGATCTCCTCTCCCGCAGACTGGCCCAATCGCAGCAAATCGCTCAGGATCGCTGGCAACCAACCCCCAAGTCCCGGTTGCCCCCATACTTAAACCAGTCACATAGATCCGATCTGGGTCGACACTATACTTTGCCTCGAGCTGGCTAATCAGCATACTCAACTGCTTTGCGTCCCACCTTTGATCACGAGGACATTGAGGTGACACCAAAATGAATGGGAACTTGCGACCTGCAGCCACCAATTTTGGCGGTCCGTGCTTCTTTACGCGGTCAATGTTCGTCCCGCGTTCTCCCGAGCCATGTAGAAAAAGCACAAGCGGCCAACGCTCGTTGGCGCTGTATGCCTCAGGCAAGTAAATCAGATACTGCAAGGCATCTCCCCCACCGCTCATCCTCTGAACGGTTTGCTTCCCCCTGAATTGTCCGCCCACACAGCAACGTATGGGAGTAGTACCAAGCATGAAAGTAATGACGCGAAGATCGTAAACACTAGCCGTCTCATCTGCACCGCACCTCCTACTTCATGTATGAGTTACCTACCTAAGGAATGATAGTCTATCACATCGTTCACGCGAATATTCTGACAGGCTTTGGATGATGACTTGATTCCTCCACGCTGATCCGGATAACACATCGGCTTGCTTGGTTTCCAGTCAAAGTGGGATTTATTGATGCCTTCACGATGCCAGCAGCGTTCCACTTAGCCAACAACGCTTTCTCGAAGAACTTTGTTGTGTGCCTTCCAAGTGAGCGAAGGGCTGATCACGCAGCGGGTTGCTTGAATGGCCCCGCAGTGCAAGGCTATCGCTCATCCTTTTCCGCAACGGGTCCCGCGTCGACGAATTTCAAACGACACCTGCCAAGCAAGCGAAATTTTTTCCGCCGCCATGAACACCAAACCCACCACACCCCAGCAACTTCCAACCATTTCTGACTGCAATTCATGTGGGATCTGCTGCTTGAACATGGGTTACCCGAGCTATGTAACAACTGCTCACTCAGAGACAGGCCAAGCGGGCTCAGATATCAATGAACAGGCATGGGTGGACATGCCCGAATCCTTGAAGCAGGAATTACTTCTTTACATTCAAAACTATCAAGCACCACCGAAGGGTGAACTAGACGGTCCCTGTGTTTGGTATGACGCAGCGCGCCGCTGCTGCAAGCACCACGAACACCGCCCTCAGGTGTGTCGGGACTTTTCAGTGGGAGGAAAAGGATGTCTTGAATGGCGAAGCCACTACCGGTTGCACCATCCCGAATACTTACCCTGACGAAAGACCGCAGGGTAGGCTCCCACGAAAGTGCCAAATCACAATGGCCCACAACGATTGTGCAACCCTGCTCAAACGATACAAACGCTTCCCAAGACGACTGAACGAACGATCGGGGGAAATTGTCATTCACCCCAGTGTTCGACAATTTTCCGTCTCAGAAAATCAGCACTCCTTGCAAGCTGATCCATCCCTTCCACGCCATCCTCGATACTTATCCAATTGTCGTCGAATCCGACTCTTTTCAATTCAGAAAAAATGGCATCGTAATCATTGAGCCCTTTGCCCACTTCACCATGACTCAAACGCTTTGCATATCCCTCGACTCCCAGTTCCTCATTTCGTAGGTCTTCGATGGTTCCCTCAATGAGATAACGATCACTTGCGTGCATCGTCACGACCTTGGAGGAGACACGGCGCAACAATTCCAAGGGATCCTCCCCTGCTAAGATTGTATTGCTTGGATCGTAATTGACTCCGAAGTTTGAAGCCTTCACTTGGCCGACAAGTTCGCAAAAGACATCCATCATTTGTGCGAATTCTGGATACGTCCAAAAATCATCTTTGTAGTGGTTCTCAATGATCAACGTCACGCCATGCTGCTGGGCATAAGAAGCACAGAGGTCGATACACTCTGCAGCGAATCGAATCCCATCTTGGCGATCCACCTCAGGACGTCGCTGCCCTGACAGCACCCGACAGAACTGCCCCCCCATTGCAGCAGTCATATCGATCCAGAATTTTTCTTTTTCAACCTGCTGTTCACGAAAATCGGCATCTGGATGTGTGAAGTCAGGCGAGCAACACATCATGGGAACTACCAGGCCCCGCTCCTCAACCTTGCCACGAATCGCCTTCCAATTGCGTTCGTCCTGCATCTCAAGAAAACCCGCATACCACTCCAATCCGTCAATTGGCAATTCAGCTGCCAGATCAATCCATTCCGCTAAACTCATGGTTCCATCTTTACACAACGCCTGCATGTACAGTTTTGGAAAGGCAGCAAGTTTCGGCATGATCGACACAATACAATAGAAAGGGAATCGTTAGTAATTTACTGAAATATCTGCGTCCTTCAGGTGGGGCATGACCCAACCTAAGTCGCAGCATCATCCATCTCAGATCACCCGAGTCAGATGTTGAACTCCTTTTCAGAAGCACCGAGGCCGCCTGATCGCTGAGTCGCCTGGTTTGACTTGTTGCCCAGGGCCTAGCTCGCTAACTCACCGCTGAGACGGTTGCTTCGCTGCTGAGTTTAAAGGGCTGGCTTCAAGATTGCTTTCACGATCTCTCCGGCATGCATCTGCTCGAAGCTTTCATGCCAATTGTGCAGGCCCCAACTCCCCCCAATGATTGGCTTGACATCAAGCTGACCGTTGGCGAGTAAAGCAAGCACACGCTCCCAAATGGTCCAGTGGTGGCTGAAACTACCCTGCAAAGTCACGTTTTTCTGCACCAGCGGATCGATAGAGAAACCGAGTGGCTTGGGTCCCCAACCCACTTTTGTAATCCAGCCCGCCGGACGGACCAGTTCGATTGCCAACTTTAGCGTTTGCGAAACACCTGCTGCATCGATCACAACATCGGCACCTAAACCATCCCGCTCCAGGCACCATTCCTCAGCCTGCGTTAACGTCGTGCACCCATACTGTTCTACAACGCCAAAGCGTTTTTGGTCTGTTTCAAGTCCAAGCACAGCGACATCGCCACCTCGCAATTTTGCTATCGCAGCACAAAGAATCCCGATAGTACCAGGTCCAATCACAAGAACACGATCACCGGGGTTTATCCTCGTATTTTCAACAACCGAGTTGTACGCAACGCAACAAGGTTCAGTGAGTGCCGCATGATCAAGTGGCAAACCAACGGGGACCCTGTGCAAACACCGTGCAGGCACACGAGTGTAGCGCGTCATCGCACCGTCAACTCCGTAACCGAATCCTTTTCTCGTAGGGTCAAGATTATAGAGACCTCGCCGAGACATCGGATTATCAGAATCAATTACCGCAGCTGTCTCGCTGGCAATCTGATCGCCTTCTTTCCAGTTGGTAACTCCTGATCCGACCTCCACAACCGTTCCAGCAAACTCGTGCCCCAACACAACTGGATAATTCACAGGCCAACTATGTGATGCACTCCATTGGTGCAAATCACTTCCACAAACCCCAACCGCTGCGACTTCGACCAATACATCAGTGGGTCCGATCACCGGCTTGGCAAATTCGCGGACCTCGACGCTTCCCGGTTCGGGAGAAAAATTAACGACAGCGGCTGAACTGCTCACGAGGTACGCTCTTTGTGTCTGTGCCTGCGAAGGCAGAAAAAATTAGTAAAGAAGATGCAATTTTTCTTGTGCTAAAACCGGGACTGGTTTTCCAAATCAGTTTGCTTGTTCCTGTGCGTGCACTTGCTCACAGATTAACCGTAGCGAGCTTTCAAGATCTCCATCGGCCGTTTTGAAAGCATCTGCATCGATCGTCAGTGGTGCTCCCAGGACTACCAAAGGTGCTCCATATCGAGGACAAGCGATCGCCTGCTCAATTGACAACCCACCAACCGCTTGCACAGGAACATCAACCGCATCGACGACGGCTCGCAAGTCATCCAATGGACTCGGCATCCTTTCACCTCGGGCGGCAATGCCACGCCGTTCATCGTACCCAATGTGATGCACGATATAGCCACATCCCAGATCCTGCAATCGCTTTGCACCATCAACCATGGTGGTGTATCCCAAGTTGTCACCCATCACGCCGATTCCATAATCACTGCCCGCTTTGACAACGCATTTGATTGTCTCCTCGTGAGCCTGAGCCATCACCACGACATGAGTGGCCCCCGCCTTAGCCATCATTTCCGCTTCAAGATACCCGCCATCCATTGTTTTCAAATCCGCAACGATCGGGACCTCTGGAAAACATTCCCGAAGCCGCTTTACTCCGTGCAAGCCCTCCGCCAAGATCAAAGGTGTACCGGCTTCCAACCAATCAACCCCCGCTCGAATTGCCAATTCAGCAGTCTGCAACGCCTCTTCAATCGTAGTCAAATCAAGCGAGATCTGGACAATGGGTTTCATACGGATACAGTACCATCAAAAAGGAATACGGAAACAGCAGAGGAGCTCACCAACAATAAACCGGCCTTCAAAATTCATCACCATTTGTGGGCAGCATTTACAAACAGGTTTGGGCCACGCACACGGCGTGACGCGCTCACTTACCCACTGATGATACGTCTGACGAATGCACCTGAACAACCAACCGTTTAAGTGCACTCTCAAAACGCAGCGTTACGACCATCGTTTAACCCCAACTACCAGACACCAAACACCCGAGCAAGTACAAAGCAAACTTCCCTCAACGGGACGCCAGGCTTCATTCAAAACATGTACTTCACACAAACAGCGTCACGCCCTCTCGCAGGTTCACTCTTGGTGGGCAAACGGTAAATACCTTCGGACGCCAGAATTATAATGATTCTGGTTCCCAATGAGTGTAGCACGCACGCATTATCTTAAAAGCCAAAGTGGTAGTACCGCGACCAGGGCGACTGCGTCGGGCGTCACTGCGATTTTTCAGAAATTGCCACTAGAAATTCCTGCCTGACCCCATTCTTTGAAGACGCGTGCCGCAAAAACAGTTTGCCATCGGCATAGATTGGCGATGCAAAGGAGCTGTCTCCGAAAACGTTCTTCCCTAACAACTCAAAGCCCTTCGGTGAAGCACGGAAAACGAACGTCACGCCACGTTCATTAGAGGCGTAAATTCGATCACCAACGACTAGGGGCGAGGCACTGACTGGGCCACCGAGTCGCTGTCTCCACATTTCCTGTCCATCAGAACACCGCCAGCAGAACACAATTCCGTTGTCGGCAAACCCATATAAATAGTCGCCTGCAACCACCATCGACTGCTCGTAACACTTCACTCGATTCTGCCACACCACTTCCGCGCCCTGATGATTCACCAGGACGCCATAGGTACCGGACTCAGGAAATCCACCGCTTGCGAATACCATGTCATTCTTCCAAACCATGGTTCCACAAGTCGTCCTGCTGGTCGCTTTGACCTGCCAAAGCAATCGTCCGTCCTCCGGCTGATAGGCGGCCACTTGGTACCCGCCACTCATCAGAATCTGCGAACGCCCAGCAACTTCTGCCAAAATGGGAGACGAGTAACCAGTCTCTTGCGGACGCATCGCTCGCCACAAAGGACGGCCATCACGCTTGCTTAAAGCAAACAGTCCGCCTGCTCGATCATCAGTTTCTACGGGAATCACCAATGCTTCCCCGGCCAAAAGCGGCGAGGCGCCGTAGCCAAACCATCCATCACCTGCCCGATAGGGTGCTACAACCCGCTGCCAAAGCAATTGCCCTTGTACAGAAACCGCCGAGGCATAAATCGCGGATCCCACCTGCGCAACCACAAAAACAACCTTCCCATCAGTTGACGGTGTGCTTGAGGCAATCGTATTTTTCTTGTGCAGATAAGCCGGTGAGACAACGCCTCGGTGCAGCACCAACTTTCCCACTAGCGCGCCATCCAGGACATTGTATTTCAGCAAACAGATTGTCTGATTCTGTTCTTCATTGGTTAACAGGAAAACATGTCCCCCAACAACGATGGGAGAGGCGTGCCCCTTGCCGGGGACGCGAACCCGCCAAACAACGTTTTTACTTTCAGACCAAGCCACCGGTACCTGTGCCGATGCGGTTTTGGGAGCGTGGTTATCCAAAGTGGGGCCGCGCCAAGCAGGCCAGTCCTGAGCAGATAGAACCGAAGCGTGCCATGACACCCAAGTGGCAACCATTAACAGGCTCCACAGACGCCCACGTTCACGGCTCATATACACTTCCTTCGCTCATTGAAAACCAACGCGTTGTTTCACGAGAAATTAATTCTCTTTGGTATTCTCTTCAGACCCTTCGGCTTTTTTCTTTGCTTGCTCGAACTCTCGCAACTGTCGTTTCAAAGGCGGGGAATGCGGCTCCAACGCGAGCGCCCGTTTCTGCACACGTATGGCATTATCAAAATCACCCATTACAAAATAGCATCTCCCGCACGTATCAAGTTTTGCGCTGTCTTCACGAATTTCAAGTGATTCAAGACTGTACTTCAATGCCTGTTTATAATCGCCTTCGGTATTACAAATTAACCACGCATAATTATTGAGAGCCTCAGCGAGAGACGCCTCCACCTGTCCGTTCCCACCTCCCCGCGCGAGCGCATCCTTGTAGTTTCCAATCGTGGTCGAACGAACTCGTTCGGCGCTTGCTAGTTGCGTCTTAACAGCATCGCGCCACGACTGGTCTCCCTTTGTCCTATACATTTTGATCAACACATCGATATCTCTCGGGTTGGAAATGTACGCGGACATCATGCGTTTACGTGCTCTGTCAAGAATCGCCTCATTCCCGGGTTCGTCGTCCGCATGCTTCTCAAGATCAAGCAATGCCTTGTGGTACTCAACCCGCGAGTCCCAGCCACTGAGATACATCGAGAGGTTCCGATCAGCCTGCACCTCCGCCTTAAACTCATCGTCTTTTTCAATCCGTTCAAGCAGTGGGCCGAGCAAATCAATGACATCTTGATGCCGTCCTAGTTCGCTCAACATGATCGAAAGGTCGCTACGGCATGCGACAGAGTCTTTGTCGACGATTGGTACGGAATCAATGACATGCTTGTATTCTCGTTCAGCCCATTCGAACATTCCACGAGCTCGCAAACTTACAGCTATCTCCCGACGCATTTTGGCAATTTCCTCCAGCTCCCTGGGCTGCATCGCCTCGAGCGTCTCCTTCGTCTGCCCCAATGGACTTAACCGAAACGCATTATCAGCCACCCGTACCGCTTCTTCTTCGTCTCCCTTGCCCCGCAATGCAAATGCATAGCCATAAAGCAACACCGCCGACCGATCAAACATCGGCCGGTTTTTCGCGAAGAGTTCAAAGACGAGAGGGTATAGCTGATTATCGGTTGCCCAATTACACGCTTCGATAAGGTCATTGGTAGTTGCAGGAACGAGATCGAAATTCTCAACTGCCAACCGAAATGCCTCTTCCTTCTTGCCCAAAGATGCGGCATGAACTGCGCAGATCCGAACGAAACTCAAGACGCTTGCCCTTGTAACTTCATCGGAAGACAAAGAGTCGAGCGCATCGCGCTGCTTGCGTACCAACATCCTCCATTGTTCAGCTGAGTACTGGCCACTAGCAAGGTCGTTGGCATAAACCTGAAGCACCTCATTTGCCTGCTGCGCCGCCGATCCTAAACCTTTGATGATGAGAGCAGCGTTTGCTTTACGCTTTGCAGGATCTCTATCGATCACCTGTCCCAAAATCTCGGTGGTTGCTCTTCGGCGTAAACGCGTCGAGCTTTCGAAGCGGGCGATGCGCACCAAAGCCGGCAGGCCAATGCGATTGGGAAATTCAGCTAATAATAATATCCGTGCCTGACGCTCAGGAATTGACTCCGCCCCGTACCCTTCAAGTGCATCAGAAACGACGTCAGGATCATCGCTTGTGAACCACACGATTGAATAGCTGGCAACGATGGACTTTGCGGTCAATGAGATCTCAGAGTCCAGATCGCTTGTAGCCCGACGCAACTCATCAATCGCCTGAAGTCCCATCCGTTGCAGCTTGACGCGTGCCTGCAAGCGAGTCGCATAACTATCCGATCCTAATGCTTCGACTAACTTTCTGGCCTCGACCGAGCCAGCGCTGGCATTACCTTCCCCACCAACCTCGGTTGTGGCCTGAATCTCTTGACCGTGTGAGACGGCGTTAATCAGCCCCCCTCCGACCAACAACACCCCGAACGACATCAACAAGGTTGGCAGTCGGCAACTACGTCGAACAATTGAAAGAACAACAGTTGGCATGGTACTAATACACCTCAAGCAATCTAGAAATCCAGTTCCTTTAATCTAACGACTCCGTGAACCATCGGAACAGCGAAGTCCTAAAATTCGGGTGAAGAGGCCCGCTTTTCCATCGATTGGCTACCGACGCAGTCGTGAAATATAAAATTTCGTCCGGCACGGCTTCAAAACGGGGCAGCGCCAAGCATCTTTTTAACACACGCACCTCCCCGTCGATTCCCGCAAAGCCGTGGTAATCACGAAACGGACAAGAAGCTCAATCTTTGCCTAACCACTCGATCGTTCATTGACTTCAACACTTGCATCCATGGGAACCGGCCAACTCAACCCGACGATATGCCGTACGCAACGGCCATCTCGCGTACTGCCTCGGCAACAGCTTCACGAAACGACACCGGTTCTAAAACCTCCGCATCCGACCCCAGTGAAAGCACTTTCGGAAGCACTTCGCGGGGATGCGAAACAGGCACAGTCAGGAGTGCAGCACCGTCTTCCTGAGCTTCCAACTTTTGCTCAGGATGCCATGGGTCTTCGCGTACCCAAGCTGCTGCTCGCTGCCCCAGCTTAATTCGCACTAGCGTCGGCTCTTCACCAGAAAAGATCCCAATCGACTTACCGAGATGCTCTGACAAATCCACGCTTGGATCAGGTTTAAAATATTCATCCAAGGCCGTTGCATGCCGAAAGCGGTCCAACTTCCAATGCCTCAAGCGATCCGCTGGATTTTCAACCTCAGGGGCTGCAGCAACCACATAGATGCTACTTTGATAGACCGCCAACCCGTACGGCTCGACCCGCCGTGTCGATGCGGGTTTGCCAACCGATTCGTATTCGATTTCAACCACTCGGTGTTCAAGAATGGCACGGTGCACCGTCTTTAGCATACCTTCCTGCTTCTCATAACTCTTCTGCGGCGAGCCAAACACGTGCAGTGTTTTGCGATACCGTGCATAGTGGTCGAAGACTCCATTGGGGACAGACTCCTGAACCTTGTTCCAGAACGATTCAATGCCGCGCCAATATTGCGTCCCGATCAATGGGTACAACAGTTCCCGGCCAATCGACAGAGCAATTAACTCCGTGGCCGAGATGCCAATCTCATGGACCCCAGTATTATTGGGGCCGAGCTTGTAAACCTTACCTCTTTCAACTGTATCATTTTGGATATCAAACCCAGCCGCCTGCAACGCCTCCACGTCCCTGCGAACGGTACGCTCGTGCAAAGTTGATAACCCCAGATCAGCGACCAAGTCGGCTCGCAACTCGTCAAGCGTTCGCCCGAATCGCGAGTACTCGAGTAGTTGCAACAATTTGTGCTGTCGGATGAGTTGTTCGTTTCGAGCCATCGTCGCTTACCTTCCTGCTGGATGTTGAGACGCGGTGATTGTCGACGACGCGGCGTCCTCTGGGTACCCCGCCTCTCATTTCGCAATTTGCCGTTGAAGAGGAAATCAATTCAAGAAAAAACATCCATGACCGGCTTTCCCTTACCATCCTCGGTCACATAAAACGGCCGCCCCTCGATATCAAAACCGGTCTTTGGACTGACCCCCATCGCATGCATGATCGTGGCATGCATATCGGTGACAGTGACCGGGTTCTCAATCGCAAGCAGTGGCCGCTCGTCCGCGGTCTTGCCGTAGAGAAAACCGCTTTTTGTTCCACCGCCAAACATCACCACACTCGTGCCTCCGGTGAAGTGGCGATGCAGCCCATAGTGCTTCAGGTCGCCAAGCTTCTCTACCTTATGTGTTGCCTGATCATTTGCCGACGACCCAGGACGCCCCTCAAGAATCGCATCACGACTGAACTCCGAGGCAATCACGACCAGGGTTCGATCCAATAACCCACGCGACTCAAGATCAAGGATCAACTGCGCAATCGGGCGATCCATTTCGCTGTGCATCCGAGCAACCGTTCGATGACCATCGGCATGCGTATCCCAGTGCAAAAAAGGCACATATTCAGTGGTCACTTCCACAAACCTTGCGCCCGACTCAACCAATCGCCTCGCGAGCAGGCACCCTCGCCCAAATCTCGATGTATCGTATTTCTCGTAACTTTCCTTGGGTTCCTGCGTGATATCAAAAGCCGATCGTTCCTTGCTGCTCAAAAGCCGATAGGCATTGTCCATCGAACGCAGGATCGACTCCTGATGAAAATCACTCGCGAACTCCCGCTGTGGGCTCTCAGCCACAAGCTTCCTGAACAAGCGGTCCCGATTGGAGAACCGACCGGGACTCATCCCTTTAGGTGGCAGGACGGACTGAGAGGCCTGCTCGGGAAACGGCAGATTCATCGGACCAAATTCACTGCCGAAGAAACCTGCGGTCGTGAATGCCTTGAGTTCCTCTTTTTCACCGACCCCCTCAAGCCTTTGCCCGATATTGATGAAGGGCGGAATGACAGGATTATTTGGTCCCAGCACCTTTGCCATCCATGCTCCGAGGTGCGGGCATGCCACGGTCTGTGGCGGCACGTAACCGGTGTGCCAATGATACTGATGCCGCGAGTGCAGAATACTGCCAAGATCTGGCTGCACCGCTGAGCGAATCAAGGTAGCTCGATCCATCACCGATGCGATGTTTTCAAGCCCCTCACAAATTTTTATATTGTCGACTGAGGTATCAATTGCCGGAAACGTGCTGACCATCTTTTCAACGGGCAATCCTACTTCGTAGGGAACGTACGTTTTCGGGTCGAAGGTATCAGGGGCTGCCATTCCCCCCCCCATCCAAATCAAGATGCAGGAATCAGCGGTTGCCTCCGGCTGCACGATCCCCTCACTGGCAGGCAAGTTTCTAGGCGAACCCATTGCCATCGTTGCTGTCCCGGCGGCGGCCATGCTCTTGAGAAAACTCCGCCGCTCTATCGCTTCTTGCAAATCCACTTGTCTTTACCTCTCGCATGGTCATCGAGGCTAGCGATCACTCACTAAAAACCCCAGCACCTTTGTTCCTGCCCGGTTGGCTTTCGCCAAGCTCATGCACTCTCTCATCTTACCATGATGAACTCTGGCATCATGAACACAGCCCACAACAGGTCCTGCACCGCGGTTTCCCGCGAACCCATTTCACCATCCCCCGCAGCCGTACCTGCACCGTCCGTGCTTGCCATTTTTAACGCCTCCAGACAAACCGACAATTCCTCACTGGTCGGAAGCCGTGTCAAAGCGGCAATGAAAATCTGCTGCACCAGTTGCTGATCCGACAGGTCAGAATCTCCATAATGCTGTCCGCCGGAGTGTAGCGCCCGTGCCAAGGTTTCTCCATTGGAAAGGTCAATGGCCTCCAGAGTGGTCAAGTCAGCCGGTCTCGACGTCACGATCTGATCACGGTTCGGCCTTCCTAGGGACCGCATCAAGAAATCACTTTTCACCAAGCCAGCCCGAACCATCATCAAATCGCCCACTTTTCCGCGAGCCAAACCGGTTCGCAATTCTGCGTCGACCCCCGCGTAAACCGAGGGACGTCCGGCGCTGACCACCTTCCTCCATGGCCCCTTGAGTTTCCCTGCTCGCACCTTTTGTCTGACCTGCCCCTCATCGCTGTAGGTCCAATCCGGACCCGATGCGAGCGTGATCATGGATCCGTCTTCCAGCACCACTTGTGCCTCGAAAAACAAGCCTGCCAGATTTGGCCCTGCCCCTGCGTTGCGGGCAACGATTTCAATCTGATTTGCCGGTTCCTCATCACGTTTCTGCACCTTCAGCCACTTGAACAGTGCAACCGTCTGCGGCTTGCTCCATTCATCGCCCGACACGACCTTGCGTCGATTGATATACAAATCGAAGGCGTTATCGACGGTCAACACAGCAACCGCTGTTTTAATCGCAGAGGGAACACGCAATTCTGCACGGAAAACCAGCGTCTCACCCGCAGGTGCGGGCTTACCATCCGCCTGGGACTGCCCCCAGACCCACTCGCCCTGCAAATCGACTTCGCCTGCCGCCTGTGGATCAACTTTTCCTCTCGCGATAGGAGCATCAATCGCTGTAGGTGCTGCCCCAGTTAACTGCCAGACCGCGTCCATGAATTGCTCGGCGGTCATTCGGTGAGCCCTGCGTCCTACGAAACTGCCTTCACTGGACTCCGCATCACGGCCCAGCACTTCAGAAGCAGCACCATAAACATTTGAGGTAGCAATCAGACTCAGTACCGACTTGAGGTCGTACCCCGAATCGACCAAATAGTTGGCCAAATAGTCCAACAAGTCTTCGCTCCACGGCTCCGTGTGCATCGCATCGAGTGGATGCACAATCCCTCGGCCCATCAATTGCGCCCAAAGACGGTTCACGATCGTTCGAGCGAAACGGCCATTACGTTGATCTGTCATCAGATCGGCCAGTTGTTTCAAACGTTCATTGGGTGGTAGCCCCCCATCGATTTCCCCAAGCTCAGGAAACAACCAAGCAGGAGTGGCAACTTCACCGGTTGGTTTGTCGCACCGATGAATATCCAGGGTCCTGTTGGAATAGACAGCCGCTAAGGCATAAGCATCGGTCAATTTCCATTGATCAATGAAACTGTCGTGACACGATGCACACTTTAGATTAATCCCCAGGAACGACTGGGCGACACTTTGAGCGAATTGGATCTCAACCGTCTGACCGGCACTGACCGTTCCTCGCCACTTTATCCCGTCAATGAAACCGCGACTGTCGTTCGTCGGCGGGGCAATCAATTCTCTGGCAAGTTGGTCGTACGGTTTATTGTCAACCAATGAACGATACAACCATTTACTTATCTGCTTGCGACCGCCTGTGATAAAACCGGTTCCCGTGTAGTCATTCCGCAACAAGTCATTCCAGAATGTTAGCCAATGCTCGGTGTAATCGACGTCTCTCGCCAGCAGTCCATCGACCAACTGTTGCCGCTTATTCGCATTCACACTTGCGAGAAAACTCCGTCGCTGATCGGGAGTCGGCAGCAATCCGACCAGATCCAGTGACACACGTCTTAAAAAAGTGGAATCGTCAACTGGCTTGGGCGGCAGATGCCCTTCATCCTTGAAGTGCTGTCGCAAAATCTGGTCAATTGGATTCAGCCCTACGGGCCCCGGCAGCTCCACTTGCCTTGGCAACAACGGCGGCACATAGGAATTTTCACGGAACGTAAAACCGCTGGTCCACGGCAGTCCTTCACTGACCCAGCGGACCAGCACCTGCCGTTGATCCGCTGGCACACGCGGCAAATCCTTGGGAGGCATCTGCATGTCGATATCGGCAGACGCAATCAGTTCAAGAAAATGAGACTCTTTTGCATTCCCCGGCTCAGCGGCTCCCCCCTCGAGAAACAGTTTGCGAGTATTTAGCGAGAATCCACCTTTTGCTTCATCACCACCATGACACTTCACACAGTGGGCACGCAAAACGGGCACGACCTCATGTGCAAAATCGATTGACAATGCAGGTGTTGTCAATAGCAGGCTAAGCACCGTGGGGAACGCGGCAACTCGACACATCAAGCCAATCTTCGACGCATTCATGACTCCACCACGATCGTTCCAGCCATCATGTCACACAATGTTTGCCGCCTGACCCCAAAAATCAACAACACACCCACAAGGCCGACAAATGGGATCGAATACACCAATTGCCCCAACCAAGACCTGACGACGACACCTTTGACGAACCCCGGAAGTTGTTTGTTGTCGGCTCGCACGATCCGGATCTTGCAAAGCTTCTTGCCTGGCGTCTGCCCCGACTTGGTCACCATGATCGCGTAGATTGTTACTGGCAATATTCCAGCAACGATCGAGGTCAGGCCATATCCCAAAAACATGACGCCAAAAATCTGCCCTTCAATATAAGCTTTTTCATCATCAGTCTGGGCAGCAGCCAAAGCCGCTCGCAGGCCTTCGGCGTCAAACAGCATTCCCATAAATACCAATGTGCCCAGCAGCACAATTGGCAGCATCAATAAATTGATAAGGAAACCATCGATCAATGCTGCCCCAAGCCGAACCCACGGCGAGGCCAGTGGACCGACCCGAAACTTGCTTCCTGACCCGCCTCCCGCTGTCGCGGCATGCTCTTGCAGCAGCTTGCTCGTGTTCCCAGATGCCCCAACCGCAGCTGCTGGCATCCCCGCTTGGCCGATCGGCTGAAGATCACCCTCGGTCAACTCATCGAACAGTCCTGCGTCGACCGACGTGGGTGCAGCCGGCCGGCTCTGAGTTGCACCACCTGCCGCTGCACCACCTGCCGCTGCACCACCTGCCGCTGCACCACCTGCTGGAGCAGCACCGGGTGCACGCAACTGTGTACCGCAAGGACACTTCACCAGTTTTCCAGCTGCCGCTGGCGGGATGCTGAGAACAGCCTGACAGGACGGACATTTAATTTTCATAATGATCGCTATTTAAAAATGCTATTCAAATCGGCACTTCAAGGCAGAAGCTGTGTTGTATTTTTAGCCTACAACCATTCATGCCAACGTGACACGAATCCATCGTCATTCACCGCCGACCCATCGCCCAGAGATAGCTTGGGATTCCCCGGAGCCTA
>Ga0315330_10001666_pt1 | contig 15039 bp, 11 predicted proteins | sample M140m34915metaG_FD_203453 | JGI IMG/M metagenome (GOLD analysis project Ga0315330, IMG submission 203453) | Ammonia-oxidizing marine archaeal communities from Monterey Bay, California, United States - M1 40m 34915 | ecosystem: Environmental > Aquatic > Marine > Intertidal zone | place: USA...
CCTGTAGTGTTTGCTACTAAAGCATAATGCCCAACTGCTGTATTGTTTGATGCTGTGGTATTAGCATCTAGTGCTGACCTTCCTACTGCAACATTATTTGAACCAGTAGTTGCTGTTCTTAGAGCATCAAAACCTACTGCTACGTTATCGTTACCTGTTGTTAAAGCTGATAAAGCTTCTGCTCCGAGTGCTGTATTTGTTGCTCCTGTGGTATTGGCATCTAAAGCCGTCCAACCCACTGCTACGTTATGTGAGCCTGTAGTGTTTGCGCTTAAAGCATCTGTTCCGATTGCTGTATTATTGTCTGCTGTTGTATTAGCATCTAAAGCTGCTCTACCTATGGCTACGTTATTAGCACCCGTAGTATTCTGTTCTAATGCACTTGAACCTATTGCTACGTTATAGTTAGCTGTTGTAGTTTCTGAACCCGCATAATAACCAAGAAAAGTATTTTCTATTCCTGAAGTAACTGAATGACCTGCTGAATAACCAACTGCAACACTATCAGAACCTGACGTTGCTTCATCAAAAGCTTGATAACCAATAACTACGTTTCTTTGTCCAGTTGTTAAATCATTAGCTGCACTAAATCCCATAACTGTATTCCCATCACCAGTAGTAAGTGCTGCAAAGACATCTACACCTAAACCTGTATTATAGTTAGCAGCATCAATAGTTCCTGTAGTTGTATCTCCAATCATTATGGAGCCAGTACCAAAGGTTTTGGCATCTGTTAAACCATTTATATCAGTAGCTCCTTTTACAGAGCTTACAGGTGTTTTCTTTAAATTGTTTGAATCAGAAGTATCTCCAATCATTAAGAAGTCGCCATTTACTGCTGTAACTTCTGTAAGGTCTGAGATAATTGTTTTGTCTAAATGTTCTTCTGAGATAGCATCATCGGCTATCTTTGCGTTTGTAACTGAGTCTGCCCCCAGTTGTGTAGTTGTAACACTCCCATCAGCTATATGATGTGCTGTTACGTTGTTCTGTGCTATTTTTGCAGTAGTTACTGCATTTGCGGCTAAGTCCGCAGTTGCAACACCGCCGTCAGCAATTTTGCCTGTAACGATTGCGTCGTCTGCGACTAAGTTTGATGATATTTTTGTAAGTGCCATCTTATGCGTCCTCTAATGTTTTTATTCTAGCCTTTGCTGCATCTAATTCAGCTTTTAATTCTTGTACTGCTTTGATTAATGGGTATACAAACATACTTTGTGCTAGTTTTTGCGAACCATCATCGTCTTCTGCCCATCCACCAAAGTTTTCATGTCCTACTGTGTCTAATGCTTCTTTTACTTCTTGTGCAATCATTCCATAAAGTTTAGTTTCGGTGTCCATTTCTGCTATATCTTTATCTTTATATCCTTCTGGAAACTCTGAACTATTTTTCCAATTAAAAGTAACTGGTCTTAATTTATTTATAAAACTTAACCCTAAGTCTGTTGATTCTATATTAGTTTTTTTATGTAAATCTGAATTTCTTGTCCAAGTTGCATTACTTGTAAATGTATTTGAAACTATACTTCCTGGTTGACCGATAGACATAGTATTAGCAGCACTTGTAATATTATAACCAAACACATACTGATAATTTGCTGTTGCAGATGCAACATCCGTATCTGCACCAACAACTAAATTATTGTAACCAGTTGTTATGCTATTTCCTGCATTGTAACCAAGTGTTGTGTTATTTCCACCTGTTGTGTTTTGTTGCATAGCAAGTCTACCTATTGCTGTGTTTGCTGGACCTGTAGTGCTTAAATTTAAAGCTAAATAACCGACTGCTGTGTTGTTATCTCCTGACGTGTTAGTGAATAAAGCACCTGCCCCAACAGCTGTATTTGTGCCACCTGTGGTAGTTAAAGCTAATGCTCTCCATCCTAACGATGTATTATAATCACCTGTAGTATTAGCGACCGAAGCCTGTTCGCCCATAGCTGTGTTTGAGTCACCTGTTGTATTATATCGTAGAGCATCATACCCAACAGCTGTATTTGTGCTACCTGTGGTGTTTGTTGTTAAAGCTCGATATCCAACGGCAGTATTTCTATCTGCTGTAGTGTTTGCCAATAAAGTATCTCTACCTAAAGCTGTATTATTAGATCCTGTTGTGTTTGACTGTAATGCTCCATAACCTATTGCTACCAAGCTAGAACCTGTTGTATTTGTAAGTGCTGCGTTCCTGCCTATTGCTATGTTAGCACTTGCAGTAGTGTTGTTTCCCAAAGTATCTTGACCAATAGCAACGTTTGAAGCACCTGTTGTGTTTGACCCCATAGCTGAATCACCAATTGCTATGTTATACGATGCAGTTGTATGAGACGTTAAAGCTGCATAGCCTACCGCAACATTATGAGAACCAGTAGTATTTGCATCTAGTGCATTTGGTCCAACTGCTACGTTTCTAGTTCCTGTAGTATTAGCAAACATAGAACTAGTGCCAATTGCTGTATTGTTATTTGCTGTAGTATTATTTGCTAAAGCACCTGAACCCATAGCTACATTATTTGCACCTGTAGTGTTTTGATTCATAACTGTGTGACCAACAGCAGTATTTGTACCACCTGTGGTATTTGATAACAAAGCACTTGAACCTATAGCATTATTTCCTGCTGCTGTTGTGTTGTTTACTAAGGCTTGTGAACCTACTGCTATATTGTTAGATGCGGTAGTATTTGCTCCTAATGCAGAATCTCCAATAGCAACATTTGTTGCTCCAGTTGTAGTGACATCTAAAGCACCATTACCTATTGCGATATTATTGTTTGCAGTAGTGATTGATCCACCTGCATTGTAGCCAATACCAACATTACCCGCACCTTCTGTGCAAGCATCTAAAGCATTTGCACCAACAGCTACGTTTGCTACACCTGTAGTGTTTGCTAATAAACTAAAATAACCGACAGCAGTATTAAGTGAAGCAGTTGTATTATTGTATAAAGAACCATGTCCAATACCCACGTTAGTGCCACCTGTAGTGTTTAAGTACATAGCTTGATGTCCAATAGCTACATTAGAATCACCGGTTGTTAAAGCATTAAATACATCTACACCTAATCCAATATTAAAATTAGCGGCATCTATAGTTCCTGTAGCATCATCACCAATCATAATTGATGAAGTACCAAAAGTTTTAAATGTTGGTCCAGAGCTTACTGTTCCCCATGATACATCTGTACCATCTGATTTTAATACAGTACCATTTGATCCGATTGTAAGTAATTGAGGATCACCATTTGAATCTCCATAAATTATCTTACCACGTGCGATACCCGCAAGCTGGTCTGTGCCAACAGCATTATTTGCAATTTGAGTTGCAGTAATCGTTGTTCCTGCGATATGAGTTCCAGTAATTAAACCGTCAGGAATATGAGTAGCGGTTATAACATTATCAGGAAGCTTTGCAGCAGTGATAGCATTATTTGCTATTTTTGCTGTTGTAACTCCTGAGTCTGCAATGTCTGCTGTACCAATCCCACCGTCAGTTATCTCTGACCCTGTGATTGCCTCCAAAAACTCTGCTGGTATTTTAGTTGTTGTCATATTAGTTTATAGTGTTGCTTCGTTAGCAGTTTTTTTCGCAGCCTTGACAGAATCTGTCCATACTGCGTTTGCTATAGCTTGTACTTCTGTAGACTCACCAGATATGTCTGTGTCTGTATGTGTAAAAGAATCGTCAGCATTCTTAACTGTGTTTACACACGATAACGAATGCCTGTGAAAAGACCTTGTAAGTTCTACTCCATCTTCTTTGATAACTGTAGCAGTACGAACTTGTATATCTTTACCTGTTCCTACTATTTCTATTTTGTCTTGTTCTGTTGTTTTTGTTATTGCCATTTTTTTCTTCTTTCTCCTTGCCTAGAATCCACTAGACATAATTGTTAAATTAAGTTGCTGCCATGTAACTACCTGCAACATTTACATAGTAGCCTGTCCCTACATCTGCATAATCGTGTCTAGGGTCTAATCTAGAACCATCAAAAAATGCAATATAATTTTGTGCACCATCTACTTGTGCTGATATTAATACATTACCTGATGTTGTTCCGTACCCTGAATCGGGAAATGAACCTAGACTAAGTACTGTTGTGCTTGTAGCTGATGTAAAAGGTAAACCTGTCATTCTAGTCTTGCCTGAGTAGCTACCTTTATTAGTTACATAAAAAGTACATTGTATAGTTACCAATCTTCCTATTTTTGTGTAGTGTGCATTAGCAGTAGCTTGTGCATAAGAGCCTGCTGAACCACTTGTACCTATTAATTGTGGAGTCCAAGTACCTTCTTCATAATCGTCAAGTGCGTTAGCTGTACCTGTGTCTCCGTTAAATTTGATCCCCTGTGCATCCATGCGTACCGACTCTGTCAAAGTGACTTCATTACCAATAGTTGTATTTTGTGCACTCGCAAAATTGTATTGGATTCTGCTTCCGAAAAGCTGCACTAAACTTCTTTCACCACTAAAGTTGCTGAATGTGGATTTAGTAGTTCCACTACCTGACATTTGAACACCGTAACCCCAATACCAACCGCCAGAGCTGTGATTTGTACCCTGTGTAGCCAAAAAGTGAGGATCGGAATAATTTGATCGTAGTAGCAATTGTCCTCCTGTTTCAGAGCTTTGTGTAATTTTCAAAGTTGCATCATTTGCAACAGAATTTATGCGAAGCTTTTCTGCATCATTTTGAAGTATAACTACATTTGCATTTGAGGTAGTTCCAAAGACTGCATTATTAGCCCATGCTGCATTCCCTACAGAGCCACCACCTGTACCCATAACAACAGTTGCTGCGGTGCTGTCAGAGTTTTGCAGATATATAGTGTTGTATTGGTCGGCTCCGTTTTGAGTGAGTTTTAGTATAGGGTAGCCTGATGCTGTCCTTGTAACGTGTAAAGGCGCACTTGGACTATCAGTTCCTATACCTACTCTATTATTACCTGAGTCAACTACTAGAGTAGTAGTATCAACTATAAGATTATTAATAATTGTAGTATGTTCATTACTATCAATCGTAATTGCATTTGAGCCAGGTGTTGCAGCTGAGGTAATACCAGCTACTTGGTCTGTAAGTACGTCTACACCAATCTTTGCTGCTGTTACAGCGTTGTCTGCTATCTTTGCTGTTGTTACCGCTGAAGAAGCTAATTGGTCTGCTGTTACTTGAGCATCATCTATGTGCTTTGTTAAGATACTATTTTGTGCTATCTTTACTGATGTTACTGAGTTATCCGCTATGTATAATGTGGCTATTGCGTTGGTTGCTAGCTCTCTTGCAGTAATTGCGTTTTCTGCTATCTTCAGAGATGTTACCGCATTTACTGCGATTTTAGCTTCCGTGACTGCTGAAGATTGTAACTTCGCAGTTGAAATTGTATCATCAACTGGAACGTTTATATCCAATTGATTCATAGTCATACATTCTACTTTTGACCCATTTGGTGGTGGGAAAGAAGAACCAAAGTCAAGTGTTGTGCCACTTATTGAATAACTTGTTTTGTTCTGATATACACCATCTATGTATACCATAGTATTATTTTCGTGAACTGGAGTAATACTAAGTGTAAATTGATAAGCACTTCCGTCACCATTAAATTGATTGTGTGATAAGTTTGTACCACTTACTGCCGACTTCACATGGTATACAATTATACCACGACCATTTACTGGCGCAGTCCCGAATGTAAGAGTTGTACCACTTACTGAGTATGCATCTTGGTCTTGGAAAACACCTTCGATAAATACGATTAAATTGTTTTCACTATCAGGTGATTGTGAAAGTGTAAATCCTGTTGTACTACCATCTCCAGTAAAAGCTTGTCTTGCAAAGGTATTTGAACCTCCGCCACCAATATCGCCCCATGCATCAGTATAGCCTTCAAATTTTGAAGTTGTAGTATTATATCGGAACATACCTGCAGCTGCAGAGCCAGGTCTTTGAGCAGTTGTTCCGTCAGGCATTCTTATCGCACCTGTACCGCTGAGTACTAAGTCGTCTGCTAATTGATCGCCTGTTATTTGATTGTCGTCTATATGTTGTGTTAAAATTGCATTATTTGCAATATCGGCTGCTACGATTGTACCATTCACAATTTTGGCAGAAGTAATAGAATTATCTGCAAGATCCGCCGCAACGATACTTCCGTTTACGATTGACGCGCTCACTACCGAGTTTGCGGCAAGTTGATCTGCTCCGACTGCGTCATCTGCTATTTTTGCTTGTGTAATTTGATCATCAGCAATATGACTTGTATCGATACTTCCATCAACTAGCTCTGCGGAATCCACAGTATTGGCAGCGAGTGCTGCTGTAATGGATATTGCTGCGGAACCATCAAAGTTAGCTGTACCTGTTACATCCCCTGCAACTGCAATTGCTCTAGCTGTTGTAAGTGTAGCCGCTGAGCCAGTAGTATTTTGATTTAATGTTCCTACTGTAAAGTCTAATGTATTGTCACTATCATCATATGTGACGGCTATACCGCTTTCAGTATTAGAGCTAACCATAGCTCCAACTGTATCACTAATTGTCTCTGCAAGTGTAGCTCCACCAATAGTAATTGCATCAGCTTCAAGAGTTCCATCAATGTCTGCATTTCCTGAGATATCAAGACTTACTGCATCTAGTTCCCCCGCGACTGTTACTACACCACTTGAAAGCGTTATTAAATCTGTATCACCTGTGTGTCCAATTACTGCACCATCAATTACAACGTTATCGACAGTAAGTGCTGTTAACGTGCCTAAGCTGGTGATGTTAGTCTGTGCCGCTGTAGTTACTGTAGCTGCGGTTCCTGATACATTACCTGTTACATTACCTTCTATATTTCCTACAAGTGTGCCTGTAGTAATTGTTAAGTCTCCTGTAGAGGCTCCTGTCGCTGTTGTAGTACCAACTACAAATTTGTCTGCGCTTTCATCCCAAACAAATATTGCGTTATCTCCTGTGCTTCCTCTTTCTATGACGATACCACTATCGTTAGAGTTTGAAGATGCTCCATTATTTAATTCGATTAAATTATCAGAAACTACCATATTGCTTGTAGCAACTGTTGTAGTAGTTCCGTTTACAGTATAGTTTCCTGTTACTGTTAGATTTCCACCTATCGTTACATTGTCGGGTAAGCCGATCTGAATTTGGTTATCTGAAACTGTTGTGTTTACCTCATTGGAAGTTCCTGCAAAAGTTAATGTATCTGTTCCAACTGTTACGGTATCATTTGATCCACTATCAGCTGCGATAGTAAGTGTTGAACTTGTTGCTGCGGTATTTGCCGCTGTTATTCTTCCGTCAGCATCTACTGTAATTACAGGAATAGCTGAACTTGAGCCATAGTTACCTGCAGTAACGGCTGTTGAGGCGAGTTGAGTTGCTCCAATAGAGCCATCAGGTATTTTTGCTGATGTAATAGCATTATTTGCTATCTTTGCTGTAGTTACATTTGCATCAGTTATTTTTGCAGTTGTAACAGCATCTGTTGCTAGTTTAGCGGTAGTTACATTTGCATCAGTAATGTTAGCTGCTACAATAGCATCTGTGGCTAACGTAGTAGTGATTGATATGCCTGCACTTCCATCAAAGTTTGCTGTACCTGTCACATCTCCTGCGACTGCTATTGCTCTCGCAGTTTCTAGTGCGCTTGCTGTTGCGGCATTACCAGTTGTATCTTGGTTTAGTGTTCCAACTACAAAGTCAAGAGTACCATCGCCATCTTCGTATGTTACAGTAATACCTGTTTCAGTATTACTAGATACCATACCGCCAACGATATCTTGCACTTCTTCTGTAGTTAATCCATCATCACTCCCAAATACTAAGTCTGTTCCGTCTGATTTCAATACTTGACCATTTGAGCCAAGAGCAAGAGCAGAAGGATTTCCTGAAGAGTCTCCTACTATTATTTTACCACGAGCAAGTCCTGCCATTTTAGCAAGCGTCACGGCATCATCTGCTATTTTAGCGGTAGTTACATTTGCATCAGTAATTTTTACTGTAGTAACAGCATCAGTAGATAACTGATCAGCAGTTACTTGACCATCATCAATATGTTTTGTAAGTACACTATTTTGTGCAAGTTTTGCTGATGTTACAGCATTTGTTGCTAATTCTGCAATACCTACTGCACCATTTGCTATTTCTGAACTTCCTACAGCATTTGCTGATATAATGCTAGATGTTACTGCATTATTTGCTGGGAAAGTATCTACTGGTCGTTTACCTATGTATGCCATTAATTACCCCTATGTTTGTTCCAGTACCGATATGATTGTATCGACTGAGCTTGCCGTGTCTGAGACTACCTTTATTATGTCCCCTGTTTCTAATACAAGTTTTTGATCGCCACCAACTGCTACTAATGCTCCTCCTTCGAATATCTCTGCATTTTTTACTATGAAAAAGTTTGCAGAGGCAGAAGAGTCATAGAATCTAATGCTAACCTTAATTGGACTTGTGCTAGTTACGTTTGCGCAAGTCAGCCCGATAACAGTACTTGTAGTACTACTACCTACGGTATAAACAGATACTTCTGAAGTACCCGTTGCAGCAGAGGCTGCGTTCTTAAATGTATTTGCCATGTTTTTATCCTAGTGCGATTGCGAGAGCTACTGCTTCATCAGTATTGGCTTGCACCGCCGTTGTTGAGTCTGTAAACGTAATTACTGTTCCATCTTGCTTTTTAGTATAAAGCTTTCCTGCAACTGCTCCGATAGCAAGTTCCCCTACATCTAAACCGTTAGCCGCAGGGTCATTAGTATTAGTTACATTTCTTTTATGTTTAATTTTGTTATCTGCCATAAGTTACCCCTATGTGAATGTTCCGCCATCTATATCTTGATACGCAAGAGCTGATCCATTAGATACTAAAATCTTGCCTGAAGTTCCTACTGCGTTTAATCCTGTTCCACCATATACTGTTCCGATTGGAGTTCCTTGCCATACACCAGTACTAATGGTACCAATGCTAGTTAGATTTGAAAGAGTGTCAATTGCAGCTTCTATAGTTGCTTCTGTTGTAGCGTCTAAAACATCTACGTTTTGAAGTGTCAAAGCTCCAGAACCGTCATCAGAGAAAGGTGTTGAACCTCCTACTGTTAGTCCTGTATTTCCAGTTTCAATATTAGCTTTTAGTACACCAATAGAGCCTGTAAAGACACTATTCGTATCAGTTGCATCTGGAATCATTGTAAACTTACCATCGGAATCATCAAATCCCATAAAGGCTGTCTTTGCCCCAGAACTATTGTACTTCATTGATATACCACGATCAAGGTTATCATCTGAACTTGAAGATCCTAATTCAAATATTGGATCAGCAATAGAAACTGTAGTTGAGTTTACAGTAGTAGTTGTACCACTTACTGTTAAATTACCTGTAACTGTTACGTTATCTCCAAAAGTTACTTCTGAAGTTGTGTGTCCTACTGTTACTGCTATACCACTTGTTTCCGTAGCAATTTTTAATGCTCCTGTATCATTCTCAATATAAGAGTTTGTACCGTCATGATATAGTTTTAAGTCATCTCCAGTACCAAGTTTAACATTGGCATTATCTGGCATATCGACGTGTGTAGTAGGACTAAGTACTCCTGTTACATCGAGTGTGCCACCAACTGTTGTATTACCAGCTATTGCAGTTGTTGAACTAGCAACAGTAGCATGTGGTGTTAAAGTTATTTGTGCGACACTTGAACCTGATATGTCATTATTAAATGTTAAAGTGTTGGAAGTAGCATTTACAAGGCTCCAGTCATCACCATTATCATCAGATTCGTCTGCTGATAAAAGTAAAGTTGCTGATTCGCCTTCTGTTGCAGTTACTGATAAAGTATCAGTTGTTATTGCAACATTACCGCTTCCATTTGGTGCGATTGTTAAGTCGCCATTTGTGTTCGTTGTAGATACTGTATTTCCATTTATATTTACGTTATCTACTTGTAGTGCTGTAAGAGTACCAACAGATGTTACGTTTGGTACTGTTGTAAGTGAGCTAGAAAAGAAAGTTGTATAGTCACTTAAAGCAACTTGTTTCATTACACCTGCATCGTTAGTTACAATTCTATCTGCAGCTATAAGTGTAGTCGATGTTGCTGAAGTGTCTCCATCTATGATATTAAGCTCTGTAGTTGTAAGTGTTACACCGTCAAGAGTATCAAATTCAGACGCAGTTACTCCTGTGTCAAATAAGTCTTTTCCATATGTTAAAGAAGCTACAGTTGCTGTAGTTCCATCTAACTTATTTAGTTCTGCTGCTGTAGAAGTTACTAATGTATCTGAGCCAGAAGTTCCTAAGTATAACGCCGCGGTTCTTAACTCAGAGTTAGATTTATTAGAGTCTGCTATTAGTACCGAACTTGCGGTTGTAGTCCCATGGACATGATCCATAAGATTTGTAAAGTAATTTCCGCCAATTACTGTTACAGCGTTACTGTTAGCAGGATCACCTATAAATACTCTTTGACCATTATTGCCTTGAGTTCCAGCTCCCCCTGTGAATGCAAGTTCCCCTGCACTTAATGACGAGGGCGCGGAATTCCCTGTCGATCTTTTTATTTTAATTATATTATTAGCCATTTAGAATGAGCCTCCATCAAGTTGCATCATCGTTTCGACGTCGCCCCCTGCTCCGGCAAGTGTTTGCCATTGTGTTCCCCTGTATACTTTAAGTTCATCATCATCTGTATCATACCATAAGTCCCCTTCGTTCAATTGTGACCCTGAGGGCTCTCCTGCTTGGATGAAATGATCTCCTGCAAGTTGGTCTATTGCTGCTTGAATATTTGTAGCAGACATTTTACCTGTAGGGGCATAGATAATATCAGTAGCATTTGCTCCTGATATTGCCGTGTTCATAGTTAGAGTTGTAGAATTCCCAGATATACTATATTCTGTGCTCGAACCTGAGATAGTAAGAGTAGTATTTGCACCTGGTGAAATCGTTAAAGTTGTTGCCATTTATCGTGTGACTTCCCTGTCAAGTGTGACAGTTCCCTTAATAAGACGAGAGACTGCTGCGTCCCCCGAAGTAAAAACTTCTAAATCATATACGTATTGTCCTGCAGTTGCGCTGGACGAAGTGGCGGCAGGCAAGTTCATCTTTACCTTACCATTAGTTGGTGTAGGTATAGTGCATGTAAAACTAAATGCAACAGAAGAGTCTTCTTCTGACGACCTCGCTTGAGCTCGTGCTGAGTATCCAGTTAAGTTCTTAACTGACCCATCTTCTTTTACTTCAATTTCAATGTTATAGTCTGACCCTTGGTCTATCTCAATGTTATAAGTTGCAGCTGCCATATCTTTTATTTTTCTCCTTACCCTAAATTATACTAAAATTAGGGGAGAAAGTCAAGATAAATTTTTTGGCACCTCCTCTAAAATTGAGAGTTATTTTGCGTGATTAGGTTTGACAGTTTGACTTAAGTCGTGAAAGCGTGGCAGATAGCCACGCCTATTATTATTTTAAATATTAGTAAGCAAAAGACCAATATTTTGCAAAGTCTTTCCCAGGGTGCTCTGGTTGTATTATATCTTTATTTTTTAATATATCTAACTTATGCTGTACATCAGATGCTTCTATAAATTCTGTAAAAAACCCTTTTGCAATTTCGTAAATACTTTCATGTGTAATATATTTTAGATTTTGCTCATGATTTGGATATAAGTCTTCAAACCAAACAATAGGTAAGTCTGTAGGGTATTCAACAGCACAAGTGACTAATGAAAGCATGTCATCAAACATTAATCTTGTATAAAATAAAACGCTTCTCCAATGTAAAGAATCTCTTCCTGAAGTAGGGCGCATTACTAAATCTGCAAAACTTAAACAACACCCTAAAGGGTCATTTCGAAGAACTACATAGTCTGCTTTATCTAAAAGTAAGTACCCACCTCGGTTAACTAATATTACTAAATCTTTATTATTGTAAATTGCATTGTAGTACTCTTGGTCTGATAACATTGGTTGAAACTTTGTTTCATGAATTTCATGTTTATGACTTTTAGTACCAGTACTTCTTAGGTGACTTCCTGTTATTTCTCCCATAAATCTTAAATTATGCTTTTCTGCAAGATCTAATCCGAATTTTGTACTTCCTGTACGAGCGTAGCTTGTTATAATCATTATTCGCTCCAGTTTACTTCAAAAGAATAATGCTGATTACGAATCGCTTCTTGAGCGTCTAAGGCTAACCAGCTTGTAAATTGTTCTTTTGTGGTTTCTATATGGTCATAAGTAATAGGGTCTACACGAGTAGTACTTAGGTGCTCTCCTGTTTTTGTACTTGGGTACGTTTGTGCCTGGGTATTATTAATCTGACTACGTACTACTTTGTACCCCCAAGTTTGAAACAATTGTTTCATTCCCGCATTACGAGCATCTGCATAATATCCATTACCTCTTTCTGAAGCAATTAAAGCTACTCCTCTATGCAAATACTCTTCACCGTCTACTACACCTAGACCATATCCAATGCAGGCACTTGTATCTTTTCTATATATCCCTATACAGGCTTCTCCTCTATGTTTTTGTCCTGCTTTTATAGTATCTAAATCATTTCCATGTGTATCGAAAAGGTCTTTTATTTTTTGATTTTGAGCTAACCATATTTGAAATATTTGCTCAAATTTTGCTTCTTCTTCTGGATCATCAGTTAGTTTAAAACCGTCTGCCCTCCAGTCTGCTTGTGACTCTTTGCAAATTGCTAAGTCTTGTTCTCGAATGGGGTGTCTATAAGTTAATTCCCCTGTGGCTTTATAAGCCAAATGTCCTGTATATGCCATATTATTAATTCCATGTTAAGTTATAAGTTGCAGCTTTTTGGGCTGCTCTGTCTGAGTGGTCTATCCAAGTAGACCAGTTTGCTGCAGATATAGTAGACTCTCTAAACTCTGTATTCAACCCCTTAGGATAAAAAGTTTGAACAGTTCCAGTATATAATGCATCAAGCGTAAGTTTTACAGGATTTGAATCTCCTGTCGTGGGTATTTTCATTGTACTATGTGTTGCTTGTAAAGTATCAAAAATAAATTTGTGTCTTAAATTTACAATCTCTTTGTATTTCCCTGAGTTTCGTACAGAAGGAATAAGAGCTGTCATCTCTGAACGAACCGTGGTGCCATCAACTAAAGAAGTATTATACCCAAGAATACTATTATCACTGATTGCACATACAGTTAGCGTAATTAACATACGATCACTATCTGTAATTGCTCTTGCTGCTGAGGGCAGGGCTACATTCTCCTTATTATGAGTATACCAGAAGTGTGCTTTAGATTTTGCAGTAGGAGCTACATAAAACTCTCTAAAACCTTCTAAAGCTGCCCCCAGTATAGTCACATCAGCCTCTTGTAAGAGCCTCATGTATACTGTATCGCCTGTAAGTGTTAATGTTGTAGCCATAGTTATTCCTGCCAGTTTTGTTTTTGGGTATTGCTGGCTTTACCCTTTATTGAAACTCCATTCAATTCCATTAACAGAACGACTGGTTAAAGTCACTGTTATTCCTCCTTTTGTTACTGTTGTTTTTCTCAGAGATGATAGACTTGTAGCATTTAAAGATACTGTAGCACTTGCCGAGTTACTTTGCTGAGTATGTGTATCAACAGTTAATGAGGTACCGCTCACTGAAATTCCAGCACGAATTACTGTAGTGCCATCAGCAGAGCCTCCGGTAAACCATGAAATTGTCCAATCTGAAGGGTTTGCAAGTCCTGTTATATTAGTATTTCCACCTAACCCTTCCCAAATTAGTGTAGGAGAAAGATCAATAACATAAGTTGTAATTCCATTTCTAATTTGTGCTTGTGAAACATTATCTACATTACCTAATCCAATAGTTCCTGCACCAAATCCTAAGTCTAGTATAGACTGAGGTAATTTTATATTAACTTGAGGAGTTGTCCAAGTATAGGCAGTTCCCCCTGCAGCTACATTTCCATAGCTTACCCACATTAATTGTCCTGAACTAAGCGAAGGCTCTGAAAAGCTCCAGCCGGTTGGTGCATTTAATCCATTTGCAGTTGGAGCCGCTGTAGGTCGTCCTGCAAAAGAGGCTGCATAATAGGCTGCTCTATTTCCTGATCCTGATATTCCTTGAGCACCCGGATCTCCTTGATCTCCTGGATTTCCTTGATTTCCTTGATCTCCTTTAATTGCAGCACTTACTACAACTGCTGCCGACCACTCACTTGCTGCGATTGTATCAGTTCCTGAGTTAGAACTTGCAGTTGCTTGAATTACCCATAAATACTTATTTGTTCCAACTGTTGGTATAGATTGTGACCAACTATTTAAGTTACCTCCTGATAAAGCATTTGTAGAAAAAGTATAAGTCATTGTACCAGTAGGATCATTTGGTGCAGTTGAATTACTTGAAGATGTTTGGTATAAACTAACTACAGCATTTGCATTACCCGCTGCCCCTGTTACACTTGACCCATCTTCTCCAACTCCACTATGAACTACTGAGGTTGAAAACTCTGATGTAGGAATTGTATCCGTACTTCCCGTACCACTTGCAGTTGCTTGTCTTACCCAAATATATTCACCATTTGTAATACCTGGAGGACTAGTTGTCCAGCTATTTAAAGTTCCGCCAGATAATGCTGCAGTAGCAAACGTATATGTAAATGTTCCACTAAATGAAGTTGGTCCAGAACCAGTTCCAGAGCTATGCTTTCTATAGAGAGCAACTATTGCAGTATTAACACCTGCAGCTCCATCAGCTCCATCAGTTGTCTTATTAAGTGTTTGTACTTTTGTAAAAGATGTGCTTGTTCCTAATGAGTTTTTAACTGCTATTGTGAAAGTAATTGATGCAGCCTGTGCAGTACAACTGCTTGCATCTGCAAATCGTCTTGTATAAGTAGAAACAGTTGAAGCTGCTCCAGCAGTTATATTACTTGCAGAAGCAGAAACTGTAAATTGATTATTTCCAGTACCGTATGCAAGTGCCGTGCTTCCTTTAAATACTCGAATATCAGTTCCTGAATTAGTGTATGTTACTGTACCTCCTGAAGTGGTGGGCAAGGCATGAGCTTC
>Ga0315330_10001667_pt1 | contig 15036 bp, 12 predicted proteins | sample M140m34915metaG_FD_203453 | JGI IMG/M metagenome (GOLD analysis project Ga0315330, IMG submission 203453) | Ammonia-oxidizing marine archaeal communities from Monterey Bay, California, United States - M1 40m 34915 | ecosystem: Environmental > Aquatic > Marine > Intertidal zone | place: USA...
ACGCACTTGAGCGTCGCTTTCTTTGCTAAGGCTGAGAAGTCTGCTTCAATGGTGTAAACGCTTGAGGCGGCAAACAATTCTCCTCCAAACATCACCATGAGGCCGAACAAGAGTGGCAGCAGTGCATTGCTGATGGCGGGGGCGCTCCCGATGTTCTGTTGTGGTAAAGGGCTGCTCGCAATGTAGGCGTGTTCTGGAAAAAGCACGCCCACACCCATCAAAATACAAAGGGCGCAGAACATCATCATGCGGTGTTGAACGGCGGCCGATGCCTCAGTGCTCATCGCTTGCACGCTTGGCAATCGAGGTGAACACACGGCAAAGATGGCCGCAGCACATGTTGCCAATTCAATGCCCCCTTGCCCGGCCAACAGCAAGGTGAATTGGTCACCCATTCCCGCCTCGCTAGGCAAATATTGGAGGACTTCCATGTGGCTTTTATCGAGGCTAAAAATAGCGATGAGCCGGTGGAGAAAAAGCCAGCCGAGCATGATAGGGGGGCCCCATCGTAACACAGGGACAACGAACTTCGAGACGGAATTTTCCCCTTCATTTGCTCTTTTTTCAATCGATGCGAACGCCACCCAGGCACAAAGCAGCAACGCAAGCAAGGGGAAAAACCACGGCAAAGAATCCCCCAACATGATTTCGACCACAGGGGTTCACTCCTTGAGCATGGCGGAAGCAACATAGTCAGGCGGCCAAACCCCGATGTATGTCGCGAGGGGAATGGCAAGACCAAGACCTCCTCGCCGTTGCAAGGGATACCCCGCTGGCCCGACTTGCAGAAAACCTCGGTTTGGACCTTGACGCTTGGCTTGCAAAGGCGACTGAGACGCTCCCTGAGACCTTCCGCATCACACCTGGCCGTTACGATCGAACTTGGACGGAAAACGTCCTGCGTGGGATCGGTGGTTCGCCCTTGACCTGGGCTCAAAATGAGTTTGCATGGCAGATGCCTTTTCCACGTGGTCAAGCGCCTGATGCCAACGCAAAACACATCATGGCGCTGCTTCATGAGTCCGGCAGGATCACCAGGCAAGAGGCAGCAAGTATGCTTCCAGTCGTGGTCCTCAACCCAAGATCGGGAGAATTGGTCCTCGATATGTGCGCTGCCCCAGGTTCTAAAGCCACACAGATTGCAGAAGCAATTCATCCAGAAGGGGTCGTCGTAGCCAATGAACCTGCATCTGGGCGGGTCAACATGCTTGTCTCAAATCGCGGTCGTTTGGCCATCTCAAACATGCTCATCAACCAACAAGATGGGCGGCACCTCGGACGAATTCCGCCCCCAGGTTATGACGGCATTGTTGCTGATGTGCCCTGCACGGGTTCGGCCACCTCGAGGAAAAACCGCAACGTGTGGTGGAAGTGGACGCCTCGGGATGGACGAAGCATGTTCAATCTCCAAGTTGAAATTTCATACAGAGGGGCGACCCTCTTGCGACCAGGTCACGATCTTGTGTATTCTACGTGCAGCATGGACCCGTGTGAAAACGAGGCGGTCGTTGCAGAGTTGTTGCGTCGTGCGCCGTGGCTGGAACTGGTAGAGATCGATCGATCAAACTTGAACGGACTTCTCCTTCATCAAGGATTGCAAACATGGGATATTCTAGACCAAGAAGGCAAGGTATGCCCCGGAGAGAAAGCACTCAATGCCCCTTCACTCCACCCATCCCACCTTTCGCCCAGTCAACGAAAATTATTCGCTGCCGAATTCGACCAAGAGGTTGATTCGGATCTTGAAGATGCAATCGAAGCAGCCCTCCCCCACTGCATCCGCCTGTATCATCACGACAACGACACAGGTGGCTTTTTTGTAGCTCGTTTACGCCACAAACCAGAGGCAACGCCGCAAAATGTAGCGCGCACCTTCGTACCCAAACGTTACCAAAACCCAGATTCAGGGTGGAAGCCCTTGTTGCTTGACAAACCTTCTCCGAATCGACATTCGATTTTCCCAGCCCCTATGGAAATCGTCGAAGAAGTGCAAAAGAGGTACGGCCTCAACGACAGCACCTGGTCGTGGTGGCACCGTGGAAAGCGATTGAACATCGCTCCAAAGTTAGTCGAAGACCGGATTTTCAACCGCCAATGCCCGAACAAGCGAGGTAATTTATGGCCCGAAGGCACGTTTCATCCCCTCAAACTGATTCATGTTGGCTTGCCTGCTTTCACACAGAAGAGAAAAATATGGCGTTCAAGGCAAGAATCAGTTCCAGCGTTGAGGGGTCTCATCACCACTCCTCTGCATGGCATCTCACCCGAGACATTGCGCCGCATGCTTCAGGGCTGGGCCCCACTGATGGAAGAATACACCAAAGCGTTTGGACCCGTTGAAGCCTCAGGGCCTATCTTGATGTCATGTGATCTCGAATGTGGCCCTGCCTATGTTTCAGGTTGGGTCGGCGCTCGCATGACGTTGATGATCGATCGTGTTGGTCGAGACGTACTGCGAATGAAACTCGGCATGCCCTCGGAAGCAGAGGAAGAGGAGTGAGGGATTGAGATGAGAGGGACGTTGATTCTGATGACGCTTCTTTTGGCAGGTTGTTTTTGCGGGTTGCCGCTGGTAACGGCAGAATCCTCGACATCAGAAGGCATCTCAAAAGCCATTCCAAATCCTGAACCTTTGGATGAATTGTTGGTGGAATCTTTCCTCGATATCGATGGTGAAAAAGTCGGTCAAGCGAGCGCTGGCGTCCAACTTTCATGGTGGCCATGGAGCGATGAAACCGGCTCAGATTGGCCCGATGACGATGCGAAAGCAAGGATTGGACAACTTGGTTTGGCCGGTGAAGCGGGGACCCTTTACAACGGGCAACTCGATCCACAAACCGCTCAAAGCCTCAATATCCAAGACGCTGTGATTGAACTCGAAGGCTCCATAGAACTCGTGTTGGATGAGAATGGGGCGATCGCAATTGCAATGCCAGTTTCGTTCACCCCCCTTGTGAATTTGAGCGATTCAACCGTGCTTTCGATTTTGATCAGCGAAGACCGAGCTGTCGATCATCATGGAAGGGTAGCTCAGCATTTGGTTCGCGACATGATGCCGCAAGTTGGGTTCTCTGTTCAGGTCAACAACACGACACACACAACCTGGAATATCCCCTCGACACACCTTTCAGCAGCTGGGATTGATCTTGAAGATCAGCCCCATGGCTGGCACATCACCCTTGCGTTCTTTGGTGATGTAGAGGGCGGTGAAGAAACTCGGCTCTTGGCCCTTTACAACACCCCAATTCCAACTTCATGGGATGGCGCATCCACTGGCAATTTCTTCGTTCCAATTTTCATCATTCTGCTGTGCGCAGTCGTGGCATCTGGCTCCGTTATGGGGTCGTTCAAAAGAGAAAAAGGGATGCCTAAAATTGATGCTCAATGGCTTTCATCCGACTCGCCTACGCTCCAGTTCCGAATTCTTGCAGGAACCCAACCCCTTTCTCTGAACGGATGCGACTGCACGAAACCATGGGTGATTCGAGGCGGCTTCAAGCGGGTCAACATTCTCGCTGGCAAACATCATGAATTTACGATTCGCTTCAAGCGTCACGAAGACGTTGATTGCCATATTTCCCTCAGTGTTGAGGTTGAGGAATTGGGTGCTTGGACACAATACCTACGATTGGCCTCACCACAGCAGACCGTCCGAAGCGTTGAAGTCGAAGGCGATGAAGCATCCAATGGTGATGACACATGAACCTTGACGACACCGACCGGGCCATTCTTGAGGTGCTCCTCGAAGACGCACGAACCAGTCAGCGGGCGCTTGCCCGAAAGGTTGGTATTGCCCAAGGGACCGTTCTCAATCGGCTGCGAAGGCTCGAAGAAATGGGCGTCATCAAGGGGTACAGCGTCATGCTTGATCCAAGTGCAGTGGGTTGGTCGATGACCATCATGGCGGGCTTGAGGATCGTAAAAGGGCGCATGATTGATGTTCAAACTCAAATCGCAGCCGACCCCCGGGTGTTTGCAGTTTATGACGTGACCGGCGACTGGGATTCAATGGTCTTAGCACGAGTCAAAGATCGAGCGGATTTGGATGATCTGACCAAGACCGTGTTCACCCTTGACGGCGTTGCTCGCTCATACACCCACGTTGTGCTCAACACCGTGAAGGAAGAGGGGCGACCCCGCCCTACGCCCGTCGATGAGTGAGTTTATTCTGCCTCAAAATCATCGTATTCATCGATGAAGGGCAGCAAATCATGAACCATACTTTTGAGGGACTCAACCACTCTTGTTTCGGGTTTTAACGCCTTCATCAAGACCTCTCTGAGCGCTTCGGAAATGTTCACATCCATGCCCTCCAAACGCCGGCGGAGCTCAGTTTGCAGACGCCCCCCAGTCCGATCCCAATCCATCAAAACACACAATGCCGGCCCATTTTCAGCCGTTCTTGGGCCGTATTTCTCGTACAGGTAGGCAATCAATCGTTCCAAAGGCCAACCACGATTGAGCACCTCGACAGGCCCCTGGAATCCAAGCACCTCAAGGGCAATTTTGTCCCTCCGCCCCTCGACCAAAATAGGCCAGGACTGTTCGCGATTAAGGATGCGTGCGCCCGCCAGTGCTTCACCCGCGAGTCGGAAACGAAGAGCGGCATCTCCTGAACCAAGCGGTGAGCGATGCCTTGTGTCTCGAGTCATGCTTCCTCCAAAACACCCTCGAGAAGGACGAGCAAGGCATCGGGATCAACGCCCTCAAAACGAACCGTTTTGCTTCTTGAGGTGTGGCCATTCATAATGCTGCAAGCCTGACGAGGCATTCCAAGTGTTTCACTTAGCAGCCTCAGAACCGCCTCATTGGCTTGCCCTTTTTGTGCTTGAGCGCGAACGGCAACACCCAGTCGTGATCGCCACGGGTTGACGCCGATCAAACGATCAGTTTGAGCCCCCGGTTGCACCTCGATGGCCATCAGAACGCTTCCGTCCAAGGTGGTTTGGAGGCATGATGGCGTTGCCATGGTGATTGCATCTAGACCTCATTTATCAACCTGACATACCGGCAAAAAACGCCTAAATGCGGTGTTGAAAAGCGATGGAAACCGAGCGTCTCAAACGCGAGACTCAAGCGATGAAAGGTATTCTCTACGAAGGGGCGGTCGCCAAGGGTTTAAGACCGGTATCTACGGCCATTAGCATGAGGGTAATCTATGCCTGCTGAAGACACTGTTTTCAATGTCCTGTATGACAAGTTCATGTTTTGGAGTATCATTGTGGGAATTTTCACCTTTGGGTGGATGTTCATCGCTATGCTGCGCTACCGCGACGGCGTCGAGCCGGTTGAGAACATGGACAAATACCACATTGAGGTTGGTTCCTTCCCTGTCGATTCGCACAACACCAAACTCGAAGTGCTGTTTTACGTTCTTCCTACCATCATTGTCGTGTGGTTGACCATGATGGCCCTTGCCTCAAACACAGCGGTTTGGCAAGTTCCGGACAACGAACCAACCTTCGAAATCGAAGTTGTTGGTAAGCAGTGGTTCTGGGAATTCCACTACACTGAAGCCCTCACATGGGAAGATCCAGGGACGCACATCGACGTTGAATGGGCAGGCAATATGCTGATGATCCATGCTCATAACACCACCGCGACAAATGTAACGGTGGCCATCGATGGCGTTGAAACAGATTATGAAATGGATACAACGCTGGGCATGATCACCCTGATGGGCACCATGTTTGATGCTGAACTCCACTCCAAAATCACCGTCTATGACGCAGAGGATCATCTGCTCCACACTTGGGAACACCTCCCGGTTGGCACCATTCTCTCCACTGCTGGTGGCGAACACATGATTCTGCCTTGTGACGAAGTGGCAATCATGAACCTCCATTCCCGCCCATCTGATGCATCCAATCCAAATTACGTTGGCGTGCAGCACTCGTTCTGGCTCCCAGAATGGGGCGTCAAGGAAGATTTAGTTCCTGGGCTTGAGGCTGGCACCGTCATGTACGCTCAGCCCGATGACATGGGGACCTTCCCAATCCGATGTGCAGAATATTGTGGCCTTGACCACTCGAAGATGGTCGGCTTTGTCGACATCGTCGCCCGTGAAGGAAACAACTGCGAGGTCGACACCGGCGTTCAGAAGACTCACAGCGATTCGGATGATGCAGAACTCGCAGATGGAGGTGATTACTGATGATGCGCACACGTGCACTCGGCCTCGTCGCTCTTATGCTGCTCATGCTTGCAGCAGCGCCACAATTTGAAGCAATGCCAACTGGAATTGGTGCTGCTGGTGACAACGGTTGTACCTGTCACGGAGGCGCATCCGGCGACACGTCCGTGATCGTCGAAGGACTCCCTGACACCTTCAATGCCAGCGAAACTTACGCGTTCACCGTCACCGTCGTTAACGACAACATGGCGCTCCACGACGATGGTGGAGCCGATTGGAACGGCAACGCAGGTGGGTTCAGAATCCTCACCTCTGCGGGAATGGTTTCCACAGTCAACGAATCACTCAGTCACGACATGGACGGGGGCCTTACGCACACTGCAGAGGCCAACACCGTCCGAACTTGGGACTTTGAGTGGGTCGCTCCAGCCGACGACGGCAAGGTTGTTGAAATCACAATTTACGGCAACGCAGTAAACGGCGGTGCAGGTTCCGGTGGCGACTATTGGAATCAAGCAGACCTTGTCATCCCCGGTGTAAACGCTGGCGATATCGCCCCAAGCGCCCGTGCATTGGTGGTCTTGATGACTGCGATTGGACTCGCCCTCGGCCTCGTGCTCCTCGGCGTCCTCTACGTGTTCTATGCCCGTTCCCCGAGCACCTTCACCATCGAGCACTTCTGGTCTTACCTCAAGCCGTGGTTGACCACAACCGATCACAAAGAAGTCGGTATCCTCTACTTCCTGTACGGGTTCACCTTCTTCCTCGTCGGTGGTGTACTGGCGCTCTTGTTCCGTATTCAACTGGCTCTGCCAGAGAACACGTTCTTGACCGAAACCGAGTACAACTCGTTCTTCACCCTCCACGGCACCACCATGATTTTCCTCGCAGCCATGCCAATGATTGCTGGATTCATGAATTACGTCCTTCCGCTCCAAATTGGTGCTAAAGACTTGGCCTTCCCTCGAATCAACGCCATGGGTCTGTGGTTGCTCGTGTTCTCTAGCCCGCTGATCTATGCCGGAATCTGGTCCGGTGAAGGTGCTGACATTACGTGGGTCATGTACCCGCCATACTCTTCACTCACCGAAGCGAACCTTGGTGCCGAACTCGCCCAATACGGTTCCAACCCTGGAACCACGGCGTTCATTTCAGGCATTCTTATGCTCGGAGCATCCTCGACGCTTGGTGGTGTTAACTTCATCACCACCGTGTTCACGATGCGCGCCCCTGGCGTCGGTTTCATGAAGATGCCATTGTTTGCATGGTCGGTCTTCGTGAGCGTGTTCATGCTCTACATGTCCCTTCCAGCGTTCATCATCGGCGTTGCTTTCCTGTTGTTTGACCACACCCTCGGGACGGTCTTCTTCACCGCAGGTGGCGACAGTTTACTGTTCCAACACCTGTTCTGGTTCTTCGGCCATCCTGAAGTCTACGTGGTCGTTGTTCCAGCGTTCGGTATTGTATCTGAAGTCTTGGCAACAAGCGCTCGACGTTCTATCTTTGGCTACAAATCGATGGTCTTCGCAATGGCGGGCATCGGTGTTGTTGGCTTCATCGTTTGGGGCCACCACATGCTGACTTCTGGAATGGATCCGTTCTGGCGAGCTGCGTTCATGATCACGACCATGGCCGTCGCTATTCCAACCGGCGCCAAGGTCTTCAACTGGCTGGCCACAATTTGGGGTGGTAGCATGGTCATGCGAACCCACACGCTCTGGTCCCTTGGTTTCCTGGTAACCTTCACCCTGGGTGGCATCTCTGGTATGTTCTTCCCAGTGGCAGGACTCGACGTGCACTTCCACGACTCGTACTTCGTTGTCGCTCACTTCCACTACGTGTTCATTGGCGGTACGGTCTTCGCACTGTTCTCAGGTGTGTACTACTGGTACCCGAAGGCAACAGGGCGCAAACTCAACGAAACCCTCGGTCTTTGGCATTTCTTGATTGGATTTGCATCCTATAACGCAACCTTCTGGCCAATGCACGCATTGGGGATCATGGGCATGCCCCGTCGAACCCACAGCTACACCACTGAAAGTGGCTTTGCGGAATACAACATGGCAGTGAGCACCTTCTCCTTCATCTTCGGACTGAGCCAGCTGTTGTTGGTTTGGAACATCATCCGTTCTAACCGTCACGGTGAGCCAGCTGGAAAGGATCCATGGGGCGGATGGTCGCTTGAGTGGATGACCACATCACCACCACCAACGCCCTCGTTCCACGACATCCCAACTCAGGGCGACATGAACGAACTCTATGGCCATCATGGCACATCAGAAAAGAAGGCCAACCCGCTGAAGAAGTTGGCAACACCACTTGCAAAGGGGGTCGAAGAATGAGCACACACGGAAACGATGTCGCAAACAGCACTTGGCTGCGTGCGGTCATGATGGCAGGACTGATCTTTACCATCGGCGTCGTAGGATTCGCAGTTCTTGGCGTGGGCATTGCTGAGCAAAAGCACCACACCTGGGAGGAGGAACACCACCATTACGAGGATGCGAAATCAGAATGGAAGGATGCAGTTGCTGCAGAAACTATTGACGGCGACGACCACAGCGCTGACCTCTATGTGGCTAAGGAAGAGGCCCACAACGATGAAATCGCGGCCCATCTCTCTTACCTCACATACCGCACTGCTGGAGTGACCATGCTGTTCCTTGCAGGCGCATACGCATCCTTCATCGGTATCGGCGGGTTCCTCAATGCGAGCAAACCCAAGGGTGACGACCACCACGACGATCACTACGGAGATCACGAAGAGCACCATGGCTCAGCATCTCCAATCATCTTTGCTTTCGGTATCATGGTGTTCCTCATTGGTTTGCCTGACTTCATCGTAGCATGCAAGGCCATGCTTGACGAGACCGTTACGGCTGAACTCGGCATGCTTGGCGTCAGCGTCTCAGGGCTCGCCATCATTGTCATTGCAGTGTCCAACTGGTGGTTTGAGGACCTTCCATTCATCGGCCATGGCGAGCAAATTGCAACATCCTATCCGTTTGAAGGCGACCACATCCGCAAGGTTGGTCTTTGGGTCTTCATCATGTCTGAAATCATGGTCTTCGCCACCTTCTTTTCCTCCTACCTCCGTATGCGTACCGAATGGTGCACTAAATGGGCGTTTGAGAACAGTGAAGGCGGGTTTGCTGGTTGTGAATCCAAGGACGATTGGGTGCTCACAGCATCCGATTACCTCCGACCTGGCGGTGCCAAAATTGACGGCTTGGGCAACTCTGTTGGCGACTTTTGGACCCTTCTACCGGGTGGAATCAACACCTTCGCTCTGATCATCTCTTCCTACACCATCGTTCTCGCCCTCAAGACGGCCAAGAACGTCAACTGGGAAGCGCCTACGGGCGTCATGGGCAAACTCATGCCCACGCGCAAGGCAGCGGTGCGAAATTACCTCATTGCAACACTGATGCTTGGTTCTCTGTTCATCGTGCTCAAACTTGTTGAATGGAGCCATTTGGTTGCTGAAGGATTTACCATCGGTACCGTTCAAGGTTCAATCTTCTACATCGCCACCGGCGCACACGGTCTTCACGTGTTCATCGGATTGGTGATCATGCTGTATTTGGTGTTCAAAGCGGACACCGTCGGCTTTGACGAGGACAACGCACAGGGCATCGAATACTTCGGTTTGTACTGGCACTTTGTCGACCTGGCCTGGGTGGTTATCTTCCCAGCATTCTATTTGTATTGAGGTGAGATTATGGGAGAGCACGCAAATTTATACATGGGCAAAGACATTTACTTTTGGAACTTCATCGTCTTGATGATCTTCACACTGTTTGAACTTGGAGCAGTTTTCTTCGAAAAGGTTCCAGGCACAGATATTGACATCAGTCGCTCGGCTGTTTGGGCCATCCTCATAGGCGTCGGCATTGTCAAGGGCTACGGTATCGCAGCATTCTTCATGCACTTGCGAGATGAACACAAGTGGTTCAACATCACCTTCTTGTTCCCTTGGATTTTTGTTGCTCTAATGCTTTGGGGCATCGGGCTATCCAATCCAGAAGGCGTCACTGGTCTACCAAGTTGGTGCACGCCAGATTGGTCGTACGCAACGGAACGATAAAACGAATCGGCATAACATTCAAATTAATTCCATGAGGGCGTTCAACCATGCTCTCCAAGCGAGTTTTTGCTCTTGCCGTTTGCCTAGCACTCTTGGTGGCGGCAACGCCAACTTCGACGGCGTACAAGGGGCACCAACTCTCACGAAACGATGTGGTTGATTTTACCCTCACAGACCAACACGGTGAGAATTTCACCTTCTCCATACTTGATACAGACGTCACCGTCGTATCGTTCATCTTCACATCGTGCCCAGATGTGTGTCCTGTCATCACGCAATCCCTTCGCCTTGTCCAAGAAGGCCTTTCCACTGCTGATGCAGAACGGGTTGGGTTCGTTTCCATCTCTGTTGATCCAGATCGTGACACGCCTGAAGCCTTGACCGCCTACACGGAGCGCCACGGAGTTTCATGGCCTCACCTGACGGGGGATAAGGACGTCCTTGCAGACGTCTATGGCAACTTTGGAATCCTTGTTGATCAAGCCGTGATCGACGCTCACATCGAAGCCAACGATGACCCGACCGTTACCTACGTGGATACTTCGGGAAATTCGACAGAATTGATGTTCAGCCCAACAGGGTGGGAACTTCATCAAGCCATGGCTTATGATGCTGAGTGGGACATCAACGCAACCGAGAGCCAATATGGCCACTACATTACCTCCATTGAGGGCATCGAAGCGCCCTCAGATTACTCATGGTATTGGAGCCTCTTAATCCACAATGAATCCTCTATGGCATGGGAGGAAGCCAGTGTTGGGATCGATTCTATTGATGCCCTCGAACATAATCAATTGGTTTGGGCGGCTTCAAACGCCAACACCTCTCTGCTTAACGCACCGGCTGATGAAAATGCCAGCATGCAAATCCTATTTCCCGACAACACCACAGCCAACCATAGCATTGGTGGTATGAACGGGTGGCATCTTTCAATGGGTGCTTTTGCAGGCGCTGAGATCAACACCTCGATGCCCGCTAGTCAATTTGGCCATTTCATGGAATCCATCAATGACGTAGCAGCTCCCGCTGATTATTCCTGGTGGTGGCGCCTTTCGACGTGGAACACCACGAGCGAAGCGTGGGATGCTGCGGAAGTCGGTATGGACAGCATCGTTGAACCAAACTACATCGCATGGTCACCAAATTCGACCAATCTTTCAGACATCCCACCGCCAGGTGCGACCCTGCGCGAAGAAGTTGAAGCAGGTGTATGCAACGACCACGGTTGGGAAATGGGCTCGGGTGCAAGCAAGCACTGCATGTGCGATGAAGGCTATGAGTGGGCTGAAGACGACCGCCTATCATGCGTTTCAACCGACCCAACAGCAATCGATTATTCAGTCGGGCACTCGACCATCACCTACATTCTGGAAGGTATGACGCCAACCGTAGCGTGGACCGGAGATTCCTGGCGCGCTGAAGACTTCCTTGTCGATGTCGAGGGTGCTCTTGGGGCCACAAGTGACCCAAGAGAAGACCCAAGTTATCCGGCCGGGTTGCCTGGAATGACCACCGCCCTCACCCTCTCCGCCCTTGGATTGGCAGCTGTTGCAGTTGCACCTCGTCGGGACTCTTTGGAGTGAACAGCGCAAACTTCCGAGCCGAAAACGGTATCATGGGGTGGTGCCCCGCTTGGTTTGTTGCAGAGATCGCATAGCCCGGTATTGCGGTGGACTTGAAATCCACTGTCTCCTAGACACGGGGGTTCGAATCCCTCTCTCTGCGCCTTTTTCATCCTCAAACAGTCAATCCCGTGACGCGGATTGAAGGGAAGAGTTCTCAAACTAAAGCACCCCTTGGGCAAATATGCGCCGAGGTGCCTTCGCCGTTGCCCTGATGGGACTCATGCTGCTCGCGGGTTGCTTTGGCCCTTCAACAGCCTCTTGGGGCACCGGGGATGGAGCGGTCGAGGTTGATTTTGATCGCGCCTCTTCCAGCCTCACAAGCACCCTTGGTCCAGAAAAAGTCACCGTGGACGATTTGCAATCTGTTGGTTGCTCACCCGGTGAAGAAGAGTTGGGGGTCGACAAAAGCCAGGCCATCAAATTCACCGGCTATCTTGCAGCGAGTCAAATGTACGATGCCCACATCGATCAGACTGCTGATATCAAGTACGGCATCACCACGAGCGTTGCTATTCATTCCATGCCGTTCAAGCAGGCATCTGCGATGATCGAGGGCGAGGGTTCCCGTGTTGATTTGAAAGAATGGAACGATCCACTCAATCCCCAAACCGGTGCCGGGTCGGTCGATTTAGACGAAATAGATGCTGATGAAGACAGCCGATGGTACATCCTTGGGCTGATCCCCACCACTGAGCACATCCAAGACGGTCTGCTCTCCTTAGGTGAATGGCACCAAGCTGTCACCGTTGAGGGTTACCTGGTCGCCAGCAATGCCAGCAATGCCTATGGGTACCACTCCAGTCAAACTGCCAGCGACGATTGCACCCTCTTAATCGGCAACCAAAATCGAGAGCAACTCTTCGTCATGGTCACTGGCATCAAATTAGACGGGGCGGTGGTCACACCAAACGGTGAAGCTGACGATGAGTGGGTCCACGGCGATGTGCCTGTGCTCGGCCGCACAGGTTTTGTTATGATGTTCTTCGTTGTCGGTATCGGTGGCGCTGTTTGCGCTTTTATCCTCTCAAAGATGTTCGTGATGAAGGGTGCTCGCGACACCATGAAAATCTTACTCGGTCAAGCTGGTATGGATCACATCAAGAAGGTCAAGAAAGACGTCAAGAAAGCCAAAGCAACTGGGATGACTTCGCCAGCCACCCGCAAAGCAGAACAACGCGCTCAAACCAAAAACAGCCAACCTGAGAAGAAGAAAGTGGACAAGGTTGACGCTCTCGCAGGTTTTGATTTAGACAGCGTCCTTTCTTCAGATTCTGACTCTGCCCCTCGCAAGAGTACGGGCGGTGGATCGTCCGTCGTTGTTACGGATGCGGCTATGAACATGGAGCAAACCACGACTCAACAACCCACAGTCCCAACTTCCAATGCCAACGTTTGGGAAGCGCCAGCGCGCACTTCAAGTGCACCTACCAGTGTCGTTTCCTCGCAACCAGAACCGGGGCCGCGCGAACATTTCACCAGTGTAGCCCCAACTCGTTCTTCTGCTCCGGAACCAAAGCCAACCAAGAAAAAGGCAGTCAGAAAGCGCAAGGCAGCGGCGGCAAAACCGGTTGAAGCTGAACCTGAACGCCGGCAACCGGCTGCGAAACCTCAGAAAGAAACCTTCCAAGAAGAGGAAGACTTCTCAGATTTCTCATTCTGATTTGGGCACGCAGATTTCAATTGCACCGGGAAGCACTTCCATCTTCAACGGTGTGGAGCCAATGTTCTCACCATCGACGTTGATGGCTGTGGGATTTGGTGTTTCGATCGAGAGTTCTTTGAAGCGGTGATAATCGACTCGAGGGTGGAACACGTGCCGCCCTTCTTTCTTGAGCATACCAAACGCCTTGAGAACGTCCCTGCGAGTCATTTTCTTGAGGATTCCAATGTCCATCAGCCCGTCATCAAGCGATGCGCCAGGTGCCAAGGGCAGCATTGAACCGCCAGTTTGACTGTTTTGAATCAAGAAAAGAGTGTAGTCGTCTTCCATCGTCACGCCATCAATGGTGAGGGTCGCTTGTCTGCGGTTGTTGGCCATGATGGCCATGAGAATACCAACATCGTATCGAATCGGCCCCATCCACCGCATGCGTTCTGCTTTGATGGTCGAATCGACACCGAGGCCCCATGTGACGAGGTTGTGGCTGTAACGAACTGTCGTACCGTCTTCGGCACCAGGCAACCCATTGACCATTTCCACTTTGGCCAAATCCAAGGACTGGCGCGCTCCGTTCAAGATCGCCTCAACCGCTTGCTCAATTGGACCAATCCCCAAGTCGTTGGCCATTGAATTGCCAGTACCTGCTGGGATTAAGCCAAACAATTCTGTCTTCTCAGCGCCGATTCGCATCCGTCCAGTGATCACTTCTGAAAGGCTACCGTCGCCACCAATAACGGCAAACACATCGTTCGCCTTCGCTTCAATTCCTGCTGCAAGGAGGATCAGGTGGCCGCTGTAAGCGGAAAAATAAGTCTCTACCTTGCACCCCTGTTCTACGAACAGCGCCTTTGCCTTCTCTCCGGTTGCCCGCCCCTTCTTGTTCCCTGCGTACGGGTTAACGAGGAGGTGGATCCGTTTTGCGATTTTTCCTTTCTTTGCTTTCTTAGAAAACACTTCAGCAAAAACAGGTTTGTGTGCGCCTTTCTTTTGCGGCGTCGAGGTGTCTGCTTCGAATTCAAGAACAACAGGTGAGGTCGCATTGCTGTTGGAGGCCATAGTCCCAAGAGGGTGGTTGTTGGTTTGAACCCTTTCCCGTTTGTCACGAATTATGCCTATATTTGAAACGGGTGAATATCTATTCATTATGCATAAATAAACAAATCACAACCCCATCGTCTTGCAGCCTCCCATTTTACCCCTGTCGGGCGCAGGACGAAAGCAAGGAGTCTTGAACCAGACCGTTGTGGAATCACCATGGCGAAGCCTTGGAGTGATGATGAACGTGCGTTCATGTCACGCGCTTTGGCCGTCGCAGAACGGGGCAGGGGCAAGGTAAGCCCCAATCCACTCGTAGGATGCGTCTTGGTCAAGGATGGCGAAGTGATCGCTGAGGGCTGGCACGACCACCTTGGAGGACTGCATGCTGAACAAATGGCGATTCACGATGCGGAAAAAAACGGCTTTTCACCAAATGGTGCTACCGCCTATGTCACGCTCGAGCCGTGCAATCACTTTGGCCGCACCCCGCCTT
>Ga0315330_10001668_pt1 | contig 15033 bp, 10 predicted proteins | sample M140m34915metaG_FD_203453 | JGI IMG/M metagenome (GOLD analysis project Ga0315330, IMG submission 203453) | Ammonia-oxidizing marine archaeal communities from Monterey Bay, California, United States - M1 40m 34915 | ecosystem: Environmental > Aquatic > Marine > Intertidal zone | place: USA...
GTGTCATTTACGACCCTACTTTGTAAACGAAGTTGTGGCTGTTCCTTAACAGCGAAGAGACCTGTGTACTTTTGTAATTGTTGGGGAGTAAGTTTTGTTTTAGTTGTAGCGCGTTCAACTTCTGTAGTTTCTTGCTTTACTTTTTCTTCAGCAACCATCAAATCTAATAAGCCAAAAAATTTAGGGCCATTCAGGAAATCAGATGTATTTGCTAACACCACCAAAGTCTTTTTTAAGGACGGCAATCGCCAAAGTACCGTTCGAAAACCACCCCAAGAGCCCGTATGTTGTACTACTTGATACCCTTTGTTTTCTTGTATAAATAAACCACCTCCATATTCTGTGATTTCCCCATTATTTAATACACCTCTTTCATGTTGTCGGTCAAACAATGCTTGCCCACCTATTTTTTTATTATAAAAATTATTGTCCCATAATAAGAGGTCTTCCAAAGTTGTGTATACCTGCCCATCCCCTCCTAGCGCGATATTATAAAAATGCTTTTTTTGATATGTACTGTCGCTAACTGGAGTATAACCCGTTGCACTATTTTTAACAATGCGATTTGGGTTTTCTAAAATAAAGCTGCTCTTCATACCCAGTGGTTTAAAAAGATACTCCTCCGCAAAAGTACCGATAGAAATTCCAGATGCTCTTCTCACAATAATCGCTAAAAGCAAATAACCTCCATTGTTATACATAAATTGCTGACCAGGGAGGAAATTGCGCTCTTTTTGTCGAGTCATGATATCGAGCCCCATTTCTTCGGTGAAAATATTTTCAAAAGGAATCCCAGCATAGGCCATAATTTCTACATAATCTCTCAAACCACTAGTATGGTTTATCAAATGTCTAATGGTCACCATTTCTTCTTGATAAACAGGCATTTCAGGCAGGTACTTTTGAATGGGGTCATCAATAGACAGTTTTCCTTGCTGTTCCAATAAAAAAATACAAGCTGCTGTAAATTGCTTGGCAACCGAACCCACATCAAAAACCGTTCTGGAAGTTATCGGGATATTATAATCTAAATTGGCTAAACCATATGCTTTTTGGAACTCGATCTTGCCTTCCTCAAAAACACCGATGATTCCACCTGGACGGTTTCCGACCGCTTCAAAAAGATCGTTTATCCCTTTTTCTAATTGAGCAAAAGTTATGCTAAAAGTTAAACTGAAAACTAAGGTTGAAACAAGTCTTTTCATTGTGTAAATTTTATAGTATTGCGATAGTAGAAATAATATTTATTCAATTGAATTTAAGTCAGATAAATCTTTTAATAATCTATCTGAACCCAATGCCTTTACGGTTTTGTTATATATAGCTGACGTTTCTTTTTTATTCAAAAGAAGGTTTGCTGCAATAAGACCATAGGTTAGTGAGCCTTTAGCACCGATACCTGACATACCTCCTGCAAGAACAAAATTAGGATCAATTGCGGAATCATGTATAATATTTGTAACATAGGGTGTTTCTGTCTTGGTCATAGAATATACACAAGAGTATCCACTATAAAACTCCAAGTCCTCTTCGGTCATAGTTAAATTAAGTGATTCTAAATATTTTATGGTATTTCCTTTACTCCATTCAATCTCTTGCATACTTAATTCTTTTTGCCAAACTGAGTTCAGGTCGTTAATGTCAGTTCTCAAAAAATGTCCTCCAACTTTTATAATTGGCATTCCTTTGTCATCATATTTTTCTATCATGGAATAAAATATCTCTGAATCCATATAAGCTATAGGATAGAATTCACGAAAACGATTTTGTTGTTCTTGGGTTAAGCTTTCATAGAGATGTCTATTGACTTTAAAGAAGGCTAAAAACAAACGTTTGGGTACTATCAACGTTTCAAAATAAGGTGCTATATCACTTACCAAGCTTCCGTTAAAGGGGCCCGCTGCAGCAACAACTTTTTTACTGAATAATTTTTCAGTTTTTCCAGTTTTGGAATTCGTAATTTCAATTTCATAGATTCCGTTTACTTTTTTTAAAACGGCAACCTTTTCATTGTAACGGATTCTGTTCCCCTTTTTTAGAATACCCTGATGAAGTTTTGAAATCAAGACTTCGGGATTTAGAGTTCCAGAATACTCCTTATATTCTCTTATGACCATTGTCGAATCAGGAATACGCATGCCGAAAATTTCAAATGCTTTTTTAGAATTTGGTGCATATTCGTATTTATCTGTTTGGCCATCAAGGAGTTTTTCCACCTCGTTTAGTTGTGTCTTCTCATAGATATAAGTTACAGGAGAAGTAGTATAAATATCTTCCATTTGGTGTTTTTGAAGCTTTATATCCTTATTTAAGTAATTAATTAAACCTTTTGTTTCACGAACTGAAGTTTGCTGTATGTATGAAAAGATGTCATTTTTTGGGCCCAAACTTCTTGAAATACGAGCTTCTCCGAAACTTGAACCGAAGGTATACACTGAATCTTGTTGTTCAATCATTAAAACTTCTTCACCATATTTGGATAATTCCCACGCTGTTGAGCTACCAATAAGTCCACCTCCAATGACAACAATGTTTTCTAATTGTTTCGGTTTCTGACATGCCATAATACAAAAGTTAAATACGAATAATAGGAATAGATTTCTCACAATTTTTTAGTTATTTCTTTTTATCATTTCTAACTACTGTACCTTCTTTCATGACAAAATGGACGGTCTTTATGGACTCAATGTCTTCAAGCGGATTGCTTTCTAATGCAATTATGTCGGCATAGTAATTTAATTCAAGGATTCCTCTTTCTTTATCAATACCTAAAAGTTCAGCCGCTTTAATGGTCATGGTTTGTAAAATGTAGGAAGCTGGTATTTCTGCTGCTTTCCAAGTTTCTAAAACTTTAAGGCTTGATTCAACTCGGTTTAATTCTGGGAGGTTAACAATAATATCAGTTCCAAAAGCCATTGGAGTTCCAATTTTATAGGCCCTTTTGAGTCTATCCACAAGATTATTATTTAATGTTGTAGCTGTAGCAGAGTCCATTCCATAGGCATACCAATTGTCAAAGGAGAAGTCTGTACCCACTAAAAATACTCCTTTTTCTTTCATTGATTTAAGCTGTTCATTGTTCAATTCAAATCCGTGTTCAATTCCAGCTGCCCTAGCTAAGATTACATTTGTAGCTGCTAAGTCTCCAACGGCATGAACGGTAACATTGAGGCCGTATTTTTTAGCTTCGTCCACAGCCGCTTTAATATCCTCTTCATTATAAATTCCGTTTGCATCTGCGACCAATTTAATGGTAGTTGCACCATTGTAAATATTTTTTCTTACTGCTTTCTTAATTTCATCAGGCGTGTCAGCATCTAGATATTCAAACGCCCAAGTATGTTCGTGTTCAGGGTTAACGCCCTTAGATTGCCCGCCATAAGGAGCAATAATTTTACCCGCATATATTATAGTGGGACCTTGAATCCAACCCTTATTAATTGCTTTGATAATATCAGCGGTAGCGTAGTTGGCATCATTACCTATTTCTTTAATTGTTGTAAAACCATTGTCTAAAAACTGTTTAGCGACGAGGGTGCCCCTTATTGCACGAAGAGATGTGCTTTCGTGAGCATACAACTGTTCTATATTAAGATTTCTGTAAGGAAGATTAAGTGTTATATGAACATGACAATCCATAAGTCCGGGTAAAACCCACGAGTTAGATAAATCAATTATTCTATCGGTATCTTTAAATTTTGGACTGATTCCGATTTCTTTAATTTTTCCGTCTTGAATAACGATGATTTGGTTCTTTAACATTTTACCCTTTCGAGCATCGAAGAAGTGCCCCGCCTTAATCACAGTATTTTGTGCACTGACAGTTAAAGAACATATAAGAAAGACTAAAAAAGAGGCTGTTTTATTAACCATTACATTTGTTTTTATAGTTTAAAATTTAAATTCAAGGGGGTCAATTATGTTTTTCCATTTGCCACCAAGGTTTTTTAATGGCTTCTTTCACGGGATAGACTTTATCTAGTGTTTCCCCATTGTAAAGCACTCCGTTTTTCATGACATACTTTATTGAAGTAGAGTTTTTTATATTTATTAAAGGATCTTCATCTAAAATTATTAAATCTGCCAACTTTCCTTTTTCAATGCTCCCCAAGTCAGCTGCCAATCCCAACACTTTTGCCCCGTTGATGGTTGCTACTTTTAGGACATTATGAAGCGACATACCTCCTGACGCGAGCAACCACATTTCCCAATGATTTTGTAAACCTTGCATATCCCCATGACCACCAAGCGCGATACTCCCTCCAGCAGTCATTATTTTATTTACGCCTTTTGATACATCTTTTACATGATAATCTTCTTCTCTAAAATATAATAATCGAGTTGCTGTACCATCATATAAGAAATCTTTTGGAAAAAATCGCCGAAGTTTTTGATTGTTAAAGGGATTCTCTTTAGCAAAATATTGATAGAGGGGTAAAGGACCACCAAAACTAACTAATAAGGTAGGTGTGTATTGTATGTTTGATTGTGCAAAAAGCTGAACCACATCTTTGTAAATATGTGCATTAGGTAAAGAATGCTCATTACTGGTAAAGCCGTCCAGCACGTGGGTAATATCCTGCTTGGTATCCGCACCACCCTCAGCGATAGGCATCAGTTGTAATTCTTGGCAAGCTTGAATCATCCATTTTCGCTGCTGTCGATTCCCAAGGAGATAGGATTTGATATAATTGGTTTGATAGCGATTCTTATAAACCTCTAATCTTGATTTAGTTTTTTCATAAGAATTCAATTGGTCAAAAATAAATAGCCCTGGTCCCGTGGAATAAATTCTAGGGCCATCTGCTAAACCTGCAGCAACAAGATCCGAATACAAAAATATTTCTGGAATCGCTTGTGGGTCTCTAATCGTTGTGGTTCCGTATGCCAAGTTAGCATACATTGCAGGAGAAATAGGTTGTATTGCACCAGGGGTAAGTTTAAAATGAGCATGGACATCTATTAAGCCAGGCATAATATATTTACCCGAAAAATCAATTATTTCTGCATTTTCAGGAATCATAACTGTTCCCAAAGCACCAACTGCTACTATACGATTGTCTTCAATTACAATTTCAGATTTTTGAATAATTTCATCACCTTTCATACTAATACAAGTTGCTCCTCTTAAAACAAGGGTTCCTTTTGGTTTGAAGCGGGGAAAGGTTATACTTATATTTTCTTTTTGGTGTAACCCATCTGCTTTTTGGTGAATCGTTGCGCCAGTTGTCCAAAGAGCTGTTAAACCATCACTTGACCAGGAATAAGTTTCTGGTCGGTCTGCTGCTAATAATTGTCCTTCACTTATGGCATTAAATGATAGGGGTGTTTGTAATTTGACAAAGGACGAATCCCTAGGGATATTAACTTGATGAAGTGTGCCTCCATTGGTTAGAAAAAGCAACTTGGTTCCTCCTTTATTGACTTTCATTTCCTTAGCAGGAAAGGGGCTCTTGGCGATGATTTTTCTGGGACTTCCCAATTGCTGGTACATCACACCCAAAAATCCTGAAGTAGCTAAAATGCCTTTACCATCTCCAGCATATTGGGGATATAGAAAACCACCGGTTATTCCAAAGTTTTTTAATTCTCCATTGATTAAATTGATTTCAATAAACTCTGCCTCATCAGGGAAGGGAATGAATTGTGTTTTACGTTTAATCCCCTCAGAAGTTCGGTATACCAAAAGGCGACGGTTGTCGTCACTTAAAACAGGTGTTGCGTAAAAGGCAGAATTCTTAGTTATTTGTTCAGTCGATTTCGATTTAATGTTATACTTCCACATATGTCCGCCGGATTCGTTCCATGTACAGTAAACTAAAAAAGCGCCATCGTGTGACCAAGTTGGATAGCTTGCCCAATCATTTTTACTGCTTATGGGAACAGGATCATCTTCACGACTATGCTTGACATAAATTTTACCCATAGCTGAAAACGCTAGGGAACCATCAACTGAAAGTGCAGGATCTTTAACAAATCTAGATTTTACTTGAACTTTATCAACACGATGTTCAAAATGTAAAGGTTTGTGAACCACCATTTCTACCTTTGCTGTAAAAGGGATAATAGTATCTTTTCCATCCAATAAATTGATTCGATGAATCTTCCCGCCATAGGCCACTATAATGGACTGGTCATCGGGCGTAAAAGCATAATTAGGTAATACATCACGAGTTGCACGTGCATCAAGCTCGTTAGCAACAAATGGAAAGATCAACCATTTTTCTTTACTGTTTTTTATATCGCGTAAGCGTAAACCTGTTTTTCCTCCGCTTGTTGCTCCATATACCAACCATTTTCCATCTTTAGAAACATAAGGTTTCATAGCGTTCCCTTTGTCTACAAGAACCTTTTCGGTAAGTTGGGTTGTCGTATTATAATATTTGATTTCACTGGCAGCTCCTTTCCTTGCGTTATGAGCGCGTGGAGTGATGGATGAAAAATAAAATCCTTTTTTTTTAGGATGTACGCTTCCCATATAAGGTCCTGGGGCAGGAGAAGAAACAAGCCTCGCTGATCTACCGTTAGTATTTTCTACCAGCAATGTTTTCTGTTTTGTGGATATATCAAAACGATAAAGATTTGCCGACCTTTGTAAACCGTCTGTAATAACCGTAGCTAGAATTGCTTTACCATCTTTACTCCATTCGGGAGAGACCAATAATTCCTGATTAAACTCCGTGATTTGACGAGTATTTTTCCCGTCCAAGTCTGCAATCCACACATTATCTGCACCGCTTTCATCACTAATAAAGACGATGTTTTTACCATCTGGAGAAAAACGAGGTTGGGATTGAAAAGCATTTCCGTCAATCAATGGTTCAGCAGTTCCCCCATGGATCGGGAGGTTATATATATCGCCTAACAATTCGAAATTAATGGTATTTCCATCTGGGGACACATCTAATGCCATCCAAGTTCCTTTGTCAGTTTCGAAAGTGATTGTTTTTTGTTGAGCGGTTATAGTTCCAAAACCTAATAAGAAAAAGATTGTGACTAGGAGTAAGCGAAAATTATAAGTGATTTCTTTCATTGTTTGATTTTAAGTTATAACAGACTCAATTTATTGAGATACTCTTTTTAGCCAATTCCCCGGCATTTTACCAGTTATTTTCTCCTTTTCTAAAACTATTTCACCATTAACCAAGACATACTTTATTCCACTTGGAAAATGATGAGGGTCAGTATAGGTCGAATTATCGGCGATAGTATCAAAATCAAAAATAACAAGGTCCGCAAAAGCTCCCTCTTGAATAAGACCACGGTCTTTTAACCCTATTTTTTCTGCGGGTAAATAGGTTATTTTGTGTATGGCATTCTCTAGGCTGATGATTTTTTTATCACGAACAAAATATCCTAGTACTTTAGGGAAAGCACCATAACAGCGAGGATGTGGATGCCCTTCTCCAAAGTTGAGTAAATCACCGTCGGAATCAATCATGGTATTGGGATGTTGAAGAAAATGCTCAATATCTTTTTCGGACATTGCATGGAAGATACCGATAAATCCACCTTGTAATTCCAATTCTAATATCAAATCAATGCCGGTTTCCAAGGTCAGGGGCAAGCCTAAATGTTCAGCATAATCAGCCAATGTTTTACCAGAGAAAATAGGATTCTGTTTGAAGTTTCTGAATTGAATCTTAGTTAGGTCTTCTCCTCCTGCATCCCTTTTGAATAGTACTGCCATTTCCTGTTTTATTCTTAAGGAAGTCGTTTTATCTGCTAGACGGTTTCGTAAGCCTTCTTGCCCTCCTTCCATTGCCCATTGAGGTATTAGAATAGAACTAATAGTGCTAAAGGCAGTGTAGGGATATATATCATGGCTAACATCAATACCTGCTTGTCTAGCAGAGTCAATCAATTTTAATGCTTTTTTAGCCCATCCCCATTGGGTTTGTCCAGTCGCTTTCAAATGGTTAATTTGGATCGGAATTTTCGCCTTTTTTCCAATATTGATACTTTCTCGAATAGATCTTAATAAATAACTTCCTTCATTACGCATATGGGTGAAATACACCCCATTGTATTGAGCTGCAATCTTTGCTAATTCAACAATTTCAGCTTCATCAGCATAATTACCAGGGACATATTCTAATCCGGTAGATAAACCCAAAGCTCCTTGTCTCATGGCAGCATCCACATAATACTTCATACTATCCAACTCTTCTTTGGAAGGTGCTTTATTTTTCAGTCCCATTACTTGTTTACGTATCCAAGAATGACCTGCAAAATAACCCATATTAGGAACCATTTTAAGAGCGTCTGCATAAACATCCAACGGGAAAGCTTGGTCGCCACTATGCAAGCTTGCCATTAGAGTGGTAGCTCCTTGGCGAATAAAATTTTCGGCACTTGGATAATTTTGAATATCAACGGTTACATTGGTATGCATATCTATAAATCCAGGACTCACAATCAACCCACTTGCATCAATAAGCTTGATAGCTTTGGAAGCATCTATATTTTCTTTTGAAATAATTACAATTTTATCATTCTTAATGGCAATTGAAGCACGATAGGATGGTGCGCCTGTTCCATCTACTACCATTCCGTTTTGGATGATCAAATCGTAGCGAATAGTCGTTTTTTTACAACCAAAAATTGTTAATAATCCAAAAAATAGTAAGAAAATAGTTCTTGTCATCTGGTTTTTCATAATTCAATATATTCAGATGACCTGATATTTGTCCCATAACGATATATAACTGAATCTGATATTGTCAATTATTTTAAAAATACAACTTATTTTTAAAAGTTAAATTCACTGTTTTTTATGTTCATTAAACCTAATAGATAATTTGCTATCTAAAATTAAAAGTGCCTTAATGCGAATTCTATTTAAATTATTTTCAGTAATCCTCTTTTTTTCATGCAACAAAAATGAATCTCCACAAGAACAGGTTAAAAATGATTGCATAGGAGAATATACTTCAGAAGAAATACAAGAAACTCTTGTGTCAGCTTTTTTTGGACTTGATAATGCACTACCAAGTCTAGTATTGTGTAATCAAATAGGAAGCCTGTTAGATGGCATGCCTGTTAATTTTAAATTCCCCTTAGATGTATCCAGTTTATCCGAAACTGATTTTGAAGTTTTAGATATCCTTGGAAATATACATACCCCTATGTGTGTTTCTTTGGCTCCAGCTAATGAAAAAGGAGAAAATCGAACTGTGCTTCTGTTAGGTGAATTTGGGACCGCTGTTACTAACCCACCTGTTGAAGTTAGAATTATAGGGGATTTATTTACAATTGATACATTTTCTGGAGAGTCCGTTTGTTCAGAAATCATAAACCTAAACGGAATCTCTACTACGAATGTTATTCCGCTTGCTTATGGACCAAGTTTATTTTTTGCCCAAAGAATTGATGGTAATCTGAATGAATGTAATTCAGGAACACAAACGATTCAAGTTGCTTGGAATGGTGGCGTTACACCATATATAAGTGGTGATACCGAATCTGATTTATTTCAATACTATGTTGGATATTCTTACTGTTCTGGAGTTCTAATACCGCATGTGCCTATTTCGATAGCAGATATAGATGACAACGACAACTTTCACCAACTTTGTTTTTCTACAAGTGATGAAATTGTTAAAATTTCAATGATGGCTAACACGGTTGAAGACCCAAACCAAGACCCAAATATATACAGCCAAATTGATGTAAGTTCCTGTACTCAGTAAAACATGGGATATTTACAGAATATCAGACCAAATTATCACTTCGGAAATAAAAAAACGGCTACACTTTATAAAAGTATAACCGTTTTATTGTTTTAGTAGCGAGGGCAGGACTCGAACCTGCGACCTTCGGGTTATGAGCCCGACGAGCTACCACTGCTCTACCTCGCGATTTGAAACGCAAATGTAATTAATTATACGGTCCTGTACAAGACAAGTTATAAATTCTAAATAAGGCTCTTTTTTTTAAAAGCTAATGAGTTTAAACTTTTTAATCGTGATGAGGCATTAAAACACTTCTATTGATTTAATAAAAAAACTTACATCAAAAGAATCTTTTTAATTCGAGTATGCTTCTCAATAATTTTGTTCCCCTCATTTAGGAGATCAAGTTAAATCGTTTTCCAACTTTTATAAAAGCTTTTATCGCTTTGTCCAAATGTTCTTTTTTGTGGGATGCAGATAATTGAACTCTAATTCTCGCCATTTCTTTTGGGACAACAGGATAGAAAAAACCAATAACATAAATTCCTTCAACAAGAAGAGCATCAGATATTTCTTGAGATAATTTTGCGTCATAGGTCATCACAGGAACTATGGCGGCATCTGCCCCAATAAGATTAAAACCTGCCTTTTCCATCTCTGTCCTGAAGTAAGCTGTATTGAATTCTAACTGATTTCTCAACGAAGGGTCTTCAGAAATAATCTCAAATACTTTTAAAGTACCTCCTATAATGGCAGGAGCAAGTGAGTTTGAAAACAAATATGGTCTGGATTGTTGACGAAGTATTTCAATGATTTCTTTTTTACCAGTGGTATATCCGCCCATAGCTCCTCCCAATGCTTTACCTAAAGTACCTGTTATTATATCAACTCTACCTAACACTCCTTTTAGCTCTATGGTTCCTCTCCCTGTTTTGCCAATAAACCCTGCTGCATGGCATTCATCTACCATAACCAAAGCACCGTATTTATCTGCTAAATCACAAATCTTATCCAATTGTGCTACTATGCCATCCATTGAGAAAACTCCATCAGTTACAATGATTTTGAAACGATGCTTATTTTTATTTGCCTCAATCAATTTGTTTTCTAAATCCTCCATATTGTTATTTTCATAACGATAACGAGATGCTTTACATAATCGAACCCCATCAATAATGGAAGCATGATTTAGTGCATCAGAAATTATAGCATCCTGATCAGTTAGTAAGGGCTCAAAAAGACCTCCATTTGCGTCAAAGGCCGCTGCATATAAAATAGTATCCTCACAATGGAAAAAGGAAGCTATTTTTTTTTCTAACTCTTTGTGAATATTTTGGGTTCCACAAATAAAACGTACAGAAGACATTCCAAAACCATGCGAATCAAGTGTGTCTTTTGCTGCTTGAACGACCGCTGTGTTATTGGACAACCCTAAATAATTATTTGAACAAAAATTTAGCACTTCCTCTCCAGAGGATATTTTAATAGTAATATCCTGAGCACTGGTTATAATTCGTTCTGTCTTGTAGAGTCCTGCTTCTTTAATTTCTTTTAATTTATTCTCTAATTTTTCCTCAATAAGTCCGTATATCATATTAATTATAATTGGTTCTTTTATATTTCTTTTCCAGTTGTTCCAGCATTAATTTAGTCATTTGATTTAAATCGTATTTTGATTGCCAATTCCAATCTTTCCTGGCCTGTTGGTCATCAATTTCACTTGGCCATTTTGCTGCAATAGCTTGTCTGTGATCAGTGCGATACTCCACCTTAAAACTAGGGTAAAGTTTCTGAATCTCTGTTGCTATTTCAATTGGACTTAAACTCATGCTAGCTAAATTATAGGATGTTCTAATACGGATATTTTCTTTAGGGGTTTGCATTATTTCAATAGTAGCATGTATGGCATCATCCATATAAATCAAGGGCAATTTGATGTCAGGGCTTAAACAACAAATATATTTTTCTTTTTTAACGGCACTGTGATAAATTTCAACAGCATAGTCCGTAGTTCCTCCCCCAGGCATGGATTCATATCCTATGATACCAGGATATCTAAGGGACCGTATATCTAACCCGTATTGATCAAAATAATATTGCACCCAATTTTCTCCTGCTGCTTTGCTGATTCCGTATACCGTTGCAGGATTTAATGTGGAAGACTGACTCGCTTTTGATCGGGCTACATTTGATCCAAATACAGCTATCGAACTTGGAAAAAAAACTTTACTTACTTGGTGTTTTCTAGCAACTTCAAAAACATTGAGCATCATTTTCATATTTAATTCCCAAGTTCTTAAGGGATACGTTTCACCTGCTGCAGAAAGTATGGCGGCTAGATGATAAATTTGAGTAATGGAATGTTTCTTTACAACATCTTCTATTTGGTTAAAATCCATTGCGTCAATTTGTTTAAAATGACTTTCAAAAAAGGGATTGGGTTTAATATCCGATAAAATCACGTTTTCCTCCCCAAAGCTCTTCTGAAGCGCAACTGATAGGACACTGCCCAGTTGACCATTAGCACCAATTACTAATATTTTATCTCTTTCCACAGAATAGTTTGTTAGCATTTAAAAGATAATAATAATTACTCTTCTGATTTTACACTTCAACGGTTAATTTTAAAAAAAAATTGAAGGACACAATTTTTACTTAGAGTTAAGATGCAAAGGAGTTGTTAGGTGTAGCCCCACAAAAAAGACCTATTTTTGCAATCAAATTAAAATTAATGAGCAGTATAGTAGCCATAGTGGGAAGACCTAATGTTGGGAAATCTACTTTTTTCAATCGTATGATTCAAAAGCGCGAGGCGATAGTGGATTCCATTAGTGGTGTTACACGAGACCGCCACTATGGAAAGTCAGACTGGAATGGGAAAACATTTACTTTGATTGATACTGGGGGTTATGTAGAAGGGAGTGATGATGTTTTTCAAAAGGAAATTGATAAGCAGGTAAATTTAGCTATAGAAGAAGCCGATGCGATCATTTTCATGGTTGATGTCGCTGACGGAGTCACAGGAATGGATCAAACCATTGCAACTTTATTGCGAAGATCTCATAAACCCATCTTTTTAGCGGTAAATAAGGTTGACAATGCACTTAGAATACAGGATACACCAGAATTTTACGCTTTAGGAATTAAAAAGTTTTACTCAATTTCGAGTGTGAGTGGCAGCGGTACAGGAGAACTTTTAGATGATTTAATTAAGGAGTTGCCTGAAGTACAAGAAAACGACACTTCCTTACCTCGCTTTGCAGTAGTAGGAAGGCCTAATGCAGGAAAATCATCCTTTATCAATGCTTTGATTGGGGAGGAGCGTTATATCGTTACTGACATTGCGGGAACAACTCGAGACAGTATTGACACACAGTACAATCGTTTTGGGTTCGATTTTAACCTTGTAGATACCGCTGGGATAAGAAGAAAAGCTAAAGTCAAAGAGGATATCGAGTTTTATTCTGTGATGCGTTCTGTCCGTGCTATCGAGTATTCGGATGTTTGTCTTTTAGTAGTAGACGGAACTCGAGGGTTTGATGGACAGGTTCAAAACATCTTTTGGTTAGCTCATCGTAACAATAAAGGAATTGTCATTTTGGTTAACAAATGGGACTTATTAGAAAAAGATACCCTTGCATCAAAGAAATACGCACATCAAATTCAAAAGGAAATAGCACCTTTTACTGATGTACCTATTCTATTTGTTTCTTCCTTAACCAAGCAACGTATTTACAAGGCGGTAGAAACAGCGGTAGAAGTTTATAAAAATCGTTCTCGAAGGATTCCCACAAAAGCTTTTAACAATGTAATGTTACCTATTATTGAAAAAACCCCACCTCCATCCTACAAGGGGAAATATGTAAAAATTAAATTTTGTACGCAGCTACCCACACCGCATCCTCAATTTGCATTTTTCTGTAACCTCCCTCAGTACGTAAAAGATCCTTATCGTAGATTTTTAGAAAATAAACTCAGAGAAGAATACGATTTTAAGGGGATTCCAATACAGATATTTTTCAGAAAAAAGTAGGGATCTAAAGATTCTCTTTGAGTTGCTCTAACGAAGCCTTAATCTTTTCTAATTTGGAAAAGATCACGTGATTGGTACTATCCACAACTTTTAGTTGTAACTGTTTTTTAGCCCCTTGAAGGGTCATCCCTTTTTCCTTAACAAGATGGTAAATAAACTGAATGGTTAGGACATTTTCTGGAGTGTATTTTCGAGTTCCGCTTTGTTTTTTCTTGGGTTGAATTTCTTTGAATTCTTTTTCCCAAAAACGGAGTAATGAAGGTTTTACGTTGAAAGCTTTTGCAACCTCACCAATGGAATAATATCGTTTTTCTGGAAGGTTTACATGCATTTTAATCCATGGATTGATTCTCTTGTTTTGACTGCGTCAATAAAGCTTCAAATTCTTTCGGAGAAAGATTGCCATAATAAAAGTTCAAGGGATTAATTTTTTTGTTGTCTTTTATTATTTCGTAATGTAAATGAGGGCCAACAGATCTCCCGGTACTACCAACATAACCAATAACATCACCCCTTTTTACTTTTTGTCCTCTTCGCACATTGTACTTGGAAAGATGAGCATACAAACTAACATATCCAAAACCATGAGCAATACGAATATGTTTCCCATAGCCTGAAGAACGATTATCAGCACGTTTTATAACACCATTTCCAGTCGCATAAATAGGGGTTCCTCTTTTAGCTGTAAAATCCATACCATAATGCTTTTTTCTAACTTTAGTAAAAGGGTCTATACGATACCCAAAACCAGAGGCTAATCGAGTTAGGTCTTTATTTTTTACAGGTTGGATGGTTGGAATTGCTTCAATAAGAGCAGCTTTATTTTTTGCTAAACGCTCTATTTCGTCTAAGGATCGAGATTGGACTACAGTTTGTTTGGTTAAAATATCCAAACGCTTTACGGTGTTGATGATGAGGTCAGAATTGTCGTAACCCTCCAAGTTTTTATATCGATTAACTCCACCAAAGCCTGCTTTTCTTTGTTCTTCTGGAATCGAACTGGCTTCGAAATAAACCCGATACAGATTGTTATCCCGATCTTCTATATTAGAAACAACCGCTTCCAATTGACTGAGTTTTTTGTTGAGTATGTCAAATTGTAATTCGTAATTTTTTAATGTTCTTTTTTGAGCAATTTCTGCTGGGGTATTCAAAACATCTGAGTTAAGCAAAATTAACAGTGAGGTTACTCCAAAAAAAATGGCTGCAAGTACAAAAAGGATAATATTAGAGATACGATTTTTGTTTGTGACCGTTATGGGACGGTAAGAAAGTGTCTCTTGGTCGTAATAGTATTTAACTTTACTCATAAAGTTTTATAAATTT
>Ga0315330_10001671_pt1 | contig 15022 bp, 16 predicted proteins | sample M140m34915metaG_FD_203453 | JGI IMG/M metagenome (GOLD analysis project Ga0315330, IMG submission 203453) | Ammonia-oxidizing marine archaeal communities from Monterey Bay, California, United States - M1 40m 34915 | ecosystem: Environmental > Aquatic > Marine > Intertidal zone | place: USA...
AGTTAACATGCTAATTCATCAAGCATCGTCGCAATTTGATCTCTCGAATCTACATATCGAATGGTTAGAGAAAAAATGGAATAATGTAGAAGGGCATGTAATTGATTTATCCGGAATATATGATTTATTCAATACTAAACTGCACAAAGTTGGTACTTCAGAATTAGCAATCGCTAACACTCGAGCTAGGCTTAGGATGACTGCTCTATACTCTTTATCTGGATCTAATGATGGTATTGTCGTAGGAACAGGAAATAAAGTTGAGGATTTTGGAGTTGGTTTTTACACAAAGTATGGAGATGGAGGCGTAGATATCTCGCCTATTGCTGATCTCTACAAATCAGAAGTTTATTTTTTGGCAGAATCATTACAAATAATTCAACCTATTCAAGATGCTGCGCCCACTGATGGCTTATGGGACGATAGTAGAACCGATGAAGATCAAATAGGAGCGACATATGAAGAATTAGAATGGGCAATGAAAGAAGTAGAAGAAGAAGTTAGTCCAAAATATTCTACTAGACAAAAAGAAGTAATGGATATTTATTTAAAAATGAATAAAAATAACCAACATAAAATGAAGTCGATACCTATTTTTAAGAGAAAGTTGGATTAAAATTTTACTTTTAGTTGGAATCTACGCAGTCCGTATATGGTTCATGCATTGGAGGGAGAAATAAATCATCACAATTTCTGTACACAGTTGATAGCCCTAAAAAGGAAGAAGAATCGAGAATTAAAGTAATTGGAGTAGTTGAAATTGGACTAGGGACGTAGTCTTCTCCTGTTTGTGAAATAATCAGTTGGATTCCATCACCTTCAGGTACAATTACATCCATCCCAAAAAATTCCATCTTAGCCGTTACGGTTTCACCAGGAATTAGGGTTTGCCCTTCCTTTCCACCTGCATGGAAACGTAAATCCATAACTGCATGACCAAGATGCATGCCATTACTAGATTGAACCATTTCAACGAATATGTGACCACTGGTAAATTGTGTGTTCACTTGAACATGGAATATGGGAGTTCCAATAATACGTGTTTCTTCGGTAAATAATGGACAATCTATTGTCAAAGATGAGGTTGTTGTAACTACCTCTCCACCCGAAATTACAGAACAAATATCCATGTCATAGTACATCCATTCTTGACTTTTTGGAGGATATTCTGATTCTACTCTCCAAGCACCCATATTATCTTGGACCTCGGCTATTAATCTCGGTTGAGGTCCTTTATCTTTCAAATAATAGTCAAACCATTCCAATAAATCATCTGCCCAATCCCATCTTAAAGTATAGGGAAATGCTTCTTGTCCTCTTCCACTAGACAACGATTCATGGCCGCTAATTCTGTCCGGATAATCATGCCCCCATTGCCCGTAAAGGCCCTTCACATCGAAACCTGCATCAATTAGAATATTATGTGTTGGGAATGCCATGTGAGGATCAACGTTCCAATCTTGAATACCATGGATAATATATACAGAGCCATTGTAATTTTCTAAAGCCCTAGACAAAAATGTTCTTTCTTCCCAGTAATCACTGCCTGTCCACGCCAAATTATCTCCAGATAGGTATGCGGCAGGGCCTGCATAATATCCTTCGAGATAACCTTCACATGCATTCTGTGAATCTTCAAGATTTCCATCAAGCCCAAAACTTCCATAAACACCATTATGCATTATTGCACCTCTTGCTTCCATGCTACCATTCCGCCACATGAGGTCATGTGCGCCGATAAGTCCTGACATTGGAATAATTGTTTTTAGGTGTTCTGAACCCATTGCAGCAGCCTCCCATGGAGTAGAGCCATCATACGATTTTCCAATTATTCCGACCGCTCCATTGGAAAATGGTGCTTTTCCTAGATACTCGACTGCAGCATGAATTCCTTTTTGCTCATCAAGGCCCATCAGATCCATACAATGATTTGATTCTCCCGTACCAAAAACAGAAACTTGGGCGACACCGAATCCGTGTGGTACAAAGTTATCTATAAGGAAACGGCCAAGCCTATCTGCTGGAGTCAATGCATCTACATCACCATCACCATAATATGGCCCTATCTCGGCTATTATCGGAACTTTACATTCTTCAAGAATATCTGATGAGTTCGTATCGCAGCCTTCCATTTTAGGAAGCCATAACCCCAAATGGACTACTGCGTCTCCAGTTAATCCAGCCCCTCCATCTGCAACAGTGATTGCTGGGACTTCAACAAATATTGAACGGACATCATCTATTTGGTATGAACCATTTTTTGAAACATGACTAAAAACATCATCATTTCTATATACCAGATTTGAACGATCTTCAACATCATTCAACCAATGTTCAGAATTATTAGTTTCACCTATTTCTTCATCTCCAGCGATACAACCACTAAAAGAAGAAATAAAAAATAAAAACACAAGAAATATACTCGTAGATGTATTAGACATGATATCAAACCTGCGGTAGATGGAAATTTTGTGGTTTAGCGATACCTAAATCACTAGGTAAGTCAAGTTTTTTCTCTGGTAAAACAACTGGTATCATTTCTCTACCTATCAATGCAACTCTACTTTCTCTCCTGTCAGAAAGGACTTCACGTCCTGTTAATGATGCTAACTTATCTGAAAATTCTAATATTTCTGGATGTGATGGCATATTCTCAATGGTATGATTATTTTGACTCTTGCCAACATAGACGTATCCTTTAGCTTCAATGAACATGGGATCTGCAATATTATCTAACCTTGCATAGTCTTCATGATGTCCTAATGATTCATTTTTTATTAGGGTATGACGGCAAACTGTCCTTGTATCTAATGATGGTAATAATTCCAAGGTTTGTTCTAATTTATTGAATGCTCCAGTATCAAATTTTGGTTTACATATACGATTAAAAATCTCTTTGTTAGGAGCGTCAACACTGACATATAACTGAGTAGGCAATGTATCAAGATTTTCTATAACCTTTGGAAGGCTTCCATTAGTGACTAAAAATGTAGAAACACCATGATTATGACAAATTTCTAAGAATTCACTTAATCTAGAATACAGAGTTGGTTCACCATTTAGAGAGATTGCTACATGTTTAGGATTTTGTGCATCCAACCATTTTTCTCGAGGTACAGATGGATGGCCTCCAAATCCAGTCAGTAATCTACGATGTGCACGTACAGACTGCAGGAATAAATCGTAAGGATCGTCATCTATCTTATTCAAAGTATCAGAATGTGGTTCTCTCCAACAGTATGTACATGCAAGATTGCATGTATCTACATTAGGGGCCATTTGCATGCAACCGTGGCTTTCGATACCATAGAATGTGCCTTTGTAACATGACCTGTCTGCAGTAAGACTCTGTTTAGTCCAATGGCATACTTTGACTCCACCGTGTTCTCCTACAAGATGATATCTTTGTTTAGCTAAACGGTGTGCGATTTGTGGTTCTATTTGAGTAATTGGGCTCTGCATGCGTAAGTCCTCCGACTCCGAAACCCGCAGAGGGGGCGTGTCAGATATATGAGCGTGAGACTGATTGGTCTTCAAAACTGCGATTGGATTAGTATTTTATACCGGTGCCATATACAAAAACTTCAACTGCTTTAATTCCTTTTTTGGCGGTTGCAGGAGACATTACAGCGGTGTCTATTCGTACATTTACTACTTCATCCCAACCTTCTTTGATTGCTTGTTCCCTAAGTCTCTGCATGGATTCGGCCCTACCTGCAGAAATTACCTTCTGGAAAATATCTACTGAGCCACCAAATAAATTGTTTATAAAACCAATTAATAGATGCCAATGACTTGGCCCATAAACTGCTCCGGCCATAACGACTCCAGCGGCAATCACTTCTTTCTTGTAACCGCCATCCAAAGTAGAAAGAGGATCTTTTCCTAATTGTGCAAATGTTTGGGCTTCCCTCTCAGCAGTAGACATAATCATAGCATCTAATTTCTTACTACTGAACAAAAAGGCCCATATGACTAAAATTGGATACATAATCCCCCAAAGTAATCCAAATACTGCTAATAAAACAAAGGGAGACAAGAAACATATTGCAAATATTAGTGACCCTAACCCACCAGACTCAGCTTCGGATTCAGAGAGTTGGGCAGCGACTGAAAAATTAATCAAACTGATTAGAATCAATATTGATAAGAAAAAGAAACTTTTCCTAGAATATTCTGTAATTTTCACCATAAGAAAACCTTGCCTTAACTTATTCTACCTTAACAGCAGTACCATAAGCAAATAATTCAGCAGCGCCTGGAGTAACTGCAGAAGTAGCGAATCGTAGATTGACAACCGCATTAGCGCCTCTCGCCATTGCATCTGAAACTAATCGGCTCATAGCTTCTGTACGTGATTCTTGAAGTAATTCAGTGTATTTATGAAGTTCACCACCCATAATATTCTTGAGACCTTGTGTTATATCGCGTCCGATATTTTTTGCCCTTACTGTTGAACCACTGACCACTCCATATGTTTCAGTTATCACTTTACCAGGAATTGTCTCTGTATTTACTACCATAATGCCTTGTACTATATCTACCATATTTATTCCGGAGAAGTTCTTACTCATTAATCTTGAGACGGTGGAGAATTATGAAATCCTGAAGGAATGTCAAAATTAGTCTGCTTTTTTGTCTTTGAATATACCAATGCCAAAAATGCAAAAAGAATAGTATTACAAAATAGAATTTGAATTACACTCACTAGTAGGCTTAAAGATTCTATGAAATCCGGGATTGCGACTCTACCTGTTTCAGAGCCAAAATCATAATCAGGATAAAATCCAACATCTAAATATAACATTGATATTAGATGGACTTGACTAACTACATAGATAACGAACCATATTGAAGTCATCTTCAAACCTAAATCACGATTTCCGGACCATAAGACTGGGATAGAAATTAAACCGATAAAGAATAATATGATGCCATAAATTACAGAATAAAATAGCATATTTTCTAAACCATTTACATAATCAATTGTTTGAGACCAAAAAATTTCGTTTTCAGTCCAATTATCAATTTCTTCTTGAGTGCCGTCTTCTGGAAAGGGTTCTATTTCGGTATAATCATCCGGCATTAAATCCAAGTATAAGGGAGTAATTAGACCTGAAATAACTTGAAAAAACATGCCAATACACATCATGGACATGAATATCGCTGACCCCCTTAACCACCATGGAGAAGGTTCAGGAATTGAATATGGAGTCTCTTCATAAGTCATTTTCAAATCCTAATTAGATTAGTATATTAATTGCACTGAGAATATCAGTCATCGATAACTATCCTTGGCATAGATCTTACCATAGTATGGATATATTCTCTAGATGGGTTGACTATGAAACCGTTTCGAAGAAAATTTCGGCCTAGAATTATTCTATGTTTCATTTTTGAACGATCTTGTAGGCATATTTCAACCTGATAATCTCTACCTGAAATCTCTAATTTTGTTCTGATAACTGGCCTTAATGTTTCTTTTCCACTTGTGTCCCTGACATTTCTCCACCTTTGGATTTTTTTCTTTATTATTCTACCATTTTCTTTTAATCGAAATTTAACAAACTCAGTATTTTTGGTATTATCAATTTTGACATCTAATGCATGTAAAGTATTAGACCAAGCACCAGTATCAGTTTTTGCCTTAATGGGAGATGATTCTAAATCAGGTAGGCGAATCCATTCTCTCCAGCCTATGATTATGAAGTCCAATGGCATATGTAACAATTTGTTCCGCTAAACCATTATTTTTTAATGTCGCGTATTTATGGAAATTGCATACTAAATATAGAATTATTCAAGTATAACGGTCAACGGGCATCCTTATGGCACAAGGCGACATACCTGAAGCACTAACTTTTGATGATGTGTTGTTACTTCCTGCGGAATCAGGAGTATTGCCAGCTGAAGTCGATATTTCTACTAAGTTAACCAAGAAAATTAATCTTAATATGCCAATTATTTCTGCTGCAATGGATACAGTTACTGAATCAAAGATGGCTATTGCAATGGCCCAGTCAGGAGGAATGGGGATTATCCATAGAAATTTAACGATTGAAGAACAAGTAAATGAAGTGGTTAAAGTAAAAAGATTTGAATCTGGACTTATTCTTGATCCTGTGACTATATCAGAAGATTTAACAATAGGTGAATTAAGAAAAATTAAATCCAAATATGGATTCTCGGGATTCCCTGTTCTTGATAATAATGGCAAACTAGTAGGATTAATTACAAATAGAGATATTAGATTTGTTGAAGATGAAACAGTGAAGGTCTCAGAAATGATGACAAGAGAATTAGTAACCGTCCCTAAAGGTATGGATGTACAAGAAGCCCAAAAGATACTTCATAAGAATCGTATTGAAAAATTAATTGTAATTGATGATGATGGTAATTGTGCTGGAATGATTACAGTTAGAGATATTCAAATGAATAGGGAAAATCCTAATTCATGTAGAGATGAAAGAGGTAGATTACGAGTTGGTGCGGCAACAGGAACTGGCGAAAAGGGATTAGAAAGGGCTGCTGCTTTGTTTGCTGCAGGCGTAGATGTAATTGTAGTAGATACTGCACATGGCCATTCACATGGCGTATTAGAAACTGTGAGCAATATTAAAAAAATGAGTGATGATGTTGAGGTTATTGCAGGTAATGTCGCAACTGGAGAAGCTGCATCGGCATTGATAAATGCAGGTGCAGATGCAATAAAAGTTGGCATAGGACCAGGTTCGATATGTACAACTAGGATTGTGTCTGGAGTAGGGGTACCACAGTTAACTGCAATAATGAATACTGTTAATGTTTGTAAAGAAAATAGTATTCCAGTAATTGCAGATGGAGGAATAAAGTATAGTGGAGATATAGCAAAAGCCATAGCCGCAGGTGCTGATTGTGTGATGGCTGGTTCAATACTCGCAGGCACTGATGAATCTCCAGGAGAAAGCATACTCTATCAAGGCAGATCATACAAAATCTATCGTGGAATGGGTTCTGTAGGGGCCATGAGTGATGGCTCACATGAAAGATATTTCCAGTCAGAACAAGGAGACACCAGAAAATATGTCCCTGAAGGAATTGAGGGGAGAGTACCTGCAAGAGGGCCAGTAGAGAATGTAATCTATCAATTAGTAGGAGGTTTAAGATCCTCCATGGGATATACGGGCAATTCAAGTATCAAAAATATGAAAGAGAAATGTGATTTTGTTAAAATTACAAATGCAGGTTTGTCTGAGAGTCATGTGCATGATGTGGAAATAACTAGAGAAGCACCTAATTACAGAAGATGATATGTATGGAAAATGTAATCATTGGAGGAGGTTGCTTTTGGTGTACTGAAGGAGTCATGAATGGTTTGAAAGGAGTTTTAGAAGTATCACCTGGATATTGCGGAGGTCATGTTGAAAACCCAACCTATGAGCAAGTATGTAGGAAAAAGACTGGTCATGCAGAAGTAGTAAAAGTGACTTATGACTCAAAAATAATTAATCTAAAAACAATTTTAGAAATTTTTTTTACATCACATGACCCAACTCAATTAAATCGACAAGGTAATGATGTTGGCCCACAATACAGAAGTATTGTATTTTATAATAATGAAAAAGAAAGAAATATCATAAATTTAGTTATTGGTAGTCTTAATGATTTTTATGATAATGAGATTGTTACAGAGGTTGTGCCAAAATCAAAATTCTATATTGCTGAAAAATATCATCATGACTACTATGCAAGGAATTCTTCGCAACCTTATTGTGCCATGGTCATTTCTCCAAAGATAATTAAAGTAAGAAAAAAATATCTAGATTTATATAATATTGAAAATTAAAAAATGAAAAAGTTGATATCATCATAAAAAGACAGAAAAAAGGAATTTTTTGGCGTAACATTCAACAATTAAAAAAAAATCAAATAGCCATGGGGGCTAACCAGAAGCAGGATGAAAGTCCCGCTGATAGGGCATGGGCAATCCATGCTGCAATAATTGGTTTGAACACAGGTAACTTATTATTCAGAGGATTGGAACTTGATCCTGAAAATCCAGGATTAATTACTGTGGCTTGTTTGTCTCTGCTTGCTATTGCTTTACCTTTCCAAGCAGTTTTTTTCTTGATAAATTCATACATTCAAGATTCTACTAATGTGCATGAGATAGAATATAGAATGCTATTGAGGATATCTTTAATTTGTCAAACAGTATCATATATATCACTAATTGGCATTGCAGTATTAATGTTTGAAACTCATTTATATATTGGGCTATCGTTTACTGTCGGCTCAGTTGTTGCATTTTTCCTTGTTAGATCAGCACTTGCACAGGTCGATATATTGGCCAAATTATAATCATGTTAATTCTTTGGGCCTTAGAATATTTTCTAATTTCCAAGATTTACTTTCCTTAACTAATAATGCAGCAGAAGCAGTCGGCATACGATGCCATTCTCCAATTAGATAGTTTATTAATAGTTCAGAACCAGGATTATGTCCTAAAATCATTGTTGTTTCATTATTTTCTATATTCTCTAATTGAATAATTAATTCTTCTAATGACGCATGATAAATAGAAGGTTTGATTTCTATTTTTACTTCATTCCTATCCATATTCATTAGTGATAATGTTTCACTAGTACGCTTTGAACTACTCAAAAATACTGTATCAGGTAACCAGTCCATTTCCATAAGTGCTTGATAAATTCTAGGTGCATCTTTTCGACCTCTCGGATTAAGAGGGCGATCATGATCGTTAAGATTTGAATCTACCCAACTACTTTTTGCATGCCTCATAATAATTAATCTTGTAGGCAGCATTATTCCTCCTCTATATGATTAAAATTAGGTTCTCTTTTTTCCATAAAGGCGGAAACTCCTTCAGCAAAATCATCAGTTAGAGAAGAAGAGATTATTAGGGCACGTTCAAATTCTAATTGAGTTTCAAAAAAGGTTGATGTTGAAGCATCCAATAACTGCTTAGTAGAGCGGCGACTAAGAAAAGCCCATTTACCCCATTCTCTAGCTATTTCTAAAGATCTAGGGATTAGTTCTTCTTCGTCACATACCTCATCTATCGCGCCATTATCTAATGCTAATTGGCTATTCCATATTTCATTATTGAAAAAGAATTTTTTTGCTTTCTGAGTTCCTACTAATCTAGGAAGAAGCCAAGTTGTCCCTCCATCTGGAGATAGTCCCAAAGAGAAAAAGGATGCGGCTAACTTAGCTTTAATTGATGAAATCCTATAGTCCATGGCTAGTGCTAATCCTAGCCCTCCTCCCGCAGCAGCACCATTTATTGCAGCAATAAAAACTTTAGAAGAAGTGCGTATTTTAATTAATAATGAGTGTAGAGATTCTGTCATTTCTCCGACCATTTGGCTTATTTCTCCAGAGTCTATTGCATCGGCAAACTCATTTATTGGCCCGCCTGCACTAAAGAATTTGCCATTTCCAGTCAATATAATTGATGAACATGTAACATCGTCCATAAAGCCTTCAATAGTTTTTTTGAAAACATCAAAATTAGATTTGGTGAAAGTATTTTTTGCTGCTTCAGGTGAAAGAGTTACCAATGCAACTCCTCCTTCATGTCTTTCAACTGTTAGAACCATGAACTAGCCAAAGGTGTTTTCTTTTTCAAATGCATGAATATGATAAGAAGTGACGTTGTCGAAGTACCATGCATGACCGCGGAGAAATGTATATCAATGGAAAATGGGTAAAGGCAAAGGGTACTGAGAGAATTGAAGTGATCAATCCTTCGACTGAAGAAATTATTGGAACTATCCCGGTAGGAAATCAAGAAGATATAGATTATGCTATTAAATCTGCAAAGGAAGCTTTCACTGATTGGTCAAAAAGTAGAGTTGAAGATAGAATAGATATTCTAAACTCATTATCAGCATCACTTAAAGAGCGTAGTGAAGAGATAGCCCAAATAATAACTTCAGAGGTGGGAACTCCAATTGGTTATTCACGTACGGCCATGGTTGGAACTCCAAGAGTAGTAGCACGATCATATGCTAAAATATTGGAAACATTTGAATGGGAAGAGGAGGTTAGAAACTCACTAATTGTCAAAGAGGCAATTGGTGTTTGTGCTTTTATAACTCCTTGGAATTTTCCATTACATCAAATAATCGGAAAAGTTGCTCCTGCAATAGCAGCTGGCTGTACAATGATATTAAAACCCTCAAAAGAAGCCCCATTAAGTGCATTTATTCTTGCTGAAATATTTGATGAAATTGGCCTTCCTGCAGGAGTATTTAATCTAGTAACAGGCCATGGCTCTGAGATTGGAGAGTATCTCGCCGCACACTCTGATATAGATATGGTATCTTTTACTGGCTCTACTGGAGCAGGTATTGCTGTTAGCCATGCTGCTGCAGATAGTGTAAAGAGAGTTACTTTAGAATTGGGAGGGAAAAGTGCGAATGTTGCCCTAGAAGATGCAGATCCAATTTTAGTTGGTAAGAAAGCCATACAAGCTTGCCATCAAAATAGTGGCCAAACTTGTTCTGCTCTGACAAGATTGATTATACCAAAGAGTATGGAAGAAGAAGTTTGCAAAGTAATTACTGAAAGGAATGAGAAATACAAAGTTGGCGATCCTCTGGATGAAGAAACTCGTTGTGGACCAATGGTTAGTGAAAAACAAAAAATTAGTGTGATGAATTACATACAGAAAGGGATAGATGAAGGTGCTACTTTGTTATCAGGAGGAGTTGGTACGCCAGACAAAATAACAAAGGGTTTTTTTGTAAAACCTACAGTTTTCAAAGATGTTACTCCAGAAATGACAATTTGGAAAGAGGAAATTTTTGGGCCAGTTCTTGTAATTACGACATATGAAGAAGAGGGAGAAGCTTTAGAATTGGCAAATGATTCTATTTATGGGCTATCCGGAGGAGTTTGGTCAAAAGATGAAGAAAGAGCGATTGAATTTGCAAGAAACATGAGGACTGGTCAAATTAGTATCAATGGAGGTTTCTTTAATGTTAGTGCCCCATTTGGTGGATTTAAGGCGTCAGGAAATGGTCGAGAATTAGGAGTCCATGGACTTGAAGAATTTTTAGAAATAAAGTCAATTCAAAGATAGTATATTTGAAATAATTATTTACCAATCCACGAGGCATCTTTTCTTTGTAAAAATGCCTTTACTCCAATTTCTTTATCTTCAGTATCGAATAATGCAACAAATTCTGATCTTTCAGCGAGTATCCCTTCGGAAAAGGGTAAATCCAAAGAAGCCCTAATAGTTCTCTTTGCTACCTTTATGGTATGAGGAGATTTTTTTGCTATTTGCTTTGCAAATGAGATAGTGGAATTTTCTAGATCTGCAGATTCATAAACTGCATTAATAAGCCCTATTCTCAAAGCTTCTTCTGCTCCAATCATATTTCCGCTCAATATTATTTCCATAGCCTTGCCATATCCTAATAATCTGCATAATCGTTGAGTTCCTCCTCCTCCAGGTATCAAACCAAGATTGATTTCAGGTTGACCAAAATTTGATTGTTCAGAAGCGAATCTTATGTCACAAGAGAGTGCTAATTCTGTCCCTCCTCCAAGTGCAAAACCATCAACCATTGCGATAGTAGGTTTAGATAGATTCCAGACTGCTTCCCATGCATTATCTTCAAAAAATGGCCTTACATCATCAGAATTTTTATTTTCAAATTCTGAAATATCTGCTCCAGCTGCAAAAGAAGGTGGTTTTCTTTTCTTTCCTTCTTGAGCCGGAAGAGGAGAGGCTCCTCGAATAATAATAACTCTGACATTATCATCTGATTCGGCCCTGATGCATTGCTTCTTTATTTCTTCATGAATTCGGTTATTAAGAGCATTTAGCTTATTTGGTCGGTTAAGAGTCCAAATAGTGATTATTCCTCCTTTTGGGCTTGCTTCCTCAACGGGTATATCATCGACTAACAATACTTCTTCCATATGCCTACGGAATACACTATAACCCTTCAAAGTACGTATGATTGGAATCAATCTTCACTATATTTCACCGGAGGAGGAGTTGGGAGAGGAGGAAGTCCGGGTGGCTCAGGTAATGGAGGAAGTCCGGGTGGCTCAGGTAATGGAGGAAGTCCGGGTGGCTCAGGTAATGGGGGAAGTCCGGGTGGCTCAGGTAATGGAGGAATAACATCTTCAATATTTTTATTCGGGACGTGTAAAGGTATTCTTACTTTCAATATACGTTGCTGATCTATTCTGACATATGATATACCATGAGGGATTGTTCTATCTACCTCTTCTGATTCTAATAAAATTGTAAAGCCATGGTTAGGGTCTTCAAGTAATTTGGATATATTTTCACCATCTTCTGCTTCGGCCCAATTACTTACTTTGGAAGTTTTTCTTTTGGCTAATTCCATCCTTCTTTCTATGGTTATTTTTTTCTTCAATTCTTCTCTTTTTAACCTCTTCTGGCTAATGAAAATATCAATCTCAGATTCCATCTCTGATTGAGGATCAATGGAAGCAACATATGGCATTGCTATTTTGACATCATTTGAATGGTCCGTTTCTTCGACTACTGGAGGTATTTGTTCATCTTCTAAAATATCTAATTCAAGGGTTTCATCTGTAACGTTTCTTCCACGGCTACGTTTTATTTTTTGTTCACGACGATAGTTTGCACCCTCTTTTTCCAAAACTGGTGGAGGCAATTCGATGTCATTAATTAATTCATTATTATTATTTTCTAAAAGTTCTTTTTGGCTTAAAATTGGCTTAATTGGCGAGGGTCCAGAAAATAATAGTAAAGATGTCAAAGATAGAAGAAGAATGCCTCCTGCTATTTGAAATTCCAATCCTTCCTTAACGATATAAATCAAATATATTGGAACTCCAAGTAATAATGACAATGATATAACCAACTTTGTCATCGACGGCATAGTAATCCCGAGTTAAGACAAGAGCCCCTAACTATTCACTTTGACGGAAGTTTTAGTGAATCTAGTAGGCCCTTAAGTGAAAAGGTTCGATGGGAGATAAGAGTTTTTTGTTTACGATTCATTTGTGAAAAAGTTGTTCCATTCCCCTCTAAAGGAATGAATATTGGGTCATAACCGAAACCTTCTTTTCCTAGTTTTTCAAACGAAATTGTTCCTTTACATACTCCTGAAGATTCCCAAATTTTATTTTTCCAATGTAATAATGTTACTGAGCGATATTCTGCGCTACGATTAGTAGATTTTTCTAACAAATTTAGGATTCCATTTAACCCTACAGATTCATACACAAATGATGAAAAAACGCCAGGAAAACCCGGAAATTGGTCAATAAATAAACCAGAATCTTCGACCATTATTGCATAATCTTCTAACTCTGTACCCTCAATTAATGCTATTGCTTGTCTTAATTTTGAAGTTGCTACTTCTTTCAAATCGGATGATTGTGGCTCAATAAAATTAGGGAATTTACCATTTATTCGTAGTTCTTCAACTGAATGGCCCAATTCACTAAGGAGAGTATGGGCCTCCTTTATTTTATCTTGATTACTTGTTGCAAAAAAAATCTTCATAATTTCACCTATACATGATAACGTACTCTACCCCTAATCTCATTAAAGCGGGAAATTACTTCAGGTGCAGAGATTGTGTCTTCCTTTTCAGAATCTGCAGAAAGATATCCTTCAACCATATCTTCAACTGCATTTTCATATTCTGAATGGCTTGCTGTAAGGCACTCATTCAAAACTTGCAAATCTAGACCTAAATGTTCAAGTTCAGGCAATATTTTAGCTAATCCAAAATCAATTAATGATAAATTACCACCATTATCAATTAGAACATTATGAGTTGTCAAATCGCCATGAGATATTCCAATTTCATGTAATTCTCTGATTGTTGCTCCAAATAATTTAATTTTTTCAGAAATTAAATTATTTTTATTATTCAGGTAATCAAATAAAGTAATTCCTTCAATTTTAGACATCAAAATCCATCCCTGCTCTAGGTCCAAATCGATTATAGAAGGAGCGGACAGGTTATGATATTGAAGTCGCCCTAATGCCCTAGCTTCTACGGTCAATCTTTGACGTGTCAACTTGCGATCTAAATGAGGAGTCCTATACCCTCTGGGCTTTCTCATCTTCAATACTGCTGACTTCCCCATCCAAGAGCCTGCAGTAACAGTAGCTTCTGCTCCTTGATGGAGTACTTTGTCGACTATCCACATCGGAATATCGGCGGCTTCCATGCTCATGCGATATGACATACCTTGAAAGCGGTTTCATTCGAGGAGGGTCTGAAGAAGATGACTATGGAGATGCCTGGGGTGCCTCAAAAAAAGGGCATTATTGCCCCAAAAATTTATTCTGAGGCAGATATTCAATCAGAAGCAGAGCGTTTAAACAATGTGATTCAGCAAAAGGAAAGATGGGATATTGAGATATGTAAAACTATAGCTCCTTTGACACTAGAAATTAATAATTTAAAGAAAGAGAAGGATGTTTTCATAATAGCGCATTCATATCAAACTCCAGATATCATTTATGGAGTAGCCGATGAAGTATCAGATAGTTATTCATTATCTAAATCTGCAAGAGATGCCCCTCAACAAACAATTCTCTTTTCGAGTGTTAGATTTATGGCCGAAACCGCAAAGATAGTGAGCCCTCATAAAACAGTTTTACATCCTTCTCCAGAAGCTGGGTGTTCGTTAAGTGATGGTATTAATGGACAAGATGTAAGAAATCTTAAACACAAATATCCAGGAATACCTGTTGCATGCTATATTAATACCACTGCAGAAGTAAAGGCAGAGTGTGATGTATGCGTTACAAGTAGTAATTATCTATCTATTTGTGAGAAATTACCGGGTAATAAGTTGATTTTTGTACCTGACAAATTTATGGGTAAACATCTACAAGAATCTCTTAAAGGGAAGAAGGAAGTTATTGTATATGATGGAGAATGTGAAGTACATGCAGTTTTCACGGGAGAAAAAATAAGGTCATGGAGAGAAAGGATGAATCAACAAGGTATCGAATTAACTGTTTTGAGCCATCCTGAATGTG